>Ga0164293_10002290_pt1 | contig 16235 bp, 14 predicted proteins | sample GEODES118metaG_FD_111487 | JGI IMG/M metagenome (GOLD analysis project Ga0164293, IMG submission 111487) | Eutrophic lake water microbial communities from Lake Mendota, Wisconsin, USA - GEODES118 metaG | ecosystem: Environmental > Aquatic > Freshwater > Lake | place: USA: Lake Mendota...
AGTTAGGTGATAGTATCCTGTTGTTTTCTTTTGAATCGGATACGCTAGTTTTTTCAAACCCCAATTGTCTTCATGGACAATTTCGGCTCCGTTATCAGTCATAAGCTTGTTGAATTTGGTTAATACCTCTTTCATTGCTTCATCAGATAACAACGGGGTCAGAATGATCACTGTTTCGTACTGTTGCATTGTTGCTATGTGTTTTTATTTATTAAACCTCAATGCCTGTTTATCAGGCTTTAAAGCGGGTTGCAAAAATAGACATAATTTTCTATTTATCAAATGCTTTTATAGAGTTAAAAAACTAAAAATTTGAAATTGAAAATTCAACACAAAGAGTTCAAGAAATTTTCTGAGATAATATGAGCAAAATGACCAAAAAAAGCATAAGACCAAACTAGTCAAGATTTATCTCTTGTTATTTCTAGTTATATAAGTAACCAAAAGTGTATGGGGAAAAAATTTATTAAGGTTTAGCCGAGCAGTAGAATTGAAACTCTTGCAATATTTTAGGAAAGAGGGTGTTTTCTTAATGATAGAGTTATTTTAATCTCGGGTATAGAATTATCACTAATAGGGCCCGCCTTTAGGTGGGTTTTAATCGGCGTAATTCAATTCGGGCTTCAGCCCTACAGATTGCAGGTTAGAAAATAACATAAACTGCTGCTTCAGCGCCAACAACATTTAATCGGGCTGAAGCCCGATGCGGGTGTTCTGGTATAATCGAATTATTTGGGCTAAAGCCCGGAATATCCAATTGTATACCCCGCTTAAAAGCGGGGCCTATTGAGCGAGTGCGCTGCATTGTGAAATCAGGAAATAAAATCGTTCACGATAATTTCAAAAGGATATTTTTAAACATTTTATTTTTACCGGACAACAATGATTTGCAATAAAACCAACAGTGAATTTCATGAAAGTGTAAAATGATTTCACAATTTTATTTGGTATAAAATCAAATACAAGCCCAAATCCCACCAGACCTAATCAAGGGTAGTTTATACTTAAAGATACAGTCTTTGTTATGCAGCTGTAACAGCAAAGCGACAATTCAACTCCAAGTTTTAACATAAGTTTTTCGAATTACATATTATACAAAACTGTGAAGAAAAAAATTTATCTAAGTTTGGTTTAACCCATTCCTCTTTCTAATTTAGACCCGATGGATAATTTCGTAGTATCAGCAAGAAAATACAGACCAGCAACCTTCCAAAGCGTTGTTGGACAGCAACATATTACGGGTACACTGAAAAACGCCATCAAAAATAATCAGCTTGCTCAGGCATTTCTTTTTTGTGGCCCAAGGGGAGTTGGTAAAACAACCTGTGCCCGAATACTCGCTAAAACAATAAACTGCCAAAACTTAACCGCTCATGCAGAAGCCTGCGGCGAATGTAGCTCCTGTATTTCATTTCATAACGGAAACTCCTTTAATTTCCATGAGCTGGATGCTGCTTCTAATAATTCTGTTGAAGATATCCGTAACCTGATTGAACAGGTTCGCATACCTCCGCAAGCCGGCAAGTACAAGGTATATATTATTGATGAAGTCCATATGTTATCGCAACAGGCCTTTAATGCTTTTCTGAAAACATTGGAAGAGCCTCCTCCATACGCGATTTTTATCTTGGCTACCACCGAGAAACATAAAATTTTACCTACAATTTTGTCACGCTGTCAGATTTTTGATTTTAACAGAATACGGGTAGAGGATATGGCTCAACATCTGGCTGAGATTGCCGATAAAGAGGGTATTGCTTATGATCAAGATGGTTTGCATATGATCGCACAAAAAGCTGATGGAGGATTAAGGGATGCATTGTCTATGTTCGATCAAATTGTCAGCTTTTCGAATAAAAACGTTAACTATAAAGCAGTAATCGATAATTTAAATATTCTGGATTATGATTACTATTTCAGGCTAACAGATTCAATTCTTTCAGAAGATGTTGCGGGTTCACTTCTTGTTTTCGACGAAATTTTAGGCCATGGATTTGATGGAAATCATTTCATTACTGGTCTGGCATCCCATTTCAGGAATTTACTGGTCACAAAAGATAACTCAACCTTAAAGTTACTAGAAGTTAGTGATGGAATCAGGAAGAAATACCATAATCAGTCTCAAATCGCACCTGTTTCCTTTTTAATTTCCGCACTGAATATCAGCAATCAATGTGACCTCAACTATAAAACAAGTAAAAATCAGCGATTACAGGTAGAATTGGCCCTAATCAAACTTTGTCACATACCATCGGTCATCAATCTTTCAGCTGCCGGAATGCCCTCAACATCTGAAGGGGAAATAAAAAAAAAACTTAATCCCGAAATAAAACCTGATGTTTCTGCCAAACCTGAATATCAGGCTCCCGAAAAGGAAGTAATCACTTCTTTAAAAAGCTTCGAAGAACCGGTAAAAACTTCAATTCCTACCGAAGTTTTATCAAATGAAAACCAAGAAGATGTTCCTAGCGCTGAATCCGAACCTAAAAAACCAATTATCGCTATTTCTAAGCCTTCTATGTTGGTAAACAGTGCATTAATTCCAAATCTGAACGATCTAGAAGCTAATTACACGAAAAAGGAGGAACAAAGAGCTGAATACTTAAGTGGCGAAAGCAAGATGGATTTCAATTCAGATTCTTTACTGAAATATTGGAACGACTATGCGATAAAAATCAAGGATGAAAACAAGATCAATATCTTCACCATCATGACATCTTATTCCCCAAGACTCTTGCCAAATTTTATAATTGAACTTGATATTGAGAATAAGCTTCAGGACGACCTATTGCAGATAGAGAAAGTAGACCTGCTGAATTTTCTTCGTACTGAACTTAAAAACTTCAGTATAGAATTGCAGACAAGGATTTTGGAACAAATTCAGAAAAAGAGGCTTTATACCTCAAATGAAAAATATCAGCATATGCTTGAAAAGAACCCAAATCTTGAAGAGTTCAGAAAGCGATTTAATCTCGATCTGGATTTTTAATCTTCCCTATTAGCGTTTTAGAGGTTTCTATGCTCTTCATCCATTAAAAAATCAATCCTATCCATATTTTTACGTTCGAAAGAAAATAAATTAAGATCGCATTCAAGGGATTTCTGTTCATTTAAGTTCAATTTCTCTGTTTAGAAAGCATTAAGCAGAATTTTCATTTGCCTCAAACTTTCAGGTGAGATCAAAATTCCTATCTTTGTCGAAATTCCAAAAAACTCAATTTAAGTTATGTCAGTAAAAAAAATTAAAGTTGCAAATCCGGTAGTAGAATTAGACGGTGATGAAATGACCAGGATAATCTGGAAGTTTATAAAAGATAAACTAATTACCCCCTACCTGGAATTGGATATCAAATATTACGATCTTGGAATGGAATATCGTGATGAAACTAATGATCAGGTAACTATTGATGCTGCAAATGCAATCAAGCAATATGGCGTTGGAATCAAATGTGCAACAATCACTCCAGATGAGGCACGTGTAAGCGAGTTCAAATTAAAGCAAATGTGGAAGTCGCCAAACGGAACGATCAGAAACATTCTTGATGGAACTGTTTTCCGTGAACCAATTGTGATGAGCAACGTTCCTCGCCTAGTGCCTAACTGGACGGCCCCAATTTGTATTGGTCGTCATGCATTTGGTGATCAATATCGTGCAACTGATTTTGTTACTAAAGGCAAGGGGAAATTAACAATTACTTTTAGTCCGGAAGATGGTGGTGAAACCCAGTCATTCGAGGTTTACAACTTCAAGGGTGATGGTGTTGCACTGGCAATGTACAATACAGACGAAAGTATCTACGGTTTTGCTCGTGCATGCTTTAATCAGGCATTATCCAAAGGATGGCCATTATACCTTTCAACAAAAAATACAATTCTAAAAAAATACGATGGACGATTCAAAGACATCTTCGAAGAAGTATATCAAAATGAATTTAAAGCTGCCTTTGTTAAAGCAGGGATAGTCTATGAGCATCGTCTGATTGACGATATGGTTGCTTCTGCATTAAAGTGGAACGGTAATTTTGTCTGGGCCTGTAAAAACTACGATGGTGATGTTCAATCAGATACTGTTGCCCAAGGGTTTGGTTCATTAGGATTAATGACCTCAGTTTTGATCACACCGGATGGTTCTACAATGGAAGCTGAAGCAGCTCATGGTACAGTAACCCGCCATTACCGTGATCATCAAGCGGGGAAACCAACATCAACCAATCCAATTGCATCAATCTTTGCATGGACCAGAGGATTAGAGTTCCGAGGTAAATTAGATAGCAATCAGGAATTAATCAATTTCTGTCATGCATTAGAGCAGGTTTGTATAGAGACTGTAGAAAGTGGAAAAATGACTAAAGATCTTGCTGTTTGTATTCATGGAAACAGAGTAAATCATGGTGATCATTATCTGTATACAGAGGAATTCCTAGATGCTATTGATCAAAATCTACAGGCAAAACTGGCTTAATTTCAAATATTTATAAAAAAGCCACCATTTAATATGGTGGCTTTTTTTTGAATTGCAATTTTCAATCTGATTTAGATGGTTAATGGCTATTGGTTCTTAACTCAGATAAGGTATTAGTACTAAAAGCCCTCGAATCGCTCCCAAAAACCATCCTTTGGTAAGGGCGCAAAGATATTGACCGGCTCCTGCTTCACAGGGTGCATAAATTGTAACCTTCTTGCGTGTAGACAAATGCTCTTCTTTAGACTTCCGCGGGGATAACCATATTTATTATCGCCGACGATTGGACAATTCATTGTAGAGAGCTGCACCCGAATCTGGTGCGGACGACCGGTAATAGGATCAACCTCAATCAGATAGTAACCCCCAAGTTCCCCAATTAATTTATAATTCAGCTCGGCTCTCTGACTTCCCGGAATCTCTTTATCATAGGCCTTAGTCACATTTTTTTGAGGATTTTTTAAAAGAAAATGGATTAAAGTACCCTGCTCTATGGCAGGACGATTTCTTACAACTGCCCAATAGGTCTTGTGCATATCCCTGCTTTTGAACATTTTATTGATGCGATCCAGAGCTTTACTTGTTTTGGCAAATAAAATAACGCCGCTAACAGGACGATCAAGACGATGCGCCACACCTAAAAAGGCCCCATTGGGTTTATTATATTTAAGAGCGATATACCGTTTTACTTTTTCATCCAACGATTCATCACCTGTATCATCAACCTGAACGATATCCCCTGCACGCTTATTGACTGCGATGAGATGATTATCTTCAAAAAGTATATCCTTGTTGGTTATATCAGCAGTAGGGAAAAGAAATTTAGTCTTCGTATATTCAGTAGATGCCATGAAAAGGTTTTAATTAATATTGTTCCTTTTCATCAGGAAATTCGCCACTTTTTACATCCTTCACATAAGCCTGAACTGCACCATTAATTTGATCAAACAGATTCAGGTATTGTCTTAAAAAGCGTGGCTTAAAACCTTTAGTTAACCCGATCATGTCATTAATCACCAGTACTTGTCCATCACAATGCGGACCAGCACCAATACCAATGGTAGGAATTTTGACAGACTTTGATACTTCTTGAGCCAGCTTTGCAGGTATCTTTTCAAGGACTACAGAAAAACAACCAGCATCCTGAAGAATAATAATATCCTGTTTTAACTTTTCAGCTTCGGCTTTTTCTTTGGCTCTTACAGTGTAAGTACCGAATTTATAAATCGATTGTGGTGTCAAACCCAAATGACCCATTACTGGTATTCCAGCGGTAATTATACGTTCTATCGACTCACGAATCTCAAGTCCGCCCTCTAATTTCACAGCATGCGCACCCGATTCTTTCATAATCCTGACAGCTGAATTTAATGCTTCTTTAGAATTACCCTGATAGGACCCAAATGGCAGATCAACTACAACAAGAGCTCTTTTAACAGCTCTAACCACAGACTGTGCATGATAGATCATTTGATCTAAGGTGATAGGCAGCGTAGTTTCATGACCGGCCATCACGTTTGAGGCTGAGTCACCAACCAGTATGACATCAACACCACCCTCATCAACAATACTTGCCATTGAATAATCATAGGAAGTCAACATGGCGATTTTTTCACCCTTTTGCTTCATTTCCTGGATCGTATTTGTTGTGATCCGCTTTACCTCTTTTTGTTCAGACATTTAGCTGGAATTTAAATTAGTTCAAAGTTAGGATTAAATGAAACAATAACATCTATATATTTCATCATCACCTGTCGAAATACATTTAAATTTTCATCATAATTCTCTTTTATTTTTGGGAATTATTGATTAAATTTGACCCTTGTGATAAATGAAGTAAAAAACTTCAGTTCAGCCGTTAAAACATCGGGGATTCTTCCGAAATCCTTTCTTTTCATTCTATTTTCAAATCTCTTTTCAAATTTAATTCATGAATAATTACATCAAATTACCTGCTGTTTTATTACTTGCAGATGGAACAGTTTACCATGGAAAAGCGGCTGGAAAAATTGGAACAACCACTGGCGAAATTTGTTTCAACACCGGTATGACCGGATATCAGGAGATTTTTACTGATCCGTCATATTTTGGACAAATCATGGTAACTACCAATGCGCATATCGGAAATTATGGTATCCATAATGAAGAGATAGAATCAGACAATATTAAAATTTCGGGACTGGTATGTAAAAACTTTAATATCACATACAGCCGAAAAATGGCCGACACCTCTATTCAGGAATATTTTCTTGAAGAAAAAATTGTTGGAATTTCAGATGTTGATACAAGATCGCTGGTAAGACATATCCGTGATAAAGGTGCAATGAATGCAATAATCTCATCGGAAATTCTAGATATCGAGGATTTGAAAATAAAATTAGCTGAAGTGCCTTCTATGGACGGCCTGGAGCTATCCTCGCAAGTTTCTACGAAGGAGGCTTATGATTATGGTGATAAAAATGCGCCAAAACGCGTTGCGGTATTAGATTTGGGTGTTAAAAAGAATATCCTGAGAAATTTTGACAGCAGAGGTGTTTTCTCAAGAGTATTTCCGGCCAAGACTTCTTTTGCAGAAATGGAGAAATGGAATCCTGATGGCTATTTTATTAGTAATGGCCCCGGCGATCCATCTGCGATGCATTATGCTATAGAAACTGTTAAAGAGGTATTAAAATCTAATAAACCACTCTTTGGAATTTGTCTTGGCCATCAATTATTAGCATTGGCAAACGATATCCGAACCATGAAAATGTTTAATGGACATAGAGGACTAAATCATCCTGTAAAAAATATCATCATAAACCATTGCGAGGTAACCTCACAAAATCATGGATTTGGTGTAATCCCTGAAGATGTTCGAAATTCAGACAAAGTAGAAATTACCCATATGAATCTCAATGATCAGTCAATCGAAGGAATCAGAGTTAAAGGCAGAAAAGCATTTTCAGTCCAGTTCCACCCAGAATCCTCTCCGGGCCCGCACGACTCAAGGTATCTGTTTGACGATTTTGTAGCGATGATGAAAAACTAAGTTCGATCAGGGTTTTAATTCAATAAGTTTAAAATATCTTATCACTCCTTAAATTGAGTATTTTTAGGATTACAGTTCAGAGTGTATTTATTACACTATCTAATTAGAATTTACACATTAATAATAAGAAAATATCATGAGTTTAATTATCGACGTACACGCAAGACAAATTCTGGATTCACGTGGAAATCCAACCATAGAAGTTGATGTAATTACCGAAAATGGCGTTCTAGGCCGTGCGGCAGTTCCTTCAGGAGCATCAACCGGTGTACATGAAGCTGTGGAGCTTCGTGATGGTGACAAGACGGTTTATTTAGGTAAAGGTGTGTTAAAAGCCGTTGCTAATGTAAATGATAAAATTGCACCTGAACTAAAGGGAATTGATGTTTTTGAGCAAAATAGCATTGATAGTTTGCTGATTGCAATCGATGGAACAGAAAACAAGGGAAATTTGGGGGCCAATGCCATTCTGGGCGTTTCTCTGGCTGTTGCTAAAGCTGCAGCGCAGGAAAGCCGACAGCCATTGTACCGCTACATAGGTGGTGTAAATGCAAATACCTTACCTATTCCCATGATGAATATTGTGAATGGGGGATCACATTCCGATGCTCCAATCGCATTTCAGGAGTTCATGATTATGCCGGCTGGAGCTTCCTCTTTTTCTGAAGCATTACGTTGGGGTACAGAGGTATTCCATACATTGAAAAAAATCCTTCACGACCGAGGCTTATCAACAGCCGTTGGTGATGAGGGTGGCTTCGCTCCAAAGTTTGAAGGTACAGAAGATGGAATAGAAACTATACTTGAGGCTATTGAAAAAGCTGGTTATACTCCCGGAAAAGATATCTTTCTGGCCTTTGATTGTGCCGCTTCTGAATTTTACAAAGACGGAAAATACGATTACACTAAATTTGAAGGTCCGAAAGGGGCAATCAGAACAAGTGCTGAGCAGGCAGAATATTTAGCTTCTTTGGCAGCTAAATATCCGATCATTTCAATTGAAGACGGAATGGACGAAGACGATTGGGATGGATGGAAATTATTAAGTGAAAAAATTGGTTCCAACGTACAATTAGTAGGTGATGATTTGTTTGTCACTAATGTAAAGCGTCTACAACGTGGCATTGATTCTGATATTGCTAATTCTATTTTAGTTAAAGTTAATCAGATCGGAACCTTAACTGAAACAATTAACGCTGTTTCCCTGGCCCAAAACAGTGGTTATACTTCGGTTATGAGTCACCGTTCTGGAGAGACTGAAGATTATACTATTGCCGACCTTGCAGTGGCTTTAAATTGCGGACAAATTAAAACCGGTTCTGCATCCCGTTCAGACAGGATAGCAAAATACAATCAACTACTTCGTATTGAAGAGGAACTGGGGAGCAGTGCACGCTTTCTTGGAAAGAATTTTAAGTATGTAAAATAAATAATAGCAGCCATCCATAATTGGATTCAGAGCTCTATTGTTGATAAGTTGAAAATAAGCGATCCCGGGATATATAATCCCGGGATATATTTGTAATGATGAACCGTCTTTTAGATCTGATTAGTAATAAATATTTGATTGCAGGCATAGCATTTCTAACCTGGATGTTATTTTTCGATCGCAATGATCTGATGTCTCAATATGAATATCGTACTCAGCTAAATAAACTTCAGGCCGAAAAAAGATTCTATCTTAAAGAATCAGCAAAGGCAGTTAAGGATCTTAATGAACTGACTACCGACAAGGCCAAGCTCGAAAAATTCGCCCGGGAAAAATATCTCATGAAAAAACAAAATGAAGATGTTTTTGTTATTATTACTGAGGAAGCGAAAGTACAATAGTCAATTTTAAAGATTGTCTGTAACCAAAGTGCTAAACCAATTTCGCGATTTCAAATACCCCTTAATATTTTACCCAATTCAGAATTCTACAAATTTTTCATTGCGAAAGCAAATAAATTATAGAGTGCATGAACAATGGCCGTATAGGTAAATGCATCCTGTTTTCTATACTTAATAATTATAAAAAATGTACTGTAGAGCAGCCCAGTAAAAAATGTCACGGCCATATACATATAATTATATTGGTGCCCCAGTCCAAATATTAAAGCCGAAATGAAAATCGCCAGACTATTGGATTCTTTCTTAAACAGAAACCTGGTCAATGAAATGATTAAATTGATTAGGAAGTATTGACATAGGAAAGTTTCAACAAAAGGTCCAATGATGACCACAAAAAGAAATTCTTGTTTAATGCTATCAAATGTTATGGGATTAGTATTTATTTTTATAACATACAAATCCACAAAATAAGAAACCGCCAAAGAAAAAATTAAATGTACAATTAGTGCCAGGAGAATCAGTTTAGGCGTGCTAAACTTGGGAAAAGGACGAATAAAATAATCTCTGGCATCCATATAACAATTCTTTCTAAACCTGCATCTTAAAATTTGTAATTAAAGAATTTCAACAGGGAAATTATAATAGTAAAATAAGCCTGCTGTTAATTGCACTTGACAAATAGTGATAAGCTTTAAGCCATCCTAGGTTAACTCAATAAATATGCTTTAAACAAAAAACAAGAAAATTGCAGATCATATGTAATGCAAGAGTATACATAAAAGCATTTTTATTCCTTTTTTCCAAAATCAAGTAAAAAATGCAGTAAGAGAGCCCCGAAATCATCATTTGAATCATGTAAACGTAATCATCAAAATGACTCCAGGAATAGGTTAATATAGAAATTAAAATAGCCGGAATAATTAATTCCTGCTTGAATACCCGTTTTGATAAAATAAGAATAATACTCATAACACCATACTGATACATTATAGTATCAAAAAGTGGGGCAATGACAGCCACAACGAAAAGTTCTTCATACAAACTATCGAAGGGGAAGAAATATGCCATTATTGTATAAAAAAAATCATTGCGAAATAATAGAAACAGGAAGGCTGCAGCTAAATTGAATGCAATAACAGAAAGAAAAAGGACAGGGATTTTTAAATCCTGAATACCTGAAAAGATATTTTTTTTAAAACTTTCGGGCAAATTAATTAATACCATGATATTTTATAGAAGATTAGAATTGCATGACTATGAAATAAACTTAGATCGGCGTGAAATTGAATTTTCTGATATCAGCAATAAGTTAATAAATTATTATACTAAATCAGACTAAATAAATCAGAAATCATTTATATGCTAATCTAATTGACCTGTTAGTAAAATAGCAGACTATACACAATAGAATAGTCTGCTATTATTTCAATTTTTATTTATAAACCATAGCATTCCCATGATTGGGATTACTTCTTAATGAGCCAGCAACTTCATGTCCGACACGGATAGTCCGCACAACCGTATAAAAAAAGTCATAAATAAAATTCCCTGATCCTCCCCCTTCTATATTCATCAACTCGTCGGTTGTTAATTCTTGTAGTTTCATAATTAATACTTTTTAAAATTTATTATTATAAGTTCCATTCCATCCATCAGAAATACCTGCTTTTACAGCATCCCAATTGTTTACAAGTTCAATAAAAACCCCAACCCAAGAGCCTTTTGTTAACCAACCACCTCCCTCAACGTTGACTAATTCTCCTGAATCAAGTTCAACTACTTTTAATTGTTTCAAATCCATAATTTTAAATTTTGCTAAAACAGATAAAAAATTGAATGATCTATTGAACGTATAAAATCTTATTTAGGATCTGTAATAATCCGGTCAATTACAGTTTTATCCTATTTTAGATTGTGTAGTACCAATTCAGCGCTCCGGTTTAAGAGAATTTAAACGCATGTTGCTGAATGTCCAAAACTAAATTCAAATTCTTTCCTGTTTTAAATAACATGACACCTACTCTTTTCAGGCTTTTCGGTTTCTGCCTTCTGTTGTACAACATTTATCGCGTTAGTCTAAGTAAAGAATGTTCAGTATAAAAAAACTATAGTAGCTAAACTATTCTAATATCTTTTTGCTCCCAATTTTTTTCTGTAGAGAAAAAATAAATTATTAATCTAAAATCAAGCCCCACGCGATTCATCCTCAACAATAGATTTAAAATCAATTGAAATCTTCATTTGAAAACTACTGCTGTAATAATATGTGCCCAGCTGACGGGAATAAACAATAGGAGCATCCCGAAGTTTCAATTCATCAATTAGTTTATAGATCATCGAAGTAGATAAGTTCAATCGATTGGCCAACTCACTTGGTGTACCAGTCCGACGATGCTTGATTAGTTCATGCAGCCTGTTTATACGTTCAATTTGTTCCAGCAATTTCACTTTTGAATATAATTTTGAAAGTCCATCGGAATTTGCTGAGACCATAAGTGATAATATTCACCCTGTTGAGCAAGAAGCTCAGCATGTTCTCCCTCCTCCACTACTTTTCCGTCTTTTAAAACAATGATCAATCCAGCTCTTTGTATACTGCTCAACCGATGGGAGATTACAATTACTGTTTTGTTTTCAGAAAGCAAAACTTCAATTGTATCCTGAACATATTTTTCAGACACCGGATCAAGAGAAGAACTCGCTTCATCTAAAATTAGAATTTCCGGATCACGGTAAAGAGCACGCGCAATTGCAATCCGCTGTTTTTGCCCTCCAGACAAACTTGAACCATTCTCTCCAAGTTGGGTTTGAAATCCATTCGGCAATTGATCAATAAAATGTATAATTCCAAGCAGGTTACAAATACCTATTATCTTTTTAATATCCGGCTCTTCATCTCCAATAGAAATATTAGTGATTACATCGGCAGAAAAAAGATCTATTTTCTGAGGTACAACAGCAATAATCCGGCGCAACGAGGTATTACTAATGTGATTTATCGCAAAATCTCCTATAAAAACCTGACCCCCATGAACCGGGTAAATATTCTGTAGAATTGACATCAGCGTAGATTTTCCAGAACCACTCTCCCCCACTATGCCTGTCAGTTTCCTAGAAGGTATCTCTAAATTGAGTTTATCGAAGACCAGAACCCGGGAACCATAGCGAAAGGAAACATCCAAAAATCGAATATTTCCAATGTTTAAAACTGACAAATCAAACTTATTCTTATCATTCTCCTGCTCCATCTCCATAATTTCAAACAGGCGTTCGGAGGCAATTATAGCATCCTGAACAGTTTTATTCATTCCAACAAAGGATGAAACTGGTCCGGTAAAATAACCGATCAGGGTATAAAAGGAAAGTAATTCGCCCGGACTGATTTGTTTATCAAGTACAAATCCGGCTCCTACCCAAAGTAAAATAATTGTAAATGAATGAGAAACTAGTTCGGTTGAGGATCCTGAAAAAACTGAATTCATAGCTGATTTATAAACAGTATCCAGGAGTGTCATGAACCGTAACTCAGTTTTCCGATTTGCATGATTCTCAAGTCCGAATCGTTTTATTGTTCCTACTGCATTCAAACTTTCTACCAATTGTGATTCTAAATCTGCAGCATTTTCCATCAGTTTACGCTGAACTTTCTTGTTGAGCATGTTGGTAATTAGATAAATAGCAGAGTAAAGCGGAATTATAACAAGAAGTAATAATGCAAGCTTCCAGTAATAGGTAAACATCAGCATGAATGCGAAAAGCAACATGAATAAATTCACTGCCAGATTGATGGAAACATCGTTTATAAATAAACGAATCTTTACAGCATCTCCAATTCTCGATGTTATGTCTCCAACCCGCATGTTATCAAAAAACTGCTGCGGCAATTTTAATAAGTGCTTATAGTAACCAAGGATGAGCCTTGTATCAATGATTTGGCCCGTACGAACCATGAAAAAACTTTTAAAAATTCCTAGGATTATCTGTAGCGAGAGTATGATTAGCATTCCAATACTCATGATATTAAGTAAATTCCTATTACCATCTACGAGCACAAAATCAACGATTTTCTGGACAAAAATCGACATAGAAAGCCCTAAAAGAGTATAAATTACGGCACCAATCAAAGTTTGAATAAGAATAGATCGATGCGGTTTTAATAGATCGTAAAAACGCCTATAGAAACTTATTTTTTGATTTCCCTGTATGAAGTCGTCATTCGGTACTAAAAGAAGCAAAACACCTGTCCATTCTTCTTTAAATTCACTTAGCTTTTTAACAATCGATTTACCATCAGCAGGATCCATGATACTAATTTTCTGCTTACTTATCTTATAAATAACTACATAGTGCTGAAGCTGGCCATTTACAATTACATGTGCGATAACTGGAAGTTGTACTTGGAAAAGGCTTTCGAGAGTCCCTCTAACCCCTTTTGCATCAAATCCAAGATACTTTGCAGCTTCAAGCATTCCCGCCAAATTGGTACCCTTTTGATTCGTTCCAGCATGTTGCCGGATTTTCGTCACCGCAACATCAAGATTGTAAAACCTTGCTACCGAAGCAAGGCAAGCTGCCCCGCAATCCGAAATATCACGCTGTTTAACCCTGATGTTCATATTTTAGCTTGCACCTCGTAAAGATTAGGATTTAGCCAATCGTCAAGCTTATCATAAAGTAACTCGTATAATGTACGCTCGGTAATCATGAAACGGGCAGTGAAACTCATTCCCTTCCTTAGATTTCCTCTGTAATTGTTCCGTAGTTTCAAATATTCCTTGTCCAGAATACAACGTACTTTGAAAACTGCATTGCCCTGGGCTGTAAAAATAATATCATCGGAAATATCCATTACTTCACCCGAAATCAAACCCCATTGATTGTAATTAAATGCATCGATCTGAAAATTTACCGTCTGTCCTTTTCTTATCAAGCCGATATCTATTGGCTTAACATAACATATAGCGATTAATTGCGTATCCGGAGAAATCTCTGCGATCTTTTGATTTGCAAAAACATAAGAACCTACCTGAATGCCTGCCATATTTTGGACTGAGCCATTTACATGGGCTCTAAGAATGAATAGTTTTCCCTGCTCTTCGATATCTGCCTCACGCGAAAGCAATTCACTTAGCTCCCTTTGAAAGTCCGCAGCTTCAGTCTCCCATTGAAATATCCACCTGTTTTTTAGTAGAGTCTGGTCTGATACAGCTTTATCAAATTCAAACCTGAACTTTTCACTTTCAGCTAAAGTAATCGCTCCATTTTCATACAAGGTGTTATATCTTGTAAAAATTCTGTCTGCCTGGTCTTTATTTAAGGAACTCATCTCGAATTCCTGAAGGAATTGCAACCAAGAAGCGCTGTATTGCTCAGTAAAAAATTCCTGCTTCATTGAAAATTTTTCCTGAAAATTGGCGTAATTCACTATCTGACTGGCATCCGTAAGCAGCTGCTTTAGTAGTGCTAAACGCTTGCTTATAATATTGCTTTGTTGACCGGGTAAAGAGGAATCTATCATTAGAAGCGTATCCCCTTTAAAAATACTTTGATTGTCCTTTATTCTCACATCAACTACCCTTCCACTTATCGAGGCAAGTAGTTCTGAACGCTCTAAGGATGACTGTATCCTCCCCTGACTGTTAATACTTATTTCTATGGGTATAAAAGGCAAGGAAGTCAGGGCAATTATGGTAGATGATAAAATAAGCATGTAAATCACATTGCTCTTTAAAACGGAACTATGATTTACAATGAATTTTATCGGTGCGTGCTGATCATTCCAGGGTGAGACTGCCATATTCAGAATTTACATTTCTATTGTCCAGCTAATTAATTTACAATTGCCTGAATTAAATATACTTCTGTAGATTTTAGGACTGAATTATAAGAGTATCTTCTTAGTGTGCGGTATATTCTGCTAGATAAACGGCAGGGAATCTAAAAAATCAATAAAATAAAATATATGTTAGTCAATCTTATCGAGCTGATCAAGCAGATCATACAGACCATTCTCCGCTTTAGTGATAGAAACCGTTCATGCACTTTCCCCAATATAGATTTAAAAATCACAGATTGATGTATAAAATATAGTGCCATTAACTGCTTCTTTCCAAAGAAGTTTGACTCCTTTTTTTATTTCTCAACTTTATTGTAAATAGCCAAGGTTTTCTTTGATTTTGTTTAATAGGACCTGTGGTTCTATTACTGGACTACCCGTCCCGATGAAAAACAGCTCCAGGTAAAATAAACCTTGCCGAAGGAGTTCCAGCTTCCGCTGGAATGACAACAATTTTGGAGATTAGGAGGTTCCAGCTGGAATGACAACGATTTTTTGCCGGAAATACTCCGTAGGAAAGGACTGAACTAAGCTATAAAACGCAGGTATTGATTTCAAAAATCAAAAAATCTTGCTCCAGAGTATCACGAAATCAATTAAACGATATTTTTTACCTTCCGATACATCAAACTGTGGTTAAATAATCAGATTATATCTCACCATTTCGCTTTCTTGAAAGCCATTCTGTACTCAACAATACAACTATTAAGAAAAATAATAATTTTAATTCTATGAGTTCACTGTATTTCGGATTTTCATAAGATACAGATTTTACCTTCTCATTTGCCCTGATTAATCCAGGCAATTCATCAAGTTGCTTAGGAAATAGCATTTCCCCTCCATTTTGCCTTGAAATAGCGTATAATAACTGATGATTTGCAATAATTTGTTTGTACTCAGCTTCCTGACTACTGATTGTAAATTGTCCTTCTGCCTGATAGTTTAGCTTACCAAGTGAAGTCAGAGCTTTATAATTATATTCCCCGGCAGGAAGTTCTCCTGCATCAAGCTCATAGGAATTTAATGCTCGTGAAAAGACAAATGAATAGCTTCTGCCAGTTTTATTTTTTAAAGCA
>Ga0164293_10002294_pt1 | contig 16228 bp, 12 predicted proteins | sample GEODES118metaG_FD_111487 | JGI IMG/M metagenome (GOLD analysis project Ga0164293, IMG submission 111487) | Eutrophic lake water microbial communities from Lake Mendota, Wisconsin, USA - GEODES118 metaG | ecosystem: Environmental > Aquatic > Freshwater > Lake | place: USA: Lake Mendota...
AGAATACTCAACTAAGAATATTTCAATTTGGTCTTTGAATTTTTGAAGTTCTTCAATTCTTTTTAATACGAATTGTGGCATCCCTCCTGTTGAAAGATGTGGTGTAAGATATAATAGTTTAATTTTTAATTTTTTAGTAATAATAGAAGTTATACTTTTTTTCCATTCGTGTGAATTTTCTTTTTCATATATTTTAACACTTCCAATATTGTTTTGAATGTAATTGTTTTCGTCTTGAGATAAGTACTCACTAACATATTGTTTGTTTTGTAAATAATATAAAGTAGTGTTGGTCTTATCTACATTATTTTCCATCGGTCTTCCGTATAACATTTTATTTGGTTCACATAACGAGGTATGTAAATCCTCAATTACGTATATCCCATCATCCTTTAACAATGGGAATAAACTACCAAAAGATAGTTGTTGGTCTGAAATATGGTGACTACCATCGTCAATAATTATGTCAAAACTTATGTTAATATTTTTAACGAATTCTTCTAAATCTTCTTTTTTTGATTGATCTAACACAATACATTTAACTTTTTCGTTGGAAAAATTAGATTTATCATTAATATCCACACCATAGATTGTTGCATTAGGAAAATAATCGTACCACATTTTTAATGATGATCCGTCATTAATACCAATTTCTAATATGTTTATACTTTTATGTTTAAAACTTTTAAAGTATTTTTCATAAGTTTCGGTAAAATTATGTTTATCACCATATTCGGTTCCTTTATCAGACCCGTATTTATTTGCTAATATTGTTAATTCATTCATAATAATTTTATTTCTATAACGTTTTGTGTAATATTTTTTATTTTTTCGGTTATATCTGATACAATCCCATTATAAGATATTAACACATTTTTTATATTGTATGGTTTAAACCCTAAATTAATGATGTCTCTATTGGATATCTCATAAGAGGTCTCAACACCATCCACAGTTATAAACACATTTATTTTTTCTTCATTATCGTAAAAATATAAACAAACATCATTGTTAAGTATAACATCTTTAACTATAAAAAAAACTAAACCATTAATGTCGGAGTAGTCAAATAAATTTTCGTCTTTATGAAATAATATTAAATCATCAATTTTTTCTAATTCAATTTTATAATTCATATCACTATTAATTAGAGTGTTGTAAAGCCAGTTCTCAACAATACAATTAAATTTAAGGTAACTATCAAAAGTTATTAGATTTGAAAATTTCAATAGGTTTTCTCTATCTAACGCAATTAAATGTAAACTAACTTTGTGTTCGTGAAATGGAAAAAAGTTACATTTTTTATCAGATAAAAAAGTAGAAACCACCGTATCATCAATTTCCGTATCATATATAATATGATAATATCTATCATAGTCATATGTTAACGCATATTCAGATAATTTTTTGGTTTGGTAAAGTGCTGCCCACCCATAATCAATTACAGATCTTTTAACTACAATTTCCCTATCCTTTCCAATGTATCTTGCCCACGACATAACAGATTTTTGAGGCCAATAAAGTAATGGGTTTTCTTTTGTTTGTACATAAAAATCACACATATTTATTACATCGGAAGGTAAAGGTAAAGGACTATTTACCATTACATCTAAATTGTAACTCTTAATGGTTTTGATGGTGTTTATTAGAACGTCAATTTTTTCTTTGGTATCACAATAAGAACTTATTAAAACTATCCGTTTACCTTGTAAATTATTCTCATTAGTTATATTTTCCATACCTATTAAGAATAGGTGAATAAGAATTAAAATTAAAGTATTTATTTATATATATGGAAACACAATTACAAGAATACGAAAACAGAGAATTTATAATCTTTAATGTCTCAGAATTAAATCAGATTGATTTCACGCAAGTATTAGAAACATCAATTGATACTGTTAGGAAATCTGTTGACCAAACAAAAACATTTGTTAAATGGGATGGTGCGATGCCGGAGTGTGTTAATAACTTAACAACAAAAGAAGGTCCATACACTTATGATGAAATATTAACAATTTTAGCAACTCCTGAATGGACGGATCCAAACATAATGATGTAATATGCCAAATAAAATAAAATATACAACAACACCAACCACAAACACAATTAAGGTTGGTAACTTCGCATTAGGTGTTGTTACGGGCGTTACTTATGCTCCAACATCAACAACATCTTTCTATAATGGTTACAACGTACCATCAGGTGGTTATGTTGTTTATCAAAACAAAGCAACATTAGGACCTTCCGTATTTGCACCAACAGGAAATACCCAAATGGTTAACTTAACCAAGGCTTTAGGTAATGCGACCGCAACAACAATATATGATTCTTTAAAATGGATTAACTCACAAAACACAATTATTGCAGTTAACAGAGAGTATGAGAATATTGTGACAAGTGGATTAACAATGTCATTGGATGCTGGATTTACACCATCATATCCATTGTCGGGAACATCTTGGACTGACTTATCTTTTAGTGGTAATAATGGAACTTTGGTGAATAGCCCCACATATAGTTCATCAAATGGTGGCACTATTGTATTTGATGGAACAAATGATTATGTAAATGGACCTGCAATATCATCTCAACTCACAGGTAACATAACTGTTGAAGCCTGGATTTACATCACATCAGGGCCAAGTGATTGGGTTCGTATTATAGGTACCGGAGCAAATCCTTCTGGTAATAGAACTTTTGGTTTATGGTACGACATAAGTAGGAGATTATTGTGGCAAAGATATGGGTCCACTGATCCAAGTATATATCCGGCTAATGTCTTAAGTTATAATACTTGGTATTATGTTGCCGCTACCACATCAGGTAGCTCCAATGCGATTTATTTAAATGGTTCATCAATTGGGTCCTCAACTGCTGCAGGTCCTTGGCCCGCATCTAATGAAAATGTAACTATAGGGTCTGCGGTTGGCATACACACATATTTAACAGGAAATATATCTATTAGTAGAATATATAATAGGGGGTTATCATCCACAGAAATTCTTCAAAATTATAACGCACAAAAATCAAGATACGGATTATAAATTTATTCTGTATTTTATTTAAATATATTTTATATTTTAAGATATGAAAGATGTTTGTATTGATGTATTAGGGTGTAGAGCGTTAGGTGACACTTTGGCGGTAACACCAACATTAAGAAAACTTTATAATTCTTACGGTAAAAAAATATCTGTTGCAACTCATCACCCTTATCTATTTTTAGATAACCCATATGTTGATAACATCTATACCGATGTAACCAATGAAATAAAAGAAACACACGAAGTATTCGTATCGTTTAATATTGGTTATCATCCAAATGGTATTTGTTATAAACATAACGCAATGGACATTAGACAATTTCACGCAATCAATCTTGGTTTTATGTTATCCAAAGATGAGATGGAAATGAATTACACTCCAAAACCAATTGACGCAATAGAAGGTTTACCTGAAAAATATGTTTTAATTCATCCCGTACAAAATTGGGACTCAAGAACTTGGGATGCAAAAAAATGGCAAATGTTAACCAAACTATTAAACGAAAGAGGTATTGCCGTTGTGTCTATTGGTAAAGATTCGTCTGAACTTGGTGGATCTAATGTGGATAAACCAGTATTTAATTTCAAAATTGATTTAGGATTAAACTTAATGAATAATACAGATATGGATCAGGCTTGGTACCTCATCCAAAATAGTATGTGTTTTATTACGATGGATTCGGGTCTATTACATTTAGCAGGAACAACCGACGCAGAGATAATTCAATTAGGTAGTTCAATAAATCCTGAGTTTAGATCACCATATAGAAAAGGTTCTCAAGATTATAAATACCATTATGTGGTTGGTGGTTGTGGTTTGAATTGTGCTTCCGACATGAGGTATGGTGTTAGAGAATGGCAATCAATACAAGGTATACCGTCACTCGTTAATTGTTTGGAAAGAAAAGAAACATTTGAGTGTCACCCAACAATATTTTCGGTTTATAATAAAGTGTTAGAAATAGTGTAGTTACTGGTATTTATTGTTAAACAACAATAATGGCAACTGCAAGACCTTTCGCATATAATACAGGTTCAACGATATTAGGAACAACACAAATTGGTTCATTGGCCGTTGGTACACCATCATCGGGATTTACCGGAAACCCTAAATGGTGGAATGGACCTGATGAAGATTTGGGTTATGTTATTTGTAGACCAAACATTAGTGGAAATCAACCTAACCCTGACAATGTACCGGCTTATATCACATTCTCAAGGTCAATATTAAAAACAGACCAATCATTTATTAATTTAGTTAATTCTGTATTTAATCAAACATTTACAACAACCACTCAGTGTACATCGTATTTAACTACAAATAATTATTGGACTTCTTTTGTTGGTGGTGTTGGTGGCGGTGGTTTTGTACCGGGAGATTTTGTTTTTACAGATGGCACTGCAAGCCCCTACACAGCAAACACTGTTACTTTTACTAAAAGTGGCACTTTATATATATATGGCACTGATAACGGTGGTGGCAGGGAATGGGGTGCAGATGTTTATTTAAACGGGACTTACTTAATAGCAAAACAACTTGCTGCAACTGCAATTACCCAAAAACAAACTGGTTCTGGTCTTGCTTTTATGGAACAAGGACAATATATGGCAGTCGATGTTAATGTAGGCAATACTATGTATTTTACCATAGGAAGCGGTGGACCACCGGTAGCAGGAATCGCTACTATAACATTTAGCATAAATAATTTTAGCGACAATGGAGGTACAGTGATAGATACATTTACAAACACTGTCGACAGTGAATGTTACTTAACAACAACAACAGTTCAATATAAAGGATTGTTCGATGATGGACCTGAGTTAACGGCAATGAGAAAATTACGTGAACATTATATGGGAGATGAATACTATGAAAATGGGCTTATAGAATATTATACAAATTCTCAAGCTATTATTGATGGTATTAATGCTAGTGAAGATCCATCTGTTGACTATGAATTTATATACCAAAGTGTTTTGAAAGTTAAAAACTATGTAGATCAGTCTATGTGGAAAGAAGCAATAGATGAATATATAGACACCTATTTTATTTTAAAAAACAGATATATTTAATTATAACCACAATTAAAACATATTATAAAAAAATTAATTAAAAATATCTTAAATGAGTATTCGGAAGATAATAAAGATTTATATTACACTATTGTACATACTGATTTTACAAGTTTAGGTGATGGTTCTTTTGATAATATGAGATTTGGTTTATAATGATATATTTACAGTAATCTAAACTTACCTATTAATTAAAGATAAAAATCTATATTTATATTAAAAGAATTTAATGCCAAATCAAATAACATTAACGGTATCAACTGGAACACCACCATATAATATTTATGTGTGTGATATAACAAATACGTATTGTTATTTTGCAACAACTTTTGGTGGGGGAACAATAACCTTTGATTCTCCATCACCATTAGGATACACAACACCAATATTAATAAAAATAGTTGATTCACTGAATTGTGAAACATTTGAATTGTACCAATGTGTACCAACTCAAACACCAACATTAACACCAACCGTAACACCAACCCCAACTGGTCCTTGTACTTGTTGTTGTATTGAAGTTAGTTCTAATAACAGTAGTGGTGGAACATTTACATATACGGATTGTTTTGGAAATGTTTTTAATGATGTTTTTGTTCCACCTTATTCCACAGTTTATTATTGTGGTAGTAATGTTACAAATTTGGTAAATGCCACACTTAATTATGGGTCACCTTGTGTTAATGGAACTTGTATTCCACCAACTCCAACTCCAACATTAACTCCTACCATTACCTCATTACCATGTATTTCATATAGTTTATTTTTACCTAACACCTCATTTGATGATGCACTAGTATCATTTGATCCTTGTTGTGATAATCCACCACCTATTGGGTATATGCCTTATTCTCCGTTTATTTTGGAAAGAGGTGTTCCAGCTACTTTTATTTGTTCAACAACATACCCAATTGTCCTCACTGGTCCAAATCCTATTATTACTGTAATTGGAACATGCCCATGCCCAACACCAACACCAACACCAACACAAACACAAACTGTTACACCAACACAAACGTTAACACAAACGGTTACACCGACACAAACACTAACACAAACGGTAACTCCAACGCAAACGGTAACACCAACACAAACGTTAACACAAACATTAACACGAACACCAACATTAACACCAACACCAACATCTCCGGGAATTTGTCCTGATTCTTTTATATCCGTATGGACCACAACATTTCCAAGTGAAACAATTAATTTACCTTATAGTCCATCAGGAATTTACAATGGAACTATTGATTGGGGTGATGGTTCTCCTACAAGTATAAATAATTACGCAAATAGAACACATACCTACGCAATTGCGGGAACATATACAATAACAATAACTGGAGAAATAACAAATTTTAATTTTGGTGTTAATGATCCAACCAATATAACTAATCTAATAAGTGTTACACAATGGGGAAGTTGTTTTAATATTGTAAGTGGTTTTAGGGCTTTTGAAAATTGTAGTTCTCTTACATTAACTAGTGTTACTGATATATTAGATTTGAGTAATGTATTAACTACCGAAAATATGTTTGCTGGTTGTATTCAATTAACAACGGTAAATAATATGGATTCGTGGAATGTATCAGGTATTACAAATATGGGTGGTATGTTTGCAGATTGTCATCTATTTAATCAACCACTTAATTCATGGGATGTATCAAGTGTTACAAATATGGGTGGTATGTTTGCCGAATGTTATGTATTTAATCAACCACTTAATTCATGGATTGTATCAAGTGTTACAAATATGGGTTATATGTTTCGTGAATGTTATTTATTTGATCAAAATATTAATTCATGGGATGTGTCAAGTGTTATAAATATGGGGAGTATGTTTCGTCAATGTTATGCATTTGATCAACCACTTAATTCGTGGGTAGTATCAAGTGTTATAAATATGAGTGGTATGTTTCGTAGTTGTATCAATTTTAATCAATATATTGATTCATGGGATGTATCAAGTGTTACAAATATGAATTATATGTTTTTTAGTTGTTCTGTATTTGATCAACCACTTAATTCATGGATTGTATCAAGTGTTCAAAATATGGAGTTTATGTTTAATAGTTGTACCGTATTTAACCAACCACTTAATTCATGGGATGTATCAAGTGTTACAAGTATGTTTGTTATGTTCGGTAATTGTATAAACTTTAATCAAAATATTGATTCATGGATTGTATCAAGTGTTATAAATATGGGATCTATGTTTAATAATTGTACCGTATTTAACCAACCACTTAATTCATGGGATGTATCAAGTGTTACAAATATGTTATCTATGTTTGGTATTTGTATTAATTTCAATCAACCACTTAATTCGTGGGTAGTTTCAAGTGTTACAAATATGGGAGCTATGTTTACTAATTGTTCTGTATTTGATCAAAATATTAATTCATGGGATGTATCAAGTGTTATAGATATGCAGTCTATGTTTAATGATTGTTCTGTATTTAATCAACCACTTAATTCATGGATTGTATCAAATGTTATAAGTATGGCATCTATGTTTAATGGTTGTACTAATTTTAATCAAGATATTAGCACATGGATTACATCACTTGTTGTAAATATGCAGTCTATGTTTACTAGTTGTACTAATTTTAATCAACCACTTAATTCGTGGATTGTATCAAATGTTACAAATATGAATAGTACATTTTATCAATGTACTAATTTTAATCAAGACATTAGTTTATGGGACGTATCAAGTGTTGGAGATATGGATTCTATGTTTCGTAATTGTACCAATTTTAATCAAGATATTAGTTCATGGGATGTATCAAGTGTTAATAATATGGATATTATGTTTGGTAGTTGTATAAACTTTAATCAAGATCTTAGTACATGGTGTGTTCAACTCATACCATCAACCCCATTAAGTTTTTCTTTGGGAGCCGTGTCATGGGTTTTACCACAACCTATTTGGGGTATTACCAGTAGTCCACCTTGTTAAAATTAAATTAAGTATTTTCTTTAGTTATTTTTTTAATATTTTTTTAATAAAAATCTATGAAAATATTCGTTCAAATTGCATCTTATAGAGATCCCCAATTAATCCCAACAATTAAAGATATGTTGGAAAAAGCAAAAAAACCAAAAAATATTAGACTTGGTATCGCAAGACAATTTCACCCTGAAGATGGGTTTGATGATCTTTCTGAATACGAAAAGGATAAAAGATTCAGAATTTTAAATATTCCTTATACCGATTCAACAGGTGTTTGTTGGGCAAGAAACTTGACACAACAATTATATGAAGGTGAGGAGTATACATTACAACTTGATTCTCATATGAGATTTGAACAGGATTGGGATGACACATTAATCAAAATGATTAAACAACTACAAAAGAAAGGATATAAGAAACCTTTGTTAACAGGATATGTTTCTTCATTTGATCCTGATAATGATCCACAAGGTAGAGTTAAAGAACCATGGAGAATGGCATTTGACAGATTCACACCTGAAGGTTGTGTTTTCTTTTTACCTGAAACAATACCAGGTTGGGATAAATTAAAAGAACCAATCCCATCAAGATTTTATTCAGCTCACTTCTGTTTTACTTTAGGTCAATTTTCAACTGAAGTACAACACGACCCTGAGTTTTATTTCCACGGAGAAGAGATTTCAATTGCGGTAAGAGCTTATACTCACGGATATGATTTATTCCACCCACATAAAACGGTTATTTGGCATGAGTATACTCGTAAAGGTAGAACAAAACAATGGGATGACGATAAAGAATGGGGTAAACGAAATGAAAGATGTCATCAAAAGAATAGACAATTATTAGGTGTTGATGGTGAAATTCCTGATAGTGATTTTGGAATCTATGGTTTGGGCACTGAAAGAACAATACAAGATTATGAAAAATATTCTGGTCTATTATTCTCAAAAAGAGCGGTACAACAATACACATTAGACAAACAATACCCACCAAACCCTTACACATATAATTCAGAAGAAGAATGGAAAGAATCTTTCTCTTCAATATTTAAACATTGTATTGATGTTAATTATGGTAGCGTACCTGAAACAGATTATGATTTTTGGGTGGTAGCATTCCATAATGCAAAGGATGAAACATTATTTAGATTGGATGCAGGAATTGATGAGATTAATAGAATGAAAAACGATCCCGATGGATATTGTAAAGTATGGAGAGAATTTAATGCGACAGATAAACCAACCTATTGGGTTGTATGGCCTCACTCAGTATCAAAAGGGTGGTGTGATAGATTAACAGGTAATTTATAATATGAAGATAGTTATATCACAATTTTTTACCAATAATTTAAGTTATGGTAAATTCACAAAAGAAATAAATAAAAAGTATTGTGATGAAAAGGGATACATATATCATTTAGAATCTGATGATAATAAAATAAAAACCGCATTAGAAGGTAGATCTCCAACATGGTATAAACCAAAATTTATTAATGAGGTTTTTGAATTATATAATCCTGACTACATTCTTTTTTTAGATGCAGATGCAATAGTATGTGATTTTAATTATAGTGTGGAAGATTTTATTGATTCAAATTATAATATTATATGTACCGAAGATTATGGTCCTAGTAAATTAAATGCTGGTGTTTTCATAATGAAAAATTCAGATTGGACAAAACGAGTAATGAATAAATGGTGGGAGACAGGTAATAATTTAGTTGGAGGACCAAATAATGAAATGGGGTTCTATAAAACTGGATTATGGCACGATCAAACTTGTTTCGGACATTTAATGGATATTATGCCCGATTCTAAAACAAACATTAAATTAATAACTAATAAAGTATTAAACGGTAGAGAATATAAAAATAACGTAGATAAAAATTTTATATTTCACGCCTTCTCTTATGGTATGTTACCAAATAGAACCATTGATAAATGTTATTACGACATCTTCAATATAGAGATCCCTGATGGTGAAAAATTATCTGATATTGTAGAATACTATGATACAGATAAACATTATGAGCATAATTATTTAAGATTAATTTACGATGATTTATTTCTTCCTATACGAGATGAGGTTAAAACTTTTATTGAGATAGGTGTAAATCATGGAGGATCTATTTTAATGTGGAGAGATTATTTTAAAAACTCAAAAGTTTTAGGGTTAGATAATAATTTACCTTTCTGTGAAGAAAAATTAGGGGGTAAAAATTTAGATCGTATTGAACTAATTAATCTTGACCAATCAATTCCTGAAATGTTAGAAACATTTGCAAACCAATATAGTGACATTGATATTATATTAGAAGATGGTTCACATAGAATGTACGACCAACAAATCACATTAGGAAAATTATTTAAAACATTAAAGTCAGGGGGGATATATGTACTTGAAGACTTACACACTAGTTTAGAGGCTCTGATGCCCGAAAAGGCTTGGTGTGGGTGGGGAGACTCAACAAAAACATTAACCTTAGATATGTTAAAAAATTTCATCTTAACGGGTAAAATACAATCCGATTATTTAACTGAAGATGAGATCACATATTTAAATGAAAATATATTATCGGTTGAGATATATCAAAATAGACCAGACTGGAGTATAACAAGTGTAATCATAAAAAAATAATGATAGGTATAGTTCATCACACATTTCTCACAGGTAATTGGGAAGAAATATTAAATTCCCAAATAGAAAGACTTATATCTTCGGGGTTATATGATAAGGCGGATATTATATGGTTTACTTGTAATTTAAATGGAAATGATGAAAATGTATTCACCGACTTTCTTAAAGATTACAATAAAATACAAACCGAATGCCATGTTAATAATGGTAATGAATACCCTGGAATTCATAAAGTAAAAGAATTAGGTGATACCAATGAGGACATGAAAATCCTTTATTTTCACGCTAAAGGAGTTAGTAATACATATACCGATAATGCAACTAAACAAGTTAATCAAGAAAAAATAAAAAACATTCAATCATGGAGAGAGTGTTTAGAATATTTTGTAATTGATAAATGGGAAGATTGTGTTGATAAATTAGACGAATATGATAATGTTGGTGTTACTTGTAATGGTGGTTGGTATTGGGGGAACTTTTGGTGGTCACAATCTAAACACATAAAAAAATGTAGACCTGTTGATTATTGGGGTAGGTGGGATTATGAAGCTTGGTTAAATTCCTATGTGGAAGGTCCAACAAATTATGAATTTTTTAAATTTACGTATAACCCATATGTTACTATTATACATGAGGATTGGTATAAAAAAATAAGAACCGAAAATGACCCAATTAAAATAACAGTATTAAATGCATTTTATGGTACCCCACCATTTGAAATTGATGAGGGATATTCAAATATCCCATTAAATGTTACTCAAGATGTTAAGAGTGTAATAGAAGAAAAATTAAAGGAACAGAATAATGAAAAATTTTATTTTCTAATTAATAACGAATCTATGGGTTGTGATCCATCACATGGAAATAGAAAGTTTTTATTTATTGAATTTTATTTGAGTAACAGTAATAACATTTATAAATTAGGACTTCATGAAGGAATGTTCTTTGATCAAAAATTTTAAGTATGAATAAAAATATAACATTAGTTACTGGCCTTTGGGATATGGGCAGAGGAAACCTTGAGGGGTGGGCAAAAAGAGATTTTGAATATTATAAAAATAGATTCTTTGAATTTTTAGAAACGGATGTTCAGATGTGTATTTGGATACCTAAAGATTTAGAGGAAGATGTATTAAGAATACGTGGTGATAAACCAACTAAAATTTTCATAAAGAATTTAGAGGACTTTAAAACTTGGAACCCATTCTTTAATAAGATCCAAGAAATACGTAATACAGATAGTTGGAAAAATTTTGCGGGTTGGTTAAGAGAATCCCCACAAGCAACATTAGAATATTATAATCCAATGATGTTTACAAAAATGTTTATGTTAAATGATTCGGCGATTATAAATCCATTTAATTCTGATTATCTTTTTTGGATTGATGGTGGTTTAACAAATACGGTTAGTACAGGATATTTTATTAATGATAAAGTTTTAGATAATTTAGAAAATTATATGTCATCATTAGATAAAGAATATGTTCATATAACATATCCTTATGAGGCTAACGATGAGATACATGGGTTTGAAAGAAAACAAATGGCAAAGTATTGTAATACTGATTATGTTAATTATGTTGCAAGAGGTGGTTTCTTTGGTGGTCATAAAAATACAATTCATAATATGAATACATTATATTATGGGGTAATGGAATCCACATTAAAAGATAATTTAATGGGGGCAGACGAATGTTTATTTACAATATTATGCCACAAATATCCTGAATTAATACACAGATTTGAAATTGAAGGTAATGGATTGGTATGGCCATTTTTTGAAAATTTAAAAAGTTTTGAAAAACCTATTGATGTTGAAACTAAAATTAAAATTAATGATATTGGTAGTGATATAGGATTATACGTTATTACGTTTAATTCCTCAAAACAATTTGAAACTCTTATTGAGTCAATGTTAGACTACGATCCGTCATTCTTAACTAAAACTAAAAAATATTTACTTAATAACTCAACAGATTTAACAACAACCGAAAGATATATTCAACTATGTGACCAATATGGGTTTGAACATATTAAAAAAGATAATATTGGTATAACAGGTGGAAGGCAATTTATTGCGGAACATTTTAATGAACAAAATAATTTAAGTCATTATTATTTTTTTGAGGATGATATGTTTTTTTATAATGGGGGAGATATAACTTGTAAAAATGGATTTGTTAGAAAAATAAAAAACATATTTGACAACACATTAAAAATAATAAAAGAAGAGAAATTTGATTTTTTAAAGTTAAACTTTAGTGAATTTTATGGTAGTCACAATAAACAATGGGCTTGGTATAATGTACCGCAATCATTTAGGGAATCTCATTGGATAAACAACCCAAGATTACCCGAACATGGTTTGGATGCTAACTCACCTAATTTAGAATTTAAACACATTAAATCGTATAATGGTATACCATATGCAACAGGTGAAATTTATTTGTGTAACTGGCCAATAGTAATGTCAAAAGAAGGTAATTATAAATGTTATCTTAAAACAAAGTTTGGTATGCCTTACGAACAAACTCTTATGTCTCATTGTTATCAAGAAACGGTAAAGGGTAATATAACGGGTTCTGTATTACTTTCAACACCAACCGATCATAATAGATTTGATTTTTATGACGGTAGTTTGAGAAAAGAATGTTAATTGCAATATTTATTGTAAAATCAAATAATGGAATTTTACATTAAGAAAAATGCTACGTTACCCGTTTTAAAGATGCAAGTCGTTAAAGACGGTAGAAGTGATTATAATAAGATGATGGAAATGATTGAGGAATCTTCTATCTTTTTTTCAATGGTAGATACTGAGACGGGGATTCCAAGAATTGTTACTAGACCTGCAGGATTTGTTGAGAAAACCCAAATGGATCCAAATGCTGAATACGAATATTATGTTTATTATCAGTTTACTCCAAATGATACAAGAAAAGTTGGTAGATATGAAGGTCAGTTCTTATTACGAAATTCTGACGGAACATTAATTTTACCAATCAGAGAAAAACTTTATATAAATGTACAAGAAAGTTTCATTGCGGATGATCTTCCGTATGAATCTTGTTATGTTGTTGGTTTCCCTTGTTGTGCTAGTATACCAACAACCACAACAACTACAACAACACCTTGTCCTAGTTGTAGAGCTTGTTGTCCACCGACTCCAACACCTGAACCAATTACAACAACTACAACTTTTTTACCACCTGAAGAGTTAGATTAAGTCAAAGAATTACAAAATATTTTCAAAAACTTAGTAGATAAAAAAAGATAATATAATTTTTATTATGTTATGAACTATTTATTTAATAAAAAACTATGCCTTGTAAGAGTTATAAAATCACATCTACTGCACCTTTTAAAATAATACAGTTTACTCCATGTTGTGGTAATCCTATTTCACCATTGGTAATTCTTAATCCTCCTGGAGTAAGATACATTTGTTCATCTACGACACCATCAGTTCCTACTGGCGTATCTTATACTTTAATGGGAGAATGTTGTATTTCAACACCTACACCTACAAAAACAAAAACTCCAACTCCTACACCGACAAAAACAAAAACTCCAACACCTACACCGACAAAAACAAAAACTCCAACTCCTACACCGACAAAAACAAAAACACCAACACCTACACCGACAAAACCAATTTGTAAAAATTATAAGATTACAGTAACGTCAGTTTTTGAAATAATACAGTTTACTCCATGTTGTGGTTCTCCTAGTTCACCAATGAGTGTTGGTCAGGGAATAACATACGTTTGTTCATTTACATTCCCATCAGTTCCTACTGGAGTATCTTGTACTTTATTTGGAGATTGTCCAACTTGTCCAACACCTACACCAACTCCTACACCTACTCAAACAGATTATACTCAATGTACTTGTTTTACTGCAATTAATCCATATGCAGATTTCATTGGTATAAAATATACCAATTGTTATAATATTCCTGACCAAGGAATTATGGTTCCGGCACTAGGAACTGTCCAATTTTGTGCACTATCAATCACAGACGATTATTTTGGTATAACGTCACCAACAGGTATTTGTTCTAATAATGTAGATTGTAATGGTCCAACTCCTACACCAACAAAAACTCCGACACCAACACCTACAAAAACTTTAACTCCTACACCAACAAAAACTCCGACACCAACACCTACAAAAACTTTAACTCCTACACCCACAAAAACATTAACTCCTACACCAACACAAACATTAACACCAACATTAACATCAACACCAACATTAACACCAACACCTACAATAACCTCAACCCCACAATGTGTACCATTCTCTGGAACAGATTTTACCACAACATGGGAAACTACTAGTCCAAATGAAATGATCACTTTACCTTATGACTCATTAGGTACTTACTCAGGGATAATAGATTGGGGTGATGGTAACACAAGTGTTAATAGTTATGCAAATAGAACTCATACCTACGCAACTGCGGGAACTTATACGGTAACTATATGTGGAACTATTGAAGGTTGGAATTTTTCACTTTATGCAACTGCAGCTTTACAGATTAGAACAGTAGAAAGATGGGGTCAGTTACGAGGTAGGAATAATTCTTGTCCAGGTTTTCTTAATTGTGCAAATTTAGATGCAAATTTAGTTCAAGATACTATAGATTTAACAGGATATGTTACTTTGATATCAATGTTTCAGGGTTGTAGTTCCCTTACGTCTATTAATAATATAAATTCTTGGAATACATCATTAATTACAGATATGCGGTCTATGTTTTTAGGTTGTTCGTCATTTAATCAATCATTGAGTTTTGATACATCATCAGTTCAAACTATAAATCAAATGTTCCGCAATTGTACAGTATTTAATAGCCCACTTTTCCTTGACACATCATCAGTTATGTATATGGATAATATGTTTGGAAATTGTGGATTCAATCAACCACTTATTCAAGGTGTAAATGGATGGGATACTTCATCAGTTATTTCTATGGCTTCTATGTTTGCGTTATCCGCAGCATTTGATCAAAACATAGGAAGTTGGGATGTGACAAGTGTTACTCAAAACTTTGATAATCCAACAAATAATGATTTTATGTTTGGTAAAACACCTTTAACATTCTCTACCACTAACTTAGATGCAATATACGCTGGATGGAGTAGTCAGGTTGTTAATACAGGTCTTACTATATCTTTTGGTTCGGCTAAATATACAACATTAGGAGGACAAGCAGGAAAAGATATTTTAACAAATACATACGGTTGGATTATATCTGACGGAGGAGTTTAACACTTAATAATCCTTGTTAAAAATAATTTGACATACGATTCTTTTTTTCATATATTTATTTGAAGAAGGTAAATTTCGTTACACACGAAAGCCAATGAACCAACTCAAAAAATATTATGATATCACAAGAAGAAATAAAAAGTTTCCTAGAAGGGAACGATCCTGAGGAACATATTGTTTCCGTAGAGTTTGATTACGTATCAGACCACATTTTCAAAATTAAAGAAGTACCTGG
>Ga0164293_10002295_pt1 | contig 16218 bp, 11 predicted proteins | sample GEODES118metaG_FD_111487 | JGI IMG/M metagenome (GOLD analysis project Ga0164293, IMG submission 111487) | Eutrophic lake water microbial communities from Lake Mendota, Wisconsin, USA - GEODES118 metaG | ecosystem: Environmental > Aquatic > Freshwater > Lake | place: USA: Lake Mendota...
CCTGCTATTGAAGATGGATTAAAACCAGTACAACGCAGAATTTTACATGCCATGAAAGAAATGGATGATGGCAGGTTTAATAAAGTGGCTAATATTATTGGACAAAGTATGCAGTATCATCCGCATGGAGATGCAAGTATTGGGGATGCCTTGGTCAATATTGGTCAGAAAGATATGTTAGTTGAAACCCAAGGTAACTGGGGTGATGTAAGAACAGGAGATGATGCAGCAGCAGCTAGATATATTGAAGCGCGTTTAAGCAAGTTTGCTTTAGAAGTAGCCTTTAATGCTAAAACCACCGATTGGGCTTTAAGTTATGATGGTCGTAAGCAAGAACCCGTAACACTTCCCATGAAGTTTCCTTTATTATTAGCACAGGGAGCTGACGGTATTGCGGTAGGTTTATCTACTAAAATTTTACCACATAATTTTATTGAGCTTACCGATGCTGCTATTAAACATTTAAGAGGAAAGAAGTTTCTATTATTACCCGATTTTCAAACAGGGGGTATGATTGATGCTAGTAATTATAATGATGGAAGAAGAGGTAGCAAAGTAAGAGTAAGAGCACATATTGAAGAGTTTGATAAGAAAACTTTAGTTATTAAAGACGTTCCTTATGGTGTAACTTCCACTCAACTCATGGAAAGTATTACCAAGGCCAATGACCAAGGTAAAATTAAAATCAAAAAAGTAACCGATGTAACTGCTGCTGAAGTTGAAATTCAAATTGATTTAGCCACAGGCATTTCACCAGATATCACTATTGATGCATTGTATGCCTTCACCGATTGTGAAATAAGTATTTCACCTAATGCCTGCGTAATTGTTAATCAAAGACCGCAATTTTTAGGCGCATCTGATTTACTGCGTCATTCTGTAGACCATACCAAGCATTTATTAGAACTAGAATTAAAAATTCAATTAAAAGAATTAGAAGATAAATGGCATTTCACTAGTTTAGAAAAAATATTCTTTGAAGAGAAGATTTACAAAGAACTAGAAAAGAAACATGCTAGCTGGGATAAAGTAATTGACGCGATTAATGATGCTTTTCTACCATTTAAAAAGAAATTTAAAAAACCAATTGAGCGTACAGACTTATTAAAATTAACCGACAAACCAGTTAGAAGAATTTATAAATTAGATATTGATGAGTTAAATGCGCAAATTAAAACCATTGAAGAAGAGATAAGAGAAGTAAAAAATCATTTAGCCAATTTAGTGGACTACTGCGTGGCTTATTATGAGAACCTAGCTAAGAAATATGGTAAGGGCAAGGAGCGTAAAACAGAAATTAAAGAATTCGATACCATTCAAGTGAAGCAGGTGGCCATTGCCAATACTAAATTATACATCAATAGAGCAGAAGGTTTTGTGGGTACCAGTTTGAAGAAAGATGAATTCTTATGTGATTGTACCGACTATGATGATATTATAGCCTTCGCTAAATCGGGGGTAATGAAAGTGGTAAAAGTTTCTGATAAAGTATTTATTGGAAAAGATATTATTCATGCAGCTGTCTTTCAGAAAAACGACGAACGCACCACTTACAATATGGTGTATTCCGACGGCGCTTCTGGTATTACTTATTCAAAACGTTTTAATGTTACCGGTGTAACCCGTGATAAAGAATATTTTTTAGCCAAGAGCACAGAGAAATCGAAAGTGCATTATATGTCGGTGAATATGAATGGGGAAGCGGAATCGGTGAAAGTGATATTAAGCCCCAACTGCTCGGCGCGTATAAAAGAGTTTGACTTTTTCTTTGATACCCTAGAAGTGAAAGGAAGAAGTAGTGTGGGTAATCAGGTTACGAAGTATCCTGTAAAAGCTATAAAGCTTAAAGAAGCAGGCAAAAGTACCTTAACGGGACGTAAATTATGGTTTGACGATAAGTTCGGCCGTTTAAATACAGAGGAGAAAGGCATTTATTTGGGTACCTTTGAGGATGAGAAGTTATTAGTCATTACTAAGGATGGTAATTATGAAGTAACTGATACAGAACAAAGTCAAAGATTTGATCCAGAAAAAGTGATATTCATGGAGAAGTTTAATCCTGAAAAAATTGTAACCGCTGTTTATTTAGATAAAGAAAAGTTGCAGTTTAATATTAAACGCTTCCTTATTGAAACCACTACATTAAAAACACCTTTTACTTTTATAAAAGAAGGTAATGGAAATTATGTGGTGGCTGTTTCTACTTTTGCAGAACCTATATTAGCCGTTAGTACGGGTAGAAGCGCACAGGTAAGAAAGACGAAGTTCAAAGTGAGTAAGATAGTGGATCTGATGGGTTGGAAAGCCATTGGTACTAAATTAGTCGACTTCTCTAAAACCGTGGAAATGGCTTGGGAGAATAAAGTAGTCATAAAGGATCCTAACGATACGCAACCAGAATTATTTTAATTTAAAATAGAAATCATGTCAACCATAAATGTAGGTCAGTTTAATTTGATGCGTGTAGACCGAAAAGTTGATTTTGGTTTTTATATGGATGATGGTGGAGAAGGTATTTTACTTCCTAAACGTTTTGTGCCATCTGGTTTGCAAATTGGAGATACGATTAGTGTATTTGTTTACCACGATTCTGATAACAGGCTAATTGCCACAACCCAAGAACCCTTTGCAGTGGTAGGAGATATTGCTGCTTTAAAAGTAGTAGAAGTGACTTCACAAGGTGCTTTTTTAGATTGGGGCTTAATGAAAGATGTATTTGTGCCTGTATCCCAACAATTATCTACCATGCGTTTGGGCGGTAAATATTTAGTGAAATTATATATTGACGCACAAACTGGAAGAGTAGCCGCTACAGAAAAAATTGACAAACAAATTAGTAACGATATTTTAACGGTTAAAGAAGGTGAAAAAGTTAAGATACAAGTGTATAGAGAATCAGAAATTGGTTATGTAGTAATTGTGAACCAAGTACACCAAGGATTAGTCTATAAAAATGAAGTATTTACGCATTTACATATTGGTCAATTTATTGACGAAGCCTTTGTAAAGAAAATTAGAGAAGATAATAAATTAGATATTGGCTTAGGTAAGCAAGGTGGAGAAAAACTAGCAGATGATAATCAAAAAATTATGAGTTTGCTAAAATCGCATAAAGGATTTTTACCTTACCACGATAAATCGGCCCCAGATGATATTTATGCTTTTTTTGGCATGAGTAAAAAAGCTTTTAAAATGAATGTAGGCATGCTCTATAAATTAAAATTAATAAGCATTGAGGAGGATGGCATTCATTTAATACCAGAGACTAAAGAAGATACTCCAGTAGAATTAAATTTATAAGTATGAATAAGGAAGTCTATATAATTGCCGCAGTAAGAACACCCATTGGTTCTTTTGGAGGAAGCTTAAGTTCATTAACTGCAACAACCTTAGGAGGTATTGCCATTAAAGGGGCCTTAGAGAAAGCAGGTTTATCTAAAGAATTAGTAGATGAGGTAATTATGGGCTCTGTTATTCAAGCAGGACTGGGTCAGGCTCCAGCAAGACAGGCCGCTAAAGCGGCCGGGATTCCAGATAAAGTTATATGTACCACTATTAATAAAGTATGTGCAAGTGGAATGAAATCCATTGCGATAGCTGCTCAAAATATAATTTTAGGGGATGCCGATATTATTATAGCAGGGGGAATGGAAAGTATGAGTAATGTTCCTTTTTATAATACGACTCAAAGATGGGGTAATAAATATGGCGATGTTGTAATGCAGGATGGCTTAGCGAAAGACGGCTTAATGGATGTATACGATAAAGTGGCCATGGGTAATTTTGCCGATACTTGTGCCACAAAATACAATGTAAGTAGAGAAGCCCAAGACGCTTTTGCGGTGAATAGTTATAAAAAAGCGCAAGCTGCTATTGAAAATGGTTGGTTTAAAGATGAAATAGTACCTGTAGAAATTCCACAGAAAAAAGGAGCAGCCATTATTATTGATAAAGATGAAGAACCTTCAAAAGTTAATTTTGACAAACTACCTCAATTAAATCCTGCCTTTAGTAAGGAAGGAACTGTAACTGCTGCAAATGCAAGTACTATGAATGATGGAGCAGCCGCAGTGGTTTTAATGAGTGCTGATAAAGCAAAAGAGTTAGGTATTAAACCTATTGCTATTATAAAAAGTTTTGCGGATGCAGAACAAGATCCAAAATGGTTTACCACTTCCCCTTCATTAGCATTGCCTAAAGCTTTACAAAAAGCGAATTTGACAATAAACGAAATTCATTTTTTTGAATTCAACGAAGCCTTCTCTGTGGTGGGAATTGTGAATACAGAAATTTTAAAAATAGACCCTGCTAAAGTAAATGTGCATGGTGGTGCAGTGGCATTGGGTCATCCACTTGGTTGCAGTGGTGCTAGAATAATTGTAAGCTTAATTCATATTCTTTCTAAGCATAAAGCTAAATATGGAGCAGCTGCTATTTGTAATGGTGGAGGAGGTGCTTCTGCAATGGTAATTGAGCTTGTATAATATTTGTATAATATTTTTTAAGCTTGTAAAGCCTGTTCTTCTATTTCTTCCATTTGAATACCTCCATGACTTTCGTCGTAAACGCAATTGCCATTTTTAATTAATAAAACCTGAGGAGATTCGTGGGACACATCGAAGCTTTCGGCAATTTCTTTTGAAATATTTCTATAGTTCAATAAGTCTAAATAATGAAAATCTACATTATTAGGTGTATCTGATCTTTCTAATCTAGCCAAGGCCATTTTGCTAATACTACAAGTGGTACTATGTTTTAAAATCAATTGTGGTTTGGTAAAAGAGGCTGTTTTTATGGCTTCAATTTGCTTGCTATCAACGATAGGATTCCATTGCATAAATTCTAAGTTTGGATGCAAATTTAAGCATTAAAATGGAACTAAATAAATATCTAATCATGATTTTAGTTACTAAGATTAACTAACTTTACACTAATAAATAATTATATGCGTTTACAACTTAACAGAGCTATTTGTTTTATTGATTTAGAAACCACCGGTATTAATGTAAGTACAGATAGAATTGTAGAAATTGCTATTGTAAAAATTATGCCTGATGGGACTAAGCAAGTAAAAAGAAAATTAGTGAATCCGGAAATGCCTATTCCAAAGGCTTCAACTGAAGTTCATGGTATTTCTGATGAGATGGTGAAAGACGCACCTAGTTTCAAGCAAATAGCCAATGAAGTAAAACAGTTCATTGATGCTTCCGATTTAGCAGGTTATAATAGCAATAGATTTGATATACCTATGTTAAATGAAGAATTTTTAAGAGCGGGTATTAACGCCGATATTGAAACCAGGAAATTATTAGATGTACAAAAAGTGTTTCATATGATGGAGCAAAGAACACTTACAGCGGCCTATAAATTTTATTGTAATAAGAATTTGGAAGACGCCCATAGTGCTGAAGTGGATGCTACTGCTACTTGGGAAATTTTGGAAGCTCAGTTAGAGAAATACCCACAAATTGGAAATTCTGTAGAATCCATTGTGAAATTTACAGGAGAAGATGAGATTATTGATTTTGCACGCCGTTTTGTCTTTGAAAATGGGGTGGAAGTATTTAATTTCGGTAAACACAAGGGGAAGCCTGTCACTCAGGTACTTAAGGAGGAGCCCCAATACTATGATTGGATGATGAAAGGCGATTTTGCCCTCCATACCAAGCAGAAATTGACAGAAATCATGAATAAATCTATTCTGCAAAAGTAGGCTATCCCATTTTGCCTTTTTTTCGTAATTTTATACGAATAGCCCCCCGAAATAGTGAAAAAAATAGTCTTAATACCTACCTATAATGAAAAAGAGAATGTCTCTGCCATTTTACATGCAGTGCTTGGGCTCTCTTCTGACTATCATGTACTAATCATTGATGACAATTCACCTGATGGAACAGCGGCTATTGTAGAGGCCTTATTTGGTAAATTTTTAGATCGATTATTTATTTTAAAGCGACCAGGCAAACAAGGATTAGGTACTGCCTACATTCAAGGGTTTAAATGGGCTTTAGAAAAAAATTACGATTATATATTTGAGATGGACGCCGATTTTTCTCATAACCCCAATGATTTAGACAAACTATTAGCTGCTTGTGAAGAGAAAGGGGCAGATGTTTCTATTGGCAGTAGATATGTTAGAGGGGGTGAAACTGAAAACTGGCCCATTGATAGAAAAATTTATTCATTAGGAGGTTCTGCCTACACTAGAATTATTACTGGCATGCCTATTAAGGATCCTACAGCTGGTTTTATTTGTTATAAGAATAAAGTACTTGCCGATATAAATTTAGACTCCATACAGTTTATTGGATACGCTTTCCAAATTGAAATGAAATTTGCCGCTTGGAAATTGGGCTATAAAATAAAAGAAGTGCCTATTACATTTGTTGATAGAAAAATAGGGGTTAGTAAAATGTCCAAAGGTATCATTAAAGAAGCCATGCTAGGTGTACTGAATATGCAATGGCAATCTGCCACCGGTAATTTTATTAAAATGATAAAACGCATTCGTGTCAACTTTTAAGAAGGCTTTATTACAATTACATATTTTCGTTTTTTTAGCTGGTCTAACCGGTTCTTTAGGCTTTTTAATTAAACTAAACGGTTTAGTTTTAGTCTTTTACCGTATTCTTATTACTGTTATTGTATTATGGGTAATAGCTTTATATAGAAAAAATAAAAATAAATATAATCTTAAAACAAAATTGTCTTTATTAGGCACAGGTGCTATAATTGCCCTTCACTGGGTTTGTTTTTATCAAAGCATTAAACTAGCCAATGTATCTATTGCCTTAGTATGTTTTTCTAGTACAAGTTTATTTAGCTCTTTTTTAGAACCACTTTGGAAGCATGCCAAAATACAATTTCATGAAATTCTTATTGGCTCATTAAGTTTGTTGGGTATTTTTCTCATTTTTCATTTTGATACACAATTTAGAATGGGTATAATTGTGGGCTTATTTTCAGCTTTAATTGCAGCTATCTTTTCTATTATTAATAAAAAGTTTACTAATCATATCGATGTCCAAACCATTCAATCCTATGAAATGACCGGGGGACTCGTTTTCCTATTACCCTTCATTATTATTTATGCATTCAATACGGGGTTTAATCCAGTAGGATTATTACCTACCTCCATGGACTGGTTTTGGTTATCTATATTAGCCATTGCTTGTACGGTATGGGCAACACATTTAATGCTTTCTTCCCTAAAACACATCAGCGCCTTTACATTGAATGTGACATTGAATTTAGAGCCAGTGTATGGGATTATACTTGCCTTTATTTTATTTAAAGAACAAAAACAATTAGGGCTTAGTTTTTACGCAGGTATACTTTGTATTATTATATCTGTTATAATACAGATGAGAAGAATCGTAAAACAACACCGCATCCAACAAGTTAAAATTAATTAGTTTTCATTAGAATTACAATGAAACACATTAGGTATTTCACTAAAATACATTAAGTATTTATTATAATACAATTAGAATTCAAAGATAAAGCCAATAGTAGGCGTTATAAAAATGGTATTATTCTCGTATAAAGAAGGCTCCCCATTAGAACCATCTTTGTTAAGAGGTAATCCATCGGTTGTTTTGAAACTTCCATTGGTCTCATAGGAGAATATATAAAATGGAGGGGATACGGTTTTAGCTCCATACCAGTTGGTGATATCTATGTAAAAATCAAAAGTAGATTTTTTGTAATTATACTTTTTATCTAATCTGAAGTCACTTGAATGAAAGGCTCTATTGCGTAATGTATTTAATTTAGAGTAGTCAAACAAACCTGTGCCTAAAGTGGCAAAATTTAATTTACTTAAATTCATATCATAAGGGGTATAAGGGGCACCACCTTGATACCTGAACTTAACACCTAATTCCCAGTTTCTATTAAATTTGTAGCCGCCTGTTAAACTTAGTAAGTGAATATTTTCCCATGAACTAGGACTGTATTTCCCTTGAATATCGGTATAAGCAGATCTGAAAAAACTATAACTAGCCACACCAAAGAAACGCTTTGTTAATTTTTGTTGAGCAAATAATTCATAACCATAACTTCTACCTAAACCAACAGTGGAAATATCTTCATTACCTAAAATATTAAAGTCAGCTCCTAAATTAGATAAACTAATTCCATTTTCTTTGCTAATTGGCACCCCTGTATATCTTTTGTAAAACACTTCGGCAGTAAAGCGTGTAGATTCTGAACGCAAGTATTCTATACCTGTTACATAATGGAAGCTTCCTATATAGCTAGCGTCTCTATTTAAATAGTTTCCAGAGAGGTCTTTAAATCCTAAAGCTGTATTAGGCGCTAATTTAAAGTACTTTCCTACAGAAGCATTCCAAGTCAATTGATCGGTTAAAACCAAGCTTAAACCCACTCTTGGTGATATCTGACGCATTATTTGATTGCCTGTATTGGTAAATGTATTTCCATCTTTTCTAATACCTGCACTAATACCTAATCTATTATTAAAAGCTCTTTTGCCCATTTGAAAAAAAGCGCCATATTTTTTATAATTTAAACTAGAAATATAACGGGAGTATGTTTTTTCTCCCAAGGTAGGAGTAGCCCCAGTTGGGAATAAATTATTGTATTTTAACACTTGATAAGTACTATTCTCATAATTGATATCTGTAAGATTAAATCCAGTAGTGAATTTAATACCCAATAAGCTTTTAGTAATATCCCATCTTATATTATTACCAATATCATTAGAGGTATAATCAAATGTTTTTTCACCTCTATCGGGATTTAAATTGTCTTCATACTTCTCATTCACATTGTATAAGTTATTCTTACTTATTGCTAAATTCCAATAGCCTTTTTTAATTAAACGTTTTAAAGTAACACCTACTGTGTAACTCCACTGGTTAATGGAAGGGCTAGCATTGAGTGCATATATTTTTTGAGGTGTTGAATTTCTAGGGGCTGCAAATTTAAATTCATCAATAGCACCCACACCAATAAAGGTTAAGGTGGTTTTGGGATCGATGCTATGAGTTACTTTAAATTGATAGTCCCAGAAATTAGGTCGAATGGGTAAATCTAATAAATAAAATAAATATTGTAAATAACTACGTCTTGCAGACGCTAAAAAAGTTGTTTTACCATTTTTTGATAAGGGGCCTTCGAAAGTACTGGCAAATTCAGTGGCACCCATTCTTATATTTCCTTGTAATTTTTCTGTATTGCCTCTTTTTTGTTTAAACTCAAAAACAGAAGAAAGGGCATTATCAAATTTAGCGTCAAAAGCAGAAGAGGATAATTTAACCTCATCAATAAAGGATACATTCAATATACCTTGTGGGCCACCCGCACTACCTTGTGTACTAAAATGGTTAATTACGTGTATTTCTATACCATCTAAATAAAATACGTTTTCATTAGGGGCACCACCTCTTACAATAATATCATTTCTAAACCCAGCTCCTGTGCTTGCTGAACCAGTAACCCCTGGTAAAGTCTGCACCACTTTAGAGATATCAAAATTACTTCCTGGGCTAGATTTAATTTCTTCAGAGGTTAATCTTTGAACACTTAAAGGCGTTTCTAATGAGGCAGCCCTTACAGTTTTTCTATTACCACCCACTCTTACTTCTGTTAATTGAAAGGACTCGGGAATGAGTTCTATGGTATTGTTTTGTTCATTACCTGAGGTAACTATCACATTAAATAAAGTCAGAGGGTAGGAGCCAATAGAAACAAATTTTATTTGGTATTGACCTGTAGGAATGGATTTAATAACATATTTACCATTACTATCTGTAACTGTTGAATAAGGCGTATTTAAAACTTTAACAGATACCCCTGCAATAGGGAATTGAGTATTTTTATCCACCACCCAGCCCGATAGATTACCCTTATTTTGAGCAAATCCTATAGCATAGAAAAATAGGCAGCCGGCAAGAAAAATACCTTTCATATAATAAATTAATAATGCAAATCTAAGACAAAAAAGATGTCAAAACTATTTGTATATTACAAATATAAAATACCCAAAAATGAATAAAATTCTATTATTTTTTCTGGTTTTCCTTTGTATGAAAACAAGTGCTCAAAAAAAGGAATTAGACCATACTGTTTATGATAGTTGGCAGTCCATTAGAGAAACCTCATTACATCCTCAAGGTAAATATATTGTTTATGCAATAGTGCCTCAAGAAGGGGATGGTACAATCATCATTAGAAATGTAAAAACAGGCAATGAATTAAGTATTGCTAGAGCTACCCAAGCTGTTTTTACAGAAAATGGAGAGTATCTAGTAGCTAAAATAAAACCCAGCTTTGTAGAAACAAGAAAAGCCAAAATAGATAAAAAGAAAGCAGATGAAATGCCTAAAGACAGTTTAGTTATAGTGGAATTAGCAACTAGTGCTATTCAAAAAATCCCCTCTGTAAAAAGCTTCCAATTGGCAGAGCATGGCAATGATATGATGGTGTATTTAAAAGATAAAAAAGGGGATATCAATAAAGAAGGATCTGATTTAGTGATGAGAGATTTATCTTCTGCAAAAGAGAAAACCTATTCTAATATTTCACAGTATTTGATACATCCTAAAGCAATGGGTGTAGTCATGTATCAAGTGAAGACAAAGCAAAAAGAGTCTCAAATATTACTTGCTACTATAGCAGACACTAATACAAAAGTTTTAACAAAGCAAGTATATACGGCTACCAATTTTATTTGGGATGAAGAAGGAAAGCAATTGGCTTATTTAGTGGAGAAAGATAGTGCAGATAAAGCCCTTCAAAAAAATTATTACTTAGCTTATTATACGCCTTCATTAGAGACAGCTGTTTCTATATTTGATAAGTCTAATAATGCCATTCCTGCTAGCTATACTATTGGAGGAGATAGAAAAATGAAGTTTAGTAAATCGGGTAATAAACTAGAATTTGGTATACAACCCATACTGCCATTAAAAGATACTAGTTTACCAGAGTTTGAAAGAGTCAGTGTTGATATCTGGCATTACAATGACCCTATCATTCAACCCGCTCAACTAAAAGCATTGGAAAGTACTTTAAAGAGTACAGAGCTAGTTATTATAAACACTCAAAATAAAAATGCGAGCTACCTAGGTAAAATTAGAGATAGAGATCTAATGATAACCGCTGAAGGGGATGGAGCCATTGCTTACGCTACTATTGACTCTAGCTATTTACTTGCATCTCAATGGCAAGGATTTTCTTTAAAAGAAATTTATGTAATTCAAACAAATAATGGCGAAAGAAAATTAATTCAAAAACAGTGGAAGGGTAATTTATTAAGCCCTTCATATGATGGTAATTACTTGGTTTATTATGATGAACCACAAAAAAAGTATTTTGCCTATAATGCAACAACGGGTAAAACTATTCAAATTGCCAAAGACATTAAAACTTCATTATTTGATGAAGAGAACGATATGCCTGATGACCCCAATGCCTATGGTATAGCAAAATGGATGGACAATAACCAAGAAGTATTAATGTATGACAAGTATGATATTTGGTTAGTGGATGTAAATGGAATAAAAGCCTCTAAAAAATTAACCAATGGTAGAATAAATAAAATTATTTCAAGATTTGTAGAGACCGATGCTGAGCGTAAAACTTTAGCTAAAAATGCTACAATATTGATTAAAGGATATAGTGAAGTAGATAAATCTGAATTAATTTCTACATTAAACCTTGCAGATGGTGCATTCAACTTGATCAATCAAGTACCTATGCATTTTACCACAATAGTGGGAGCTTCACATTCTAATGATATTGCGGTAATGCAGGAAGATGAAGTAAAATCACCTAATTTATATTTATATACATTAGCAGCTACAAAACAAAATCCTACCAGCATTGCAACTATTAATACGCAACAAGCTAATTACAATTGGATGAGTTCTCAAATAGTAAAATGGAAAGCCTATACAGGTAAAATGGCGGAGGGTGTTTTATACTTGCCAGAGAATTTCGATGCCAAGAAAAAATATCCCATGATTGTGTATTTCTATGAAAGAAGCAATCAAACACTACATAATTATTTAGCACCTGCACCCACACCTTCTAGATTAAACATTCCATTTTTTGCAAGTAGAGGCTACATAGTATTTGTACCCGATATTTGGTATACAAGAGGCTATCCTGGACAATCTGCTTATGATTATATATTAAGTGGTACCAGAGCCATGATTCAAAAAGGTTTTGTGGATAGCACCAAGGTGGGTTTACAAGGACAAAGTTGGGGAGGGTATCAAATTGCTTATTTGATTACTAAAACCAATTTATATGCAGCAGCTTGGGCTGGTGCGCCTGTAGTGAATATGACCAGTGCTTATTCTGGTATTCGTTGGGGCCCTGGTATAAGTCGACAGTTTCAATATGAAAAATCTCAAACAAGATTAGGCGCAAGCTTATGGGAAAGACCTGATTTATATATAAAGAACTCTCCATTATTTTCATTACCTAATATTAAAACGCCTTTAGTGATTATGAGTAATGATGCCGATGACGCTGTGCCTTGGTATCAGGGTATTGAAATGTATAGCGATATGAAACGTTTGAATAAAAAAGTTTGGTTATTGGTTTATAATAATGAGGCGCATAATTTAGTAGAACGTAAAAATAGAAAAGATATACAAATAAGAGAACAACAATTCTTTGATAGTTATTTGAAAGGAGCGCCCATGCCAGAATGGTTATCGAAAGGAGTGCCTGCTGTAATGAAAGGAAGAACCTGGGGTTTGAATTATTAAATTAATTCTAATTTAAATTGAAAAATTAAATTTATCCTTTCTAGTACTTATAAACATTAAAAAGCCCCGATTAATCGGGGCTTTTTTTATACTTAGTGCATACTTAATTTATACATATTGAAACCACTGTCTATGGGGATCCCAACTTTCAATTTCTTTTCCTACTGCCGATAAGAATTTAGAACCCATGGCACCATCTACAATACGATGGTCATAGCTCATACTTATAAACATCATATGACGAACGAGTATTGCATCACCAGAAGGTGTTTCTACAACCACCGCTCTTTTCTTAATTGCACCTAATGCTAAAATGGCAACCTGTGGTTGATTAATTATAGGGGTTCCCATAATACTTCCAAAAGAACCTACATTGGTTACTGTAAAAGTACCCCCTTGGGTATCTGTAGGTTTTAATTGTCCGTTTCTAGCCGCTTGTGCTAAATTATTGACAGCCTTTGTTATACCTACAATACTTATTTGATTGGCTCCTTTAATAACCGGTACAATTAAATTACCTGTTGGTAGGGCAGTAGCCATTCCTATATTAATATCTTTTTTAAGAATAATTTGATCGCCTTGTAAACTACAATTAATCATTGGGAATTGCTCAAGCACCGTCGCAATGGATTCTAAGAACATGGGTGTATAAGTAATCTTTGTACCTTCTCTTCTTTCAAATAGTTCTTTTACTTTATCTCTCCATACCACCATATTGGTTACATCTACTTCTACAAAAGAAGTGACATGGGGGCTAGTTTGAACACTATCCACCATATGCTTCGCAATGAGCTTGCGCATACGATCCATCTCTATTATTTCGGTAGCGCCTGAAACAATCACTTCATTGGGATTTGCCAATTTAGTAGATTTTGAAGCTGAGAAATTAGCGCTTGAATTTTCATAAACATCTAAAGGCTTATTCAATATGGCTCTTGCAGGAGCTTCGTTATTTATTTGATTATTGAAAATGGGTTCATTGTTAGTTTGCTCACTTGAGGTGTGAGTAGGCAAATGAATAGCCATTTTCTTACGGGCTATAAAATCTAAGATATCTTTTTTGGTAATTCTTCCGTTAGTACCCGTTCCATTGATATGCTGTAATTCATCCATGCCAACACCTTCATTCTGCGCAATATTTAAAACTAAGGGTGAATAAAATTTAGCTTCTTGTGTTGAATTTGTATTCATCTGTAAGTTATTAGACTTAACAGATTCTATAATTTTATTTTCTTGAATGGGAGCTGCTTTCATTTGAATAGGAGCAGAAGGAACGTAAGGCACTTCTTCAATAACCCTTGGTTCGTTGCTTACTATATTTTCAATAATAGTAGCTGGTTTCTTTTCTACAATGGGAGCAGCTATAATAGGAGTTAATGCACTTACAGTGGTGCTAATTCTTGCAATAACAGTTCCAATAGGAACCACTGCATTTACTTCAAATAATATTTCTGTAATAACACCTTCCGTAGTGGAAGGAATTTCGCTGTCTACTTTATCGGTAGCTATATCCAAAAGTGTTTCATCCAATTGAATAGTATCACCCACCTTCTTATGCCATTTTAAGATGGTCGCCTCCATGATACTTTCACCCAACTTAGGTAAAACCAGATCCACAATTGGCATATGAGTTAATTTTAGCAAAAATAAGACTAAATCTTATTGATTATTAATAACCTAAGTAAATTTATAGCCTGATTAGCCGTTACCTCAATATTCCTTAATCTATCAAACCTGAGATAGAAAACCTTGGAAACTACTTTTTCTCTATTGGCAACACCCACCCATACCATTCCAAGTGGCTTTTCATCGGTTTGGCCACTAGGCCCCATGATGCCACTCACCGAAATAGCATAATCTGTATTCATTTTCTCCCTTACTGCCAAGGCCATTTGTTCAACAGCTTCCTTACTCACAGCACCCACGGTTTGTAAGATTTCTGTAGGGACGTCTAAAAATTCGGTTTTAATGCGATTATCATAACTAATAATGCCTCCCGTGTAAAACTGAGAAGAACCCGCATTTTTAGATAATAAATGACCAATATAACCACCTGTGCAACTTTCAGCAGTGGACACCGTTTGTTTCTTTTGTTTTAATAAATTTCCTACTACCATTTCCATGGTTTCATCAGCGTCGGTTACTAAATATTCATTTACGGCTTTCTTTAAAGCTTCAAATTGGGTATTCAATTCTTTGTCCAAAGCCTTTTCATCTTTACCTGATCCAGTAAGTCTTAGTCTCACCATCCCAATATTGGGTAAATAGGCAAGTTTAATAGAAGCCGGTAAAGCATTTTCAAAATGGGCAATTTGTTCTGCTAAAAAAGATTCCCCAATACCTGCTGTTAAAAGTGTTTTATGGGCAATAAAATGGGAAGTAAATGCTTTTTGTATAACTGGTATCACTTGATGCTCTATTAGCCATTTCATTTCATGAGGAACACCAGGTAATGAAAAATAATAAACACCTTCCTTTTTAAATAACATTCCAGGAGCCGTTCCTTTTTCATTGAATAAAACTTCACAAACATCTGGCACTTCGGCTTGCTTTTTGTTTCGATCAATCATTGGTCTTTTATGTATCGTCTCAAAAATATGAGTGATATGATTCAAGCTTGGTTGATGAATAATCATCTTGCCACCAAAATATTCGTTGAGTAGGGGTTTGGTGATATCATCTGCTGTAGGCCCTAAACCTCCGGTGAGTATAATTATTTTAGTTTTTTGAGAAGCCGTATCTAAGGCATCAATAATATCCACTTTCTTGTCACCCACCGCAATTCTACTAGTAACAGGAATCCCAATTTTTAATAAAGCTTGTGCAATAAAGGCACTATTTGTATCAATTACTTGCCCAATTAATAACTCGTCACCGATGGTAATAATGGTAGCTTGAATAGGGTTCATTGAATCAGGGTTATAGGGTGCAAAGTAAACTAAAAAACAGCGGTTTTTATCTAAAATAGGTGCTTAGTTTTTCAAGCATTATAGCCGGCATACTTGCTCTTTTTCCCAGTTTGCTATCCATAAAATAAAGCTTCACTTTACCAATGGTTAATAATTTGCCTTCCTCATTATAAATCTCCTGATCAAATATAATTTTATGCTCTGTGGGTAGTTCCTTGATTTGGGATTTGATGGTCAGTAAATCGTCGTATTTAGCAGGTCTTAAATACTTAATATTTAATTCCACTACAGGAAGCATAATGCCCATATCCTCAATACCTTTGTAACTTATTCCTAAGTTTCTTAAGCTTTCCACTCTGCCCACTTCGAAATATTGAGCATAATTGCCATAGTAAACCACGTTCATCGGATCTGCCTCAGCATACCTTACTCTTACCTGCGTGTTGAATTCGTACATGTTTTATTGTTATTGTTGACAAATTTACGAATGAATTCTGTTTTTCCACAATAAGCACTAAATAAGCTTCGTTTTATGAGTAGAGCGTATTTTTAGGTAATTAATA
>Ga0164293_10002296_pt1 | contig 16214 bp, 14 predicted proteins | sample GEODES118metaG_FD_111487 | JGI IMG/M metagenome (GOLD analysis project Ga0164293, IMG submission 111487) | Eutrophic lake water microbial communities from Lake Mendota, Wisconsin, USA - GEODES118 metaG | ecosystem: Environmental > Aquatic > Freshwater > Lake | place: USA: Lake Mendota...
GCAGCGTCCGGGTCTCCCGTAGCCTTGGCTAGAATGAAGCCACCCTGCAACACAGCCTGGGTATGCTGTGCCAGCGAAGCGGCGGTGACGCCCGGGGGGGCGCCGTTGAGGCGCATGGCCTCCGTGATGTCCGCCTCGAGCGTGGCGGCGTGTCCGAAAATGGATTCGGCACAGGCGGCGTGAATGGCATCGCTGCTGCCGAACACTTCCTGCACCATTGTGCCGGCAAGACATGTAAAGCCTTCGACGGGACCGTCGATCAGCTCGCTGCGAAAGTCGATATAGGCCATGACGCGCGCCAGCGGGTCGGGCGGGGCATGGTAGGGCGCCGAGGCGAACAGGCCGCCGGTCATCTCGGACCAGTATTGTGCGGCGGCCACGCCCAGGGCTTCCTTGCTCTTGAAGTGGTGGAAGAAGCCGCCCTTGGTCACGCCGGCCGCGGCGCACAGTTCGTCCACCGTGGTGGCGCCGTAGCCTTTTTCGCGGATGATGCGCAGCGCCGCGTTCAGCAGGCGGATGCGGGCGTTCTCTGTGACGGGTTTGTCGGGGGTGTCGTTGCTCATGGCGGGAACATACCAACTGGTCGGTTTTGTCGTCAAGCGTGTTTTCACGAAAATGTCCGGGCCGGCACAGACACTGCAATAAAACCAGCCCATGTCCGTACTTGTGCAGATGTGCCTTCATCGTGGTTGACCCGCCTCCATGGCTCTGCACTACAATTTCGTCCTTTCTACCCTTCAGGATTCACCGCTGATGAAACGACACACCGCCCGAGCCTGCACTGTCGGCCTGCCCGCTTCCCTTTCCGCCGCCATTGCCCTGGCCCTGTCCACCGCAGCCTCTGCCCAGGACGTGAGCACCACACCGGTGGTGCCCCAGAAGCAGGTGCGAGCCGTGCGCGTGGCCACGCCGCCTGTCATCGACGGCAGGATAGATGAGGCTGTGTGGCAGCAGGCCGAGGTGATCACCGACTTTCACCAGATCCGCCCCGGCAATCAGACCGAGCCCAGCGAGCGCACCGAGGTCTACGTGATCTATGACGACGATGCCATGTACATCGCCGCACGCATGTACGACAGCGAGCCGCACCTGATCGCGGCGCCGGTGATTCGCCACGGGCAGGGCATGGGCTCGGACGACCGCCTGGTAGTCATCCTCGACCCCTTCAACACCCAACGCACCGGCTACCGCTTCGAGACCAATCTCAATGCCGCGCGCCACGAGGCGCTGTATACCAGCGTCAACTCCTTCCAGATCGAGTGGAACACCATCTGGGACACCGCCACCAGTGTCGATGGCAACAGCTGGATTGCCGAGCTGGAGATCCCCTTCAAGTCACTGCCCTTCGACGCGAGCCTCGACACCTGGGGCTTCAACTTCGGGCGCGGCATTCGCCGCCGCGGCGAAGAGATGGCCTGGGTGTCGTACAACCGCACCTACAATCCCAGCATTTCGGGGCTGGTAACGGGCCTGGAAGGCATGGATCAGGGCGTGGGACTGGACCTGGTGCCGTCGTTCTCCACCAATCGCAACAAGAACTTCAATCTCAATACCACGAACTCGCAGACCGACCCGTCGCTGGACGCGTTTTACCGCCTGACCCCCTCGCTCAACGCGGCGCTGACCATCAACACCGACTTCTCGGCCACGGAAGTGGACAACCGGCAGGTGAACCTGACCCGCTTCAACCTGTTCTTCCCCGAAAAGCGCGACTTCTTCCTGAATGACTCCGACCTGTTCCAGTTCGGCAGCATCGGGGGTGGCTTCGGCAACTCGGCGGAGTCCCGCGCGGCGCGTGAAAATGCGCGGCCCTATTTCTCGCGCAAGCTGGGCCTGAGCCAGACGGGGGCGCCAGTGGACATCGAATACGGCGGGCGTATCAGTGGCCGCGTTGGCCGCTGGAACATTGGCACGCTGGCCATCAAGCAGGATGAATTCGGCGCGGTGGATGCGTCCAATCTGTTCATCGGACGCGTGTCGGCCAACGTCATGGCCGAGTCCAGCGTCGGCATGATCTTCACCGATGGTGACCCGGCCTCGAACCGCGACAACTCTGTCTATGGCCTCGACTTCCGCTACCTGAACACGCGACTGGCGGGGGGTCAGACCATCGAAGGGGATGCCTGGTATCAGCGTTCCGACACCCCGGGTCTGAGTGGCGACGATGCGGCGTGGGGCGTGGCATTGCGCTCGCCCAACAATACCGGCCTGCGCGGCGGCGTCGGCTTCAAGGAAGTGCAGGCCAATTTCAATCCGGCGATGGGCTATGTCAACCGCGCCAATATTCAGGACTACACGGCGGATGTGGGTTACACCCATTTCTTCCGCGACAGTTTCCTGCAGACGGCTTACACCGGCATCGATGCCCAGAAGGTCAACGTGATTGGCGGCGGCCTGCAGAGTCAGGTGCTGGCTTTCCGCCTGCTGGAACTGGACACCAATTCCCGCGACCGCGTGAGCTTTCAATACCTGACCAACAAGGAAGTGGTGCGCAATGCCTTCGCGGTGTACAACGCCCCGGACAAGCGCGTACGGATCCAGCCTGGCAATTACTCCTTCAATGAAAGTACGGTGGCGTTCACCACCGCGGGGCAGCGGGAATTCTCGGGTCGCTTCAGCATGACCCAGGGCGATTTCTACAATGGCGAGCGCAACAATCTCAACGGCTCGGTGTCGTGGACGCAGTCGCGCAATTTCGTCATGTCGATGAGCTATGACTGGAACGACATCACTCTGCCGCAGGGTGATTTCATCACGCGCCTCACCTCACTCTCTACACAGGTGGCGTTCTCGTCCACGCTGTACTGGGTGAGTCTTGTGCAGTATGACAATCTGTCGGAAGAAGTGGGGGTGAATACCCGATTGCAATGGGTGCCACGTGCGGGGCAGGAAGGCTTCATCGTGCTGAACTACAACCTGCAGGACAAGGACAAGGACAATTCCTTCCACTCCGCGAACTCTGACCTGAGCGTGAAGTTCAAGTACACGTTCCGTTTCTGACCCGCCACGTCAGTCGGGCTGCCACATGACATAGCCTTCATCGGCGGCCGCCCGGCGCAGCATTTCCAGCAGGGGCAGTGCCCGGCGCTGCAGGGCAATCGGGGGTTCGGCCTCCTCGTCTTCCCCCGCACGCGCCTTTGGTACAGGCGCAAGCTGCAAGGCGTCTTCCAGCGTGCGCATGGCGCTTGTCAGGTCTTCTCCGCTGACCGCCCCCTGCATGTTGCCACTCATTCCCATCATGCGCAGCAGCGGCAGTGCCACATCACCCATCATGATGAACTGCCCTGCCACATTGCTTTCGAATCGGATCAGCATGAAAAGTCTCTCCTCTGGCCAGCCGCAGCCCACAACGTCGCTGTGTGGTGCGGGCCAGTACAGGCTATTGAGGGTTTGTTCTTTATGCAAGCAAAAAACTATCGTTATATAAAGAACAATACATTTTGTGTTTGGATTGGCATTGGCTTATGATGCCTCCGTTCCTCAACAAATCCGGACTTTTCAGGAGAATTCAAGTGTCATTGATCAATACCGTCGTAAAACCTTTCAACGCAACTGCCTTCCACAATGGTGCCTTTGTGCAGGTGTCAGACACGACTCTGCGCGGCAAGTGGTCTGTCATCTTCTTTTACCCCGCAGACTTCACGTTTGTCTGCCCCACCGAGCTGGGTGATCTGGCAGACAACTATGCCGAGTTCCAGAAGCGCGGCGTGGAAATCTACAGTGTGTCCACCGACACGCATTTCACGCACAAAGCCTGGCACGACAGCTCCGACACCATCCGCAAGATTCAGTACCCGATGGTGGCTGACCCGACTGGCACACTGAGCCGCAACTTCGAAGTGATGATCGAGGAAGCAGGTCTGGCCGAGCGAGGCACATTTGTGGTGGACCCGGAAGGTCGCATCCAGATCGTCGAGATCACAGCGGGCGGCATTGGTCGCGATGCGGCCGAGCTGATGCGCAAAGTGAAGGCTGCCCAGTATGTAGCGTCACACCCAGGTGAAGTATGCCCGGCCAAGTGGAAGGAAGGCGAAGCCACACTGGCGCCGTCTCTGGACCTGGTAGGCAAGATCTAAGCGTTCTTCATTGCAGGAGCGGGCCTTGCCCGCGAATGAAGTGAATCTGACTGTGGGAGCGGGCCTTGCCCGCGAATGACCTGGCTCTGACTGTGGGAGCGGGCCTTGCCCGCGAATGACCCTGAAGGGTGAGCAGCGTTCGCGGGCAAGCCCGCTCCCACAGTGCACCCTCCGTTTTACATTTTTTTGCCAAGGAATTTCGTCATGCTGGAACCCACGCTGAAAAGCCAATTGCAGTCCTACCTCGAGCGCGTCACGCAGCCCTTCGACATCGTCGCCTCGCTGGATGACGGTGCGAAATCCGCAGAGCTCTGGGAGCTGCTGCAGGAGATCGCCGGCCTGACTGACAAGATCAGTCTGCGCAGCGATGGCACGGACAGCCGCGTGCCTTCTTTCACGATCAACCGCAAGCAGGGCGATGTCAGCCTGCGCTTTGCCGGTATTCCGCTTGGCCACGAATTCACATCGCTGGTGCTGGCCCTTTTGCAGGTCGGCGGTCATCCGCCACGCGTCACGGCCGAAGTCATCGACCAGATCCGCCACATCGAAGGCGAGTTCCGTTTCGAAACCTATTACTCGCTGTCCTGTCAGAACTGCCCCGACGTGGTGCAGGCACTGAACCTGATGACCGTGCTCAATCCCGGCATTCACCACGTGGCCATCGACGGCGCCCTGTTTCAGGCAGAAGTTGATGAGCGTCAGGTGATGTCCGTGCCCTCCGTGTATCTCAACGGCAAGCTGTTTGCCTCGGGCCGCATGGGTGTGGAAGAAATTCTGGCGAAGATCGATACCGGTGCCGCATTCCGCGAAGCCGAGAAGATCAGCGCCCGCGAACCCTTCGATGTGCTGGTGGTGGGCGGTGGTCCTGCCGGGGCAGCGGGCGCCATCTATGCGGCGCGCAAAGGTATCCGCACCGGGGTAGCCGCCGAGCGTTTCGGGGGTCAGGTGCTGGACACCATGGGCATCGAGAACCTGATCTCTGTCGCCGAGACCGAAGGGCCGAAGCTTGCCCGCGCCCTGGAAGAGAATGTCCGCGACTACAAGGTGGACATCATGAATCTGCAGCGTGCTTCGGCGCTGCTGCCGGCCGCGGATGAAGGCGGGCTGCACGAGATCCGTTTCGACAGTGGCGCCTCCCTGAAAGCGAAGACGATCATTGTTGCCACCGGCGCGCGCTGGCGTGAACTGAACGTGCCGGGCGAGAAAGAGTACCGCAATCGCGGGGTTGCCTACTGCCCGCATTGTGACGGCCCGCTGTTCAAGGGCAAGCGCGTGGCGGTGATCGGCGGGGGCAACTCCGGCGTGGAAGCGGCCATCGATCTGGCCGGCCTGGTGGCGCACGTGACTCTGCTGGAGTTTGGGGATCAGTTGCGTGCCGATGCGGTACTGCAGCGCAAGCTCAACAGCCTGCCCAATGTCACCGTTATCACCAGTGCCCAGACGACGGAAGTGGCAGGGGATGGCGCGAAAGTCACCGGTATCGCGTACAAGGACCGCGTGTCTGGCAATCCCTGTGTGGTCGCACTGGACGGGGTGTTCGTGCAGATCGGTCTGCTGCCCAACAGTGACTGGCTCAAGGGCACACTGGAACTGTCGCCCCAGGGCGAAGTCATCACCGACAACAAGGGCCGCACCAGTGTGCCGGGCGTGTTTGCGGCGGGGGACGTGACCAACGTGCCCTACAAGCAGATCGTAATCGCCATGGGCGATGGGGCCCGCGCGTCACTGAGTGCCTTCGACCACCTTATCCGCCACTGAACCCCCTGACAGGGAGTGCAATGCAGCGGGAGCGCCTGTGTGAGAGCGAGTGTGTGGCCACGGCCTGTATTGGTGCCAACGAATGGTTCGCGGGCAGGCCCGCTCCCACACATGTTCCCCAAAGCGCTCCCGCCCGTAGTCTCTTGCTTCCGCTTGCACTCTGATCCTTTGCTGACCTCCGGCAAGCGGCTCCATTCCGTGGGCAACTTCCTGCGTGGCGCACCGCATCGTGCGACGTGCAAACCTGTGCTACCGTTGCCCTTCGCCAGAAAACGAGACCAGGAGTTGGAATGCGTGCAGTGATCTATCTCGTCTCCGGCGTTGTGACTGGCATTCTGCTGTTTCCGCAGCCCTTGCTGTCCGCTCTGGGTGCGCTGTTCCAGCCGCTGCCCGCGGTGCAGGATCCCGGGAACACCGTTGTCCTGGTCCCGGACGCTGACAATTCCTACGCATACACAGCGTTCCTGCGGGGCACCAACCAGGTGGCCACGCAAACGCTGCTGCGTGCCGGACTGGCCCCGGATGCGCTGGAAAAAGGCGCTGATCTGGATGGCGACGGCGACCCGGATGACATTCACCTGCGCCTGGAAGTCGCCACCTTGAGCGCTGCCCCGGGCGAGCACTGGGCATTTGTGCCCAAGGCCTTTGGGCTGGCGCAGTGGCAAGTCCCGCCAGGGCTGCCGGCGCAGACACCGCCAGCTTCCCCTGACCTGCGCATGGAGCAGGGTGATTCCGTCCTGATCACTCTCGAGAATTCTTTTCACCTGCCCCTCGCTCTGCAGTTTGAAGGCGTGGAGGCCGAGTCGTTTACCCCTGGCGGGCCGCCCCCCGACCTTGCCGCTGTGGCACTGCCCGGCGAAGCACGCACCTACCGCCTGACGCCGCTCAGCGTGGGCGAAGGGCGCTATGGAGCGCAGGACACCACGGCTGTCGCCCGCGGTCTGCAGGGCCGGGTGATCGTCGAAGAAAACCGTCCCGACAACACGCTGGTGACTGTCGACACTGCGTGGCAGCTGCGCGCACCGCCCTTTGCCACTGTCTTGGCCGATACGTCCTTGGAAGCCGCCATGGACACGGTTGACCTGTTGCAGTTCAGCGGCTTCGGGCTGGCACTGGGGCTGGCTATGGCCGGTCTGGGAGGGCTGCTGTTGCCGGGGGAGCGCAAGCGACCTGCGCCCGGGAGAGCCGCTTGATCTTCCGCCTGAAGCAGATGTTGGCAATGTGGCTGGGCGCCCTCGGCTGTGCAGTGGCCATGGCCCAGCCTGCCGGAGTGCAGCCACTCGTGCAGCCAGAGCCCGGTGTGGAAGTATCCCGCATCGACATTGCCGAGCCATTGCAGCGCGAGTCCCATGACGCGGCGCCGCCAGCCACACTCTCGCCGTTCTTTGATACTGCCGGCATGGTACTGCACGCCAATACCGCGCAGCTGCCGCAGGACTGCACGGCCATCAGTGGAGAAGCTGCCTACACCGTGCATGCCGGCACGCGGCACGCACTGCCGGGGACGCAAGAGGTCTTCGCCTATGACATCCGCACGCTTGTCGTGCCTCCCTGCAGTCGCGTCACTGTCACCCTCGTCAACGACGACGCTACCCGCCATCAATGGCTCCTGCACGGACTGCCCTTCGCGCTGTATCCGGGCGGCTTGTTCATGCTGGAGGCCAATGGCGGACAGCGCGTGACAGGCACCTTCATTGTGCCCGGAGCTGCTGCACGCTACCCCGTGCAGTCCACCAACGCGCAGAACAGCAGCCTTGGCATGCAGGCTGAGCTGGTCGTGGAGGCACCAGTACCAGGCTTGCCCCGCGGTTCGCTGGTGCTGATTCTGGCCATGGCCTTGACCAGCGGCTCACTGTTGTTGACCATGCGCAAGCGCTCAGAGTAAAAAACGCCCCCGGGAAGCTTTCTTAGAGAATGGACATGTCAGATCACTCACTCCTGCGCCCCGCGATTCTGGTCTTGCTCGCCAGCCTCGCGACGGCGTGTCAATCGACCGGCGCGGCCCGTTTCGACCGCCTGCTGGTGGACGATGCCATTGCCGGCGGTTATGGCGTGGAGGCGGCCGACATCGACGGCGACGGCTTGCGTGACATCGTGGCGCTGGCCACCACGCCGGCGCAGTTCGTCTGGTACCGCAACCCTGGCTGGGAGAAGTACACCATCAGCACCGCGACCAGCGGCAATATCGCTGCGGCGCCCCAGGACATCGACGGCGACGGCGATGTCGATCTGGTGCTGGCCAGTGAGTTCAGCCTCAGCAACTCCACCTCCGGGGGGCTGGTGCAGTGGTTCGAGAATCCTGGCAATCCCCGTGAACAGCAGGCCTGGCAGGCCCATCACATCGATGCGATCCCCACGGCGCACCGGGTGCGCTGGGCCGATGTGCAAGGGGATGGTCGCCATGAGCTGCTGGTGCTTCCCATCATCGGGATTGGTGCTGCGGCTCCCGAGTATGCCGCGGGCGCGCAGCTGACTGCCTACGCCGTGCCGGCCGATCCGCGCGGCGTGTGGCCGAAAGTCATCCTCAGCGACACGCTTGAGATGGCCCATGGGCTGCAGATTGAGGACTGGGACGCCGACGGCCGGCAGGATCTTCTGACAGCCAGTTTCGCAGGTATCGAGCTGCTGCAGCTGGGGTACGACGGTCTGTTTGTCAGTCAGGTGTTGCTGGGGGAAGGCAATCGCGGAACGCGTCCCGCCCAGGGCAGCAGCGAAGTGGCTGTGGGAGTGCTCGATGGCGAGCGTTTTCTGGCCAGCATTGAGCCATGGCATGGCAATGAAGTAGTGATCTACCAGTCAAGTGGCGAACAGGACCAGCCGTGGCTGCGGCAGGTGATCGACGCCGAGTTTCGCGGTGGCCACGCCCTGCTGACCGCGGATCTGAACAATGACGGGCAGGACGAGATTCTGGCCGGCTTTCGGTCGGAACCGTACGGCCTGCACGCGTATCGTTATCTGCGGGACACCGGGCTGTGGGAGCGCACCTCGCTCAACGCCAGCCGGGTGGCGGTCTCCGGACTGATCGTTGAGGACTTCACCGGCGACGGCTTCAAGGATGTTGTCGCCATCGGCAGTGCCAGCGCCAACCTCGTGCTGTTCGTGAACGAAGGGCGCTGAGCCGGATCAGGGCGCCGGGGGTACCGGATTACCGGCAATCCACACCTGGCTGAGGGAGCGGGTGTTGGCGATGTCCTCCAGCGGGTTGCGGTCCAGCACCAGCACATCCGCCCACTTGCCTGGCTCCAGCGTACCGAGATAGTTCAGCCCGAGACAGTCGGCGGCCACCTGGGTGGCTGACTGCAGCACCTGCATGGGGGTCAGACCGGCCTCCACCATCATGCTCATCTCCAGATGTTCGAAGTAGCCCTGAAAGCGCGTGGCGGGACCAGAGTCGGTGCCCATGGCCACCTTCACCCCGTTGTCCTGCAGAATTTTCAGATTGCGCAGAGCCATGGGCAGGGCATTGTTCTTGTAGTGCTGGGCCGAGGCGTTGTCGCGCATGCGCTGCTGGCGCTCGGGTTCGCGCAGCGTGGCGATCACTTCCGGGTCCGCATCGCGCAGGAAGAACGGGTCGCTGAAAAAAGCCGGCTCGCTTTCGTACACGAAGGTGGACAGTTCGCGGGTGAGGGTGGGGACATAGCAGACGTCGGCAGCCTTCATGGCAGACATGAACTCGTCGTCTACTTCGGCATCCCGCACGCTGTGGGCAATCAGGTCGGCGCCGGCAGCCAGCGTCGACTTCGTATCCGCGAGCGTGTAAGTGTGCACCGCCAGCGGGATGCCGCGCTTTTCGGATTCCTGGGCGATGGCGGCCACGATTTCGGGCGCCATCTTCGCGGTGCGGCCAAGATTGTCGTCCACGCGGATCTTCACATAGTTCGCGCTCTGGTCGGCCACGCCGTTCACGGCGCGCACGGCCTGCTCCACGGTCTCGGGGGCCAGCACCGGGCCTGCCAGCAGCAGCCTGGCATGGTCCAGAAACAGCGGGTTCTGCTCGTTGCGGACTTCGAAGCCTTCGTACTCGTCATCGCCAAGGCTGTTCACGGTGGTGATGCCATAGCGGGCATACAGGCCCAGCTGGCGCAGCACATTGCCCCGATCGTAGTGACCTGCTTCCAGGCCGAGCACGTCGCCCACGTGACCATGGGTGTTGATCAAGCCGGGGATCAGCGTCTTGCCCGCGACGTCGATGCGCTGGGCGCCCTCGGGTACTGGTGTGCTGGCGGCGGGGCCGACGGCGACGATGCGGCCGTCAGTGGCAACGAGCACCGCGTCCTCGATGGCCGCTGCCCCCGTGCCGTCGATGATGCGTGCCCCCACGAAGGCGAGGGTTCCCGGTGCCGCACTGGCGGCAGAACCCGCGCTGGCCAGCAGAAGGGCGAAGAGGGTCTTGCGGAACGGGACGGGCATCGGGAGTCTCCTGAAGGATATTCTTGTTGTGTGGACCTAGAGTAATGCGTGGGGCGACAGGCTGACAACCGTCTCGTCCCACAGCACGTCACAGCATACGATGCAGTCTTCCCCGGCGATCTGTGTCTGCACCGAGAGCGTCGCGCACAGGGTGCCATCGGCGATCGAGAAATACGGCTGGTTTACCTGCACTACGCCGGGGTTGCGCGCGGCGTTGAAAAAATAGTCCCGGCGCTTCCAGCTTGCACCCTGGGCATCGGCCAGCGCCCGCAGCCGGTCGCGGGTGTGTATCTTGATGGTTTCAGAATCGATGTTCCCGTAACACTGGCTGCCGTCCAGCGCCAGCTGATACAGCCGGATGGTCTCGGGCAGCGTCAGCAGCAGCTGCGCGATGTCGGGCAGCGACTGCGCCCGGTGCGGGCCGGTGGTGCTCTGCGTGAAGCGCTGCAGATAAGGGGCAAGAAATGACGTCTGGACCGAAGCCGAATTCTGCGTGAGTTCGTCGAAGCGCAGGTACAGGTCTTTCCACAGGCCGCTGCGCGACTTGATGGCCTCGGACAAAAGGAAGGGATGTGCGAAATAGAAACCCTGCACCAGATCCACGCCGCCTTCCATCGCCGCCATGGCTTCGCCTTCCGTTTCGACGCCTTCCGCCACCACGATGCATTTGCAATTGTGCAGCATGCTGGTGATGCCTTTTATGAGACTCCTGACGCTCGGGTCCGTGCCGGCCTTCTGCACCATGCTGCGGTCGAGCTTCACGATGTCGGGCTTGATGCGCCAGATGCGTTCGAAATTGGACTGGCCTGCGCCAAAGTCGTCGATGGCGATCAGGAAGCCCATCTCCTTGCAGGCGCGGATATGACTCTCCAGTGCGGTCTCGTCATCGATAGTGCTCTCAAGTACCTCGATCACGAAGCGATTGGCAGGCAGGCCGCTGTCGCGCAGCAGTGCGCGCAGGAAACTCATGTAGGATTCTTTCTGCCCGAGCGTGCAGGGATCGACGTTCAGAAACAGCCAGGCGCTGGGCGGATCCAGGGCGCGGAAATTGTCGACGTGCACGCGCTGGCAGAGGCGGTCCAGTGCCACGATGGCGTCATGTTCGCGCGGCGCGAAGAGCTGGGCAGGAGACAAGATCGCCTCATTGCGATCCACGCCGCGGGCCAGCGCCTCCAGACCGACGATGCGTCGGTGCGCAATGCTGTAAATGGGCTGGAAGGCCGAGATGACCCGACTGTCCCGGTAGGGGGCAAAGCGATTGCCGTTGTAGAAGCCGCCATTGTCGCTGATCGTGCTGCCCTGCCCGCTGTGTTCGTCCGTGTCGTGAGTCGTCATCATGCCTCAGAAGCCCAGCGGGAAATAGAATCCTGCGCGCAGGCTTGTGGTTTTCTTGTTGTAGCTTATCAGGGCTTCACCGTAGCCGTTGTAATAACTGAGTACGAAGCGACTGTTCACCCACTGGGACATCGGAAAGATCAGGTCCACCTGCTAATTGATGGTCTCGGTCTCATGCCCCTTGGTGGTCTTGATATTGATGTTCGCCCAGTTGTTCACATCGATGTGGGTGGTGATTTCAGCCTGTCCGATATAGTCCTGGATGTTGTCGTTGAAGTCGCCTGCGTTGAGAATGTTCCAGTATTTGATTGTCCACGCCCAGGTTTCGCTGAGACGCAGCTCACGCTGGCCATAGACTCGGTCCCAGCTGCGCGATGAGGTGCCGTCGAGGCCGTTGGACTGATGTTCCATGCCGACGTAGTCGAAAATGTGCAGACGTGTCCGGTTGCTTGGGCGCGCCAGGGTCTCGGTGAAGTCCCAGAAAATTTCCGGGTTGTAATTGTGTTCCTTGAAAGGCGCGGACGATTCCGAGATGTCCCACCAGGAGCGCTGTGAGTAACCGAATTTCACGGGTGACAGAAATTTCAGTTCTTCTATCTGCGGGAACAGCGTGAACTTCATGCCGAGTTCGAACTTGATGTCGAGGGACTGGCCGCTGAAAGGCGCTGTGCCGTCGTCGTTTTCCATGGAGCCGAACACGATGTAATTGTTCTTGTAGGGCTGAAAAAACGTATTTTCCAGCGTCTCGTCGTAGCGGGCCAGAAGCACAGGCACAGACGCTGCAGAATCGGCAATCAGGGCGTCGACGCTATCCCGCGTGGTTTCCCGCTCGGCGCAGCGGGTCCGCAATTGGTTCACGGTGCGCTCTGCGTTTTCCGGGCGGATGACTTCGGTTCGCAGGCAATCGTCGATGGTGCTGGTCTGGGCCAGCGCACCGGGGCTCTGCAGTCCAATGCCCATGGCAAGCAGCACGCCGAACACCAACAGGAAGAACCGGGAAATTCCAGAAGAAGACGCGAACATGGGCAGCAACCTGAAAGAAGGAAGGTGGCAAATGGCAAAAGCGGCGGCCATTCTACTTGAGGTGGCGACAAGGCGGAATGACCCGAATTTCTGCATCGTGTCCGGTTTTGCAGCCCCTGCATTGAGGCCATGGGTGGACTGTGCTTAGATACCGGCCCACATTGCCACGAGGTGCCTCTTGTTACTTTTCAGCGCACAGCTGCTCGCGATCTTCTCGATACTGATGCTGGCCTTCGGCTATCTGAAAGCCGAAACTCATGACATCAGTGCCAGACTGTTCTTCGTGCTCGCGCTGGGAATTGTGTGTTATCTGATCAATGGCATGTCGTTGTCGCACATCGACCCTGCTCTGCGGCTGACACCGGGCGGCTGGGGAGTGGTGCTGAATCTGGGCGCCAACGCAATTCCGGGGCTGTTCACGCTGTATTGCTACCATGTGTTCCAGGACAGTCATCGCGCCCCCAGGCCGCTGGTGGCTCTGCTGGTGGTGCAGCTGGTGCTGGATCATCTGAATTATCGTTCCTACCGGCCCTCCGCCTTTCTGTCCATTCAGGCCGACAGCTCGCTCTCGCAATTTCTGCTGGGGCCGGTGCCCGACTTCATTCAGCTGTTCTTCGCCGTTTTCGCCGTGTTCTGGTGTGCGCGCGGCTGGAGCAATGATCTGGTGGAGACGCGCCGCTTTCTGCGCTGGGTCATCATCATCGTGCAGGGCGGGCTGATTCTGGCAGTGGTGTTCCTGGAGAACTACCTGCTCAGCAGCGCCTCGCTTCGTTATGCGCAGGCACAGGCTCTGATCACCTTCGTGATCGCCGGCGTGACCTTCGCCATGCTGATCGCGCTGCTCAAGTTTGATTATGTGGCACTGGGCAAGGTGCTGCTGAAGGTGACGCCCTTTGTGCCGGCAGAGCCGGCTGGCGAAGCCCTGCAGGCCGACGTCAAGCGCTTTCGCAAGGTGTTTGAGGAGGATCGGGTGTATCGCGAGCACGGGCTTACGATTGCTGGCCTGGCCGCCAAGCTCGATCTGCCGGAGTACCGCCTGCGGGCGCTGATCAACAAGCATCTGGGGTATCGCAACTTCAATGCGCTGCTGCATGAGTACCGCATCAAGGATGCCAGTCAGATGTTGTCTGACCCCGCCCAGCGGCATCTGCCGGTGCTGACCATTGCGCTGACGGTGGGCTATCAGTCCATCACCCCCTTCAACAATGCCTTCCGCCAGACCAAGAACCTGACGCCCACCGAGTTTCGCCGCAAGGCGCTGCAGGAGCAGTGATTGTGTGGGAGCGGGCTTTGCCCGCGAACTCAGAGTTGCTCCAGCCGGCCCCGGCCAGCCGCCCTCCCGTTCTGCGGCTGACCCGCATCGGTCCGGGATTCCAGCCGCCCATCGCAGATGGGCGTCGTTCGGCTACGCACCAAGCTGCGCTTGGTAAACGCTTGCCTCACCCCTCGCATCGCAAGGAGCCTTGGTCTCCTTGCTCGCTCGGTGCGGGTCTTTCATGCCGCTGAACGGAAGGGGCGGCTGACCGAGGCGTGGATGTGTGCCAGCGAAAAGTTGGCTGCTGCCCTCGCAGCGCCGGCGGCAAATTTCTGGCCTCATGCACGGGCAGAGCTGCGCCCACTTGTGGTTGTTGATACTTGTCTGAAACGGAGTCGGTGTCTTGTCGGCTTAGGAGAGGCGAGGTGGCGGGTGGCAGGCAGGGCGTTCAGCGGCATGAGAGACCGGCGCCGAGGGCGGCAAAGAGACCTCAGGCTCTTTGCCAACAGAGGGGACCGCGGAGCGGCGCTGGTCAGCCGCAGAACGCCCTGCCTGCCACCCGCCACCGCTTTACAACGTGCGCTTCAGGCATTGCACCAGCGACTCCGCCAGCAGGCGCGTGGCGGGCCCCACGTTCTCGCGGCTGCTCAGCATCAGGTGCAGCATGATCAGGCGCTCGCCGCCATCGGCCAGTGGCAGCTGGCGCAGCGTGCCATTGCGCAGATCCTCGGCCACCCAGTCTTCCGGCAGGAATGCGAAGGCCAGCCCGGCCCGCAGAATCTTCAGGCTGTTGGCGAAATGACTGACCGTCCAGCGTTGTTCAGACCCCAGCCAGCCCGCATTCTGTTCGCGCCGCTGCCCCGAGTCCCGCAGCACGATCTGGCGGGCTGACTTCAGATCCCACTCCGTGATGCCGTCCGGGTCGCCCAGCGCCACGGCCTCCTTGCACTCGTTGTGTGTGCGCTCCCGGAACAGCGGATGGTCGGGGTGAGCCACTGGAAGCATGCGAATCTGCTTTACTGGGGTGCCGGTATGGCCGACGGGCACCTGACTGCCGATGACGATCTCGGCCTTCTTCTCCAGCAGCGCTTCTTCGGTGCCCGACAGCGAGGTCTCCAGAATCCGCACCCGCGTGAACGGGTAATGAGTCGAGAGGGCTTCCAGCGCGGGCAGGATCAGACGCACATCCAGCAGCAGGTCCACGGCAATGCGAATCTCGGCCTCCAGTCCCTGTGCGCTGATGCGGGCAAAGTCTTCGGTGACTTCGGCGTGGCGCAGCAGTTCGGTAGCGCGGCGGTACAGCACTTTGCCTTCTTCCGTGAGTACTGCGCGCCTTCCCTCCAGTCTCAGCACCGGACGTGGCAGCTGCTCCTGCAGGCGCGCGATCGCGTAGCTGACACTGGACTGGCTCTTGTTGAGCGTCTCTGCCGCGAGCGAGAAGGAGCCGGCTTCGACGACTGCCTTGAAGGCGGCCCATTGTTCCAGCGTGATGCGGGGAAGTTTCATCAGAGTCTCGTGCCTGGTGATCGAATAATCCGATCATATGCCAGCGATAATTGCATTAATAGATCGGATTGCGTGGCCTATGATGAGCCCATCACTCATTCACAGCGCCGCTTGCAGGCGCAAGGACCCAACGATGACGAGTTTGCTGCACATCACCTCCAGTCTTTTCGACGCCGCCGACAAGCAGGGCGTCTCCACCCAGCTCAGTCACGAACTGATCGCCGGACTCAGGGCTGCCAACCCGGACCTGCAGCTGCGGAGCCGCGACTTTGCGCAGACGCCCATTCCCTATCTCGACAACGCCTGGCTGGGAGCGCTGTTCACGCCCGCCGCCGAGCGCAATGACGAGCAGGCGCAGAAGGTGGCGTTTTCGGATGCGTTGATCGCCGAGCTCAAGGCGGCAGAGGTGCTGGTCATCGGCGTGCCCACCTACAATTTCTCTGTGCCTGCGATGCTGCGCTCCTGGGCTGACCATGTGGCCCGTGCCGGCGTCACCTTCAAGTACACGGACAAAGGCGCCGTAGGGCTGACGGGCAGCAAGAAGGTCTATCTGGTGATTGCCTCGGGGGGCATCCACGAGGAAGGCGGTACGGATCATGTGCGCCCCTGGTTGCGCACTTTCCTTGGCTTTCTGGGCATGAACGATCTGGAATTCATCGTTGCAGGCGGACTCAACATGGGCGAAAGTGCCCGGGCCCAGGGGCTGCAGAATGCCCGCACGAAAATCGCCGCCCTGCTGACTGCTGCGGCACAGGAGAATTGACACCATGAATACTCGACAAGTGGAAGAACTGCTGGTGGCCCGCCCTACCTCCGACGGCGATGGCGTGCGGCTGATGCGGGTGTTTGGC
>Ga0164293_10002297_pt1 | contig 16214 bp, 14 predicted proteins | sample GEODES118metaG_FD_111487 | JGI IMG/M metagenome (GOLD analysis project Ga0164293, IMG submission 111487) | Eutrophic lake water microbial communities from Lake Mendota, Wisconsin, USA - GEODES118 metaG | ecosystem: Environmental > Aquatic > Freshwater > Lake | place: USA: Lake Mendota...
CAAGGCCGCCTTCCAAAGCGTGCTTGGCGCGTTCAATTTGAACGATGGGCGTTGGGGCCGCGGTGATGATGGCAATGATCCAGCAGGCGCACGCAACAACGCGCCTGACGATGGGCAGCAGCCCCCCCGCCCGGAGGAGCAACGCCGCCCCTCCCGCCCCCCACAAGGCCCCCCCGACTTGGATGAACTTTGGCGAGACTTGAACCAAAAGTTCGGCCAATTGTTTGGCAAGCGAGGACAAGGTGGCCCCCCCGGCGGCGGCGGTGGTTTTCAGCCTCCATTCAAGAATGCTGGAACTGGTTTGGCTGCCCTGGCTGGCGTGGTGTTTCTGCTTTGGCTCGGTTCTGGTTTTTTCATCGTGCAAGAGGGCCAACAAGCCGTCATCACACAATTTGGCCGCTACCACAGCACTGCAGGTGCCGGTATCAACTGGCGAATGCCTTTTCCAATTCAGCGGCATGAAGTCGTTTTTGTGACGCAAATTCGTTCATTGGATGTTGGGCGCGATACCGTCATCAAGGCAACCGGCCTGCGTGAATCAGCCATGCTGACCGAAGATGAAAACATCGTCGAAATCAAATTTGCGGTGCAATACCGCCTCACCGATGCGCGGGCCTATTTGTTTGAAAGCAAAAATCCAACGGATGCCGTGATGCAAGCTGCAGAAACAGCGGTGCGTGAAGTGGTGGGCAAAATGCGCATGGATGCGGCCCTGTCTGAGGACAGGGAGCAAATCGCACCACGTGTTCGCGCCATCATGCAAACCATCTTGGATCGTTACAACGTGGGTATTGAAGTGGTTGGCATCAACTTGCAACAAGGCGGTGTGCGTCCGCCAGAGCAAGTCCAGGCAGCGTTTGACGATGTGCTCAAGGCTGGTCAAGAGCGTGAACGCGCAAAAAATGAAGCAGAGGCCTATGCCAATGACGTGATTCCACGCGCAGTTGGTTCTGCTTCACGTTTGAAGCAAGAAGCCGATGCCTACAAGTCGCGCATCGTGGCGCAAGCGCAAGGTGATGCCCAGCGCTTCAAGTCCTTGTACGCGGAATACCAAAAAGCACCTCAGGTGACCAGAGATCGTCTCTACATCAACACCATGAAAGAGATCTATGGCAATGTCACCAAGGTCATGGTCGAGTCTCGGCAAGGTTCGAATTTGCTTTACCTGCCTTTGGACAAAATCATGCAGATGAACGGCGTGAATCCACCCGCCATCAGCCTGCCAAGCGAACCTGCAAGCGTGGATGTGCCCACCCCCCTCGCGCCCAACTCATCGTCGTCTGACAGCCGTAGCAGAGACAGCCGTCAACGTGACCGCGACATACGCTAAGAGAACATCATGAACAAACTAGGTCTTTACGTCTCCTCTTTACTCTTGGCATTGTTGCTTCTCAGCTCCACTATTTTTGTGGTCGACCAACGGCAATATGGCGTTGTTTATTCTTTGGGGCAAATCAAAAAGGTCATTACCGAGCCAGGTTTGAATTTCAAACTGCCACCACCTTTTCAAAACGTCAACTTCATCGATAAAAGATTGTTGACCTTGGACAATGTGGATTCAGAACCCATGTTGACCGCTGAGAAGCAACGCATGGTGATTGATTGGTATGTTCGTTGGCGCATTTCCGACCCGTCTCAATACATTCGAAATGTCGGCTTGGATGAAAGAGCGGGTGCCCAGCAACTCACGCGTGTGGTTCGCAATGCGTTTCAAGAAGAGATCAACAAACGCACGGTGAAAGACCTCTTGTCACTCAAGCGCGAGGCGTTGATGGTTGACGTCAAGCGCGAAGTGTTGGAGATCGTCAAAGGCAGCAACAACCCTTGGGGTATTGATGTGGTGGACGTGCGCATCACCCGCGCCGATTATGTAGACACCATCACCGAATCCGTCTACCGCCGCATGGAAGCCGAACGCAAGCGTGTTGCCAATGAATTGCGCTCCACCGGTGGTGCTGAAGGGGAAAAAATCCGCGCAGATGCCGACCGTCAACGCGAAGTGACCTTGGCCAATGCCTACCGTGATGCGCAAAAAATCAAAGGTGAAGGCGACGCTGAAGCGGCGAAACTGTACTCGGAAGCTTTTGGCCGTGATGCTCAGTTTGCGCAGTTTTATCAAAGCCTTGAGGCCTACAAATCCAGCTTCAATAAAAAGTCTGATGTGATGGTTCTGGACCCCAATAATGACTTCTTCAAAGCCATGCGGGGTTCGGGCTCTGCCGGTACTGCGAAAAAATAAGCACGGCCACGGTGGCGTGCTTGTGACAGACCAGTAGAATCTCTTTTTTAACAGCTCTTCAACATTTCATGGCTGCCTGGGTCTTGCCGGATCATATTGCGGATGTATTGCCCTCAGAGGCCCGGCACATTGAAGAATTGCGCCGCCTGTGCTTAGACACAGCTCGAGGCTTTGGCTATGAACTGGTCATGCCGCCCATGCTCGAGCATCTGGCATCGCTGATGTCAGGCAACAATGCCGGTTTGGATTTGCAAACTTTCAAAATGGTTGACCAACTTTCTGGTCGCACTTTGGGCTTGCGCATCGACACCACGCCGCAAGTCGCTCGCATCGATGCCCATTTACTCAACCGAGCAGGGGTGACCCGTCTTTGTTATTGCGGCCCCGTTCTGCATACCAAACCTTTGGGTCCTTATGCCACCCGTGAGCCTTTGCAATTGGGTGCCGAAATTTATGGACACGCTGGCTTGGAAGCCGATTTGGAGATTTTGCAACTGACCCTGCAATGCTTGCGTGCTAGTCACTTGGCCTCGTTTCACATTGATCTGAGTGATGCGCGGATCTTGCCCGCGTTGCTCAAAGGGCAATCGCTGTCTGCTGATCAAACCAAGGTCATCACGGATGCGCTGACACACAAAGACATCAGTGCCATGCGTGAGTTGACGGCACAACTGCCACAAGCCCTGGGGCAAGCTTTACAAGCCTTGGTGCAGATGTACGGCGACTTGAGTGTGTTGCAAACAGCCCGCGATCAATTTGCCACTTGGCCCGAAGTGTTGACGGCATTGGACCAGTTGGCTTGGTTGGCTTCCCATATCGATCACCCGGTCAGCATCGATTTGGCTGACCTGCGTGGTTACGCCTATTACAGTGGCCCGCGCTTCTCGGTGTTTGTGCCCGAGTCCAGCGATGCCTTGGTACGAGGTGGACGCTATGACGAGGTGGGCGCTGTTTTTGGCCGCAAACGTCCTGCCGTGGGCTTCAGTTTGGACATCAAGGCCTTGGTGGGCCTGCTGCCGTATCCTCAACCGCAAGCCGCGATTCGCGCCCCTTGGCGTGACGATGCTGTGTTGGTCGCCACCATTGCCCAACTTCGCGCACAAGGCCACACCGTGGTGTGCATGTTGCCCGGCCATGACAGCGAAGTGGACGAGTTCGAATGCGACCGTGAACTCGTCGATACCTCAGGGGGTTGGACGGTTCAACCCTTGCGACAACAATGACATTGAGTTGATGAATCCATGATGACAAAGCACGGACGGCATGTGGTGGTGGTGGGTACCCAATGGGGCGACGAGGGCAAGGGCAAGCTGGTTGATTGGCTCACCGAAAGCGCCCAAGGCGTGGTGCGTTTTCAAGGCGGCCACAACGCTGGTCACACCTTGGTCATCAACGGTGTCAAAACCGCGTTGCACCTGATTCCCAGTGGCATCATGCGCCCCGGCATCAAGTGCTACATCGGCAATGGGGTGGTGCTGTCTGCTGCCAAATTGTTTGAAGAGATTGAGGGTTTGGAAAAAGCCGGTGTCGAAGTGCGTTCACGCTTGCGCATCAGCGAGTCTTGCCCGCTCATCTTGCCGTTCCATGCAGCACTTGACGTCGCCAGAGAAGCTGCCCGCGAGCAAGGCGGGGCCGAAAAAATTGGCACCACAGGACGCGGCATTGGCCCTGCTTATGAAGACAAAATTGCGCGACGCGCCTTGCGGGTGCAAGACTTGAAGCACCCCGAACGCTTTGCCAGCAAGTTGCGTGAACTTCTGACCTTGCACAACCATGTGTTGACCACTTTTTTGGACTCCGAACAATTCAACTTCGGTGACGGCTTGAAGCCCTACATGGCCCACGGACAGGTGCAGTTTCAGGCGGTGTATGACGAAGCCATGCAACACGCAGCGCTTTTGAAGCCGATGATGGCCGATGTGTCGCGTGAGTTGAACGACGCGCATCATGCAGGCAGTAATTTGTTGTTTGAAGGGGCGCAAGGCACCTTGCTTGATGTGGACCACGGCACCTATCCTTTTGTCACGTCCAGCAACTGTGTGGCAGGCAACGCTGCTGCAGGTTCTGGTGTGGGCCCAGGTTTGCTGCACTACATCTTGGGCATCACCAAGGCCTATTGCACCCGGGTTGGTGGCGGGCCATTCCCCACCGAACTCGATTGGGACGTGGAAGGCACGCCCGGTTGGCACATGAGTACCGTGGGCGCCGAGAAGGGCACCACCACCGGCCGTTACCGCCGTTGTGGTTGGTTCGATGCCGCTTTGCTCAAACGCAGTGCGCAAGTGAATGGCCTGAGCGGTTTGTGCATCACCAAACTCGATGTGCTCGACGGCTTGAAAGAATTGAAACTGTGCACTGGCTACATCCTTGATGGTGAAACCATCGACATCCTGCCCATGGGTGCCGATGACATTGCACGTTGTGAACCGATTTATGAAACCCTGCCAGGTTGGAGTGACAGCACGGTGGGCGTCACAGACTACGCCAGATTGCCAGTCCAAGCCCGCCATTACCTGGAGCGCATCGCCGAGATCACCGGCGTGCCCATTCACGTGATTTCCACCAGCCCGGACCGCGATCACACCATCATGGTGCGCCATCCGTTTCAAGATCAAACCCAACCCACCCACTGAAAGTACGGCCATGTTGACTGAAGACGGTAAACACCTCTATGTGTCCTATGACGAGTACCACAACCTGATTGAAAAACTCGCGATCAAGGTGCACCAGTCGGGCTGGGAGTTCGACACCATTTTGTGTTTGGCGCGCGGCGGCATGCGCCCCGGTGATGTCTTGTCGCGCATCTTCGACAAACCCTTGGCCATCATGTCCACCAGTTCTTACCGTTCCGACGGCGGCACCGTGCAAGGCCATTTGGACATCGCCCGCTTCATCACCACACCCAAGGGCGAGATTGCAGGCCGCGTCTTGTTGGTGGACGACTTGGCGGATTCGGGTCACACTTTGAATGCCGTGATTGACCTACTGAAGAACAACTACAGCCCCATCACCGAGTTGCGCAGCGCCGTGATTTGGACCAAAGGCGTGTCCAGTTTCACACCCGATTTTTCAGTGGAATACCTGCCCACCAACCCTTGGATTCACCAGCCTTTTGAGGCTTATGACACCACGCGTCCGGCCAACCTGTTGGAGAAGTGGCGGGTCTGATGGCATGAAGCCAATCACCGATCTGATCCACCACCCCTACCAAGCGCCTGGCGACTTTGCGTCGCCCCAACCACCTGTTCACAAAGCCTCGTCGGTTTTTTTTGACAACGTCGAGGACATGCGCACACGCCAATGGCTGGACAAGTCCGGCTATACCTACGGCCTGCACGGCACGCCCACCAGCTTTACCTTGGAAGAGCGTTTGTGCCAATTGGAAGGTGCAAAACATTGCATCTTGTTGCCCAGCGGACTCGCAGCTTTGGCCCAAGTGAACATGGCCTTTTTGAAAACAGGCGATGAGTTGCTGCTGCCTGACAACGCTTATGGTCCTTTGAAAACTTTGGCCGAGGGGGAGTTGATGCATTGGGGGATTCGCCATGCGTATTACGACCCCATGAACCCTGCGGATTTGGCGCAGCGCATCACACCTGCGACCAAGTTGGTTTGGTTGGAAGCGCCAGGATCGGTCACCCTGGAGTTCCCAGATGTGATCGGTCTCTTGCAGGTTTGCCAACAGCACCAAGTGCTGACAGCTCTCGATAACACCTGGGGCGCGGGCTTGGCGTTTCAACCATTTGCGATACGCCCGGGTTGGGGTGTGGACATCAGCGTGCATGCCCTGACCAAATACCCCAGCGGTGGTGGCGATGTCTTGATGGGCAGTGTCACGACGTGCCGCGACGATCTGGCACGCACCTTGAAACTGAGTCACATGCGCTTGGGGTTTGGCGTGGGTGCCAATGATGTCGAGATGGTGTTGCGTTCGCTGCCCAGCATGGCCTTGCGCTATGCCACCCAAGACCGCACGTGTCGTGCCGTGGCTTCTTGGTGCTTGAATCAATCAGCCTTTGCCCAAGTCTTGCATCCCGCTGTGGTTGGCTCTCCTGGCCACTTGCACTGGCGGCGTTTGTGTGCGGATGACGTGCCGAGCAGGGCGGCGGTGCATGAAGGGGGCGCTGCAGCCAGCTTGCTGAGCTTGCGTTTTCAGACCGCTGTTCACGCATCGCAAGTCGATGCTTTTTGCAATGCCTTGAAGCTGTTCAAGCTGGCTTACAGCTGGGCTGGTCCCATCAGTTTGGTCGTGCCCTATGACTTGAAAGGGATGCGCCAACACGCACCCGCAGACTTGTTGGAAGGCGGTTTGGTGCGCTTGGCCATGGGTTTGGAAGACCCGCAAGACCTGATCGCTGATTTGGCACAAGCCCTAGAGCAGGTCTTGCCTCAAGGGTAGCGTTGCTTCAATTGCTGCGCCAAAGCTTGCAAGCTGGGCGCGTGGCGATCGACCAGGACCGCTTGGTGCGCTTGTTCAAACTGTGAAAAATTGCGCTGCACCGACTTGGCATAGGTCGGGTCGTAATGCATGTTCAACAAGTCGTGCACCACTTGAACGGTGTCACCAGCGTGCACTTGTTGCTGCCATTGCGTCACCACAGCACGACCTTTCTGAGCTGTCAGTATTTCCAGGCGTTTGCAAAACAACTCGGCATCTTGCGCGAAATAGGCATAGTCTTCCAGCAACAGTTGTACGCGTTCAGTTTCAGACAACTGCACATCAACGCAGGGGCTGGACCGAATGGCCTCGACCAAGGCTTCAGGCATGCTGACATTGCCCACTTTTTTGCTTTCGGCTTCGACAAACACACTGCGTTGCGGATCCAGTTGACGCAGTTGGTTCCAGATGCGGGTGTCAAATTGTTTTTGACTGGGCTGGGGCTGACCAGGGATGCGCCCCAGCACTGAACTGCGGTGTTGTGCCAAATCTTCCAGATCCAAAATCTGTGCACCTTCGGCCTTCAATGCATGGAGCAAGCGGGTTTTGCCAGAACCTGTGGGACCGGCCACCACCACAAACCTGAATTGCCGAGACAGCGATGCCATGTTGTCCAACATGGCCGCTCTAAACGCTTTGTAGCCGCCTTCAATCAACCACACCTTGAAGCCAATGTGACCCAACACCAGGCCCAAAGAACCACTGCGTTTGCCGCCGCGCCAACAATAGAGCAGCGGTTGCCAGCTTTTGGGCAAGTGCATCACTTCACGTTCAATGTGGCGTGAAATGTTGGCAGCTACCAGCGCAGCCCCGACTTTGTTGGCTTCGAAAGCGCTTTCTTGTTTGTAAATCGTGCCCACCCGGATGCGTTCTTCATTCGTGAGGGAAGGCCAGTTCAGAGCCCCAGGCAAATGGTCCAGGGCGTGCTCAGCTTCGCTGCGGGCATCGATGATGCAACTGAACGCACCAGCGGTCCCAGCGGGTGAGTTCATGCGTTGCATGGCCTCGGTGGCCGACACAGGGTGCAAGGACATCAGAGCATTTTCTTCAACACCACCCACACGTTGGCCAAGATGCGCGGGTGGGCCTCGGCTTTGGGGTGGATGCGATCGGCTTGGAACAAGGCCGTGGGATCTTTGTCATCCGCCACGCCCGCCAGCAAGAAAGGTACCAAAGCAGTTTGCTGTTGCTTGCTGATGCGGGCAAACAAGCGCGTGAAATCCGACGCATAGGCAGCACCGTAGTTGGGCGGCACTTGCATGCCCACCAAAAGCACCTTGGCCTTGATGGCTTGGCAAGCACGAATCATTTTCACCAGATTGTCTTCGGTTCTCTTCAAAGAAAAACCGCGCAAGGCATCATTGCCACCGAGTTCAATCACAACCAGTTGAGGCTGATGCTGCTTGAGCAAATGGGGCAGTCGGGCCAAACCACCCGCAGTGGTGTCGCCGCTGATGCTGGCATTCACCACTTGCCAGTTGGGATGGTCTTTTTGAAGTTGCGCATCCAGCAGCGCCACCCAACCAGTGCCACGTGCGATGCCGTATTCGGCGCTCAAAGAGTCTCCCACCACCAGCAGACGAGAGGTCGGTGAGGCCACAGCAGACATGGATATTCCAGCCAACCAACCCAGGGCGATACATTGCACGTTAAAGTCTCTACGTTTCAACACTGATTTCACAGCATGTCCTCACCTTTGATCGCGGTTTCTCACGTTTCCAAATCCGTCACCGATGCCACCGGCACCTTGGAGATTCTCTGCGATATCAATTTCACTTTGTTGCCACAGCAAACCCTGGCGATTGTTGGGGCCTCTGGTTCGGGCAAAAGCACCTTGTTGGCCATCATGGCGGGTTTGGATACCCCCACGCAAGGTTCTGTTCATGTCGCCGGTCAAAACGTTTTTGCGCTGAACGAGGACCAGCGCGCCGCATTGCGGGCCAAACATCTTGGATTTGTCTTCCAAAGTTTTCAATTGTTGGCACCGCTCACAGCCATTGAAAATGTCATGTTGCCTTTGGAATTGGCCGGACACCCCGATCCCAGGCCCATTGCCAAAGACATGCTGGTTCGTGTGGGCTTGGCAGAGCGTTTAAACCATTACCCCAAAGTGATGAGTGGAGGTGAGCAACAGCGTGTGGCTTTGGCGCGGGCCTTTGTGGTCAAACCCGACGTGCTGTTGGCTGATGAGCCCACTGGAAGTTTGGACCACGCCACCGGTGAAAAAGTGATGCAACTGATGCTTGAGTTGAATAAAGAGCTTGGCACCACCCTGGTCATGGTGACCCACGACCGCGCATTGAGTCAGCGCTGTGAACAACGTTTGGTGATGGAAGCTGGTCGTGCACGCCTCGAGGTGTGACCCTCAACGACTTCTGTTTTTCATGGCGCGTTCCACCTCGCGCTTGCCTTCGCGGTCTTTGATGGTGTCCCGCTTGTCATGCTCGGCCTTGCCCTTGGCCAGCGCAATTTCACATTTGATGCGGCCGTTTTTCCAATGCAAATTCAGGGGTACCAAGGTGTAGCCCTTTTGTTCCACCTTGCCAATCAAGCGGCGAATCTCTTCTTTGTGCAGCAGCAGTTTGCGTGAACGGATGGCGTCGGGGTTGACATGGGTGGAGGCGGTTTTCAAGGGATTGATTTGGCAACCGATGACAAACATCTCGCCATTGCGGATCACCACATAGCCATCTGTGAGTTGCACCTTGCCCTCGCGCGCAGCCTTCACCTCCCATCCTTCGAGCACCATGCCTGCTTCCAGGCGTTCCTCAAAAAAATAGTTGAAGGCGGCTTTTTTGTTGTCCGCAATACGGGTTTGGGGTGCAGTTTTGCTGGCCATGGAAAGGGTTTAGATCGTCAATCGGGTCTTTACAATGACCCTTGGTGCCAACGCGGCGCAAGCCCCATTCTATGAAAACCGTTGAGAAGTCCGTATTGATCTGGTTCACCGCCCAAGAAATGTTTGACTTGGTGGTGGATGTCGCGTCTTATCCGCAGTTTCTGCCTTGGTGTGATCAAACCCAAATTCTCAATCTGGAAGAGCAGGGCATGACCGCCCGCATTGGCATGGCCTTTGGTGGTTTGCACAAAAGCTTCACGACCCGCAACACCCACATCCCCGGCCGTCAAGTGCAGCTCTCCTTGATTGATGGGCCGTTCAAACAACTCGATGGTGTGTGGAATTTCATTCCCTTGGGTGAGGAACAAGCCTGTCGGGTGGAATTGAAACTCTCCTACAGTTTTGACTCCGTGTTTGGCGCCTTGGTGGGGCCAGTGTTTGACCGCATTGCAGCCACCTTGGTGGATGCTTTTGTCAAGCGTGCTGAAGCGGTCTATCCCCGATGAAGATCACCTTGCTGCTGGGATGGACAGCACGCCACATTCGCACATTCGAGTGGCAAGCGCCCGAAGGTGCCACGGTGGCTCAAGCCTTGTCACATTTGCAAACTTTGAATGCTGATTGGGTTTGGTACGGCGATGCTTGGCAAGTTGCGGTTTGGGGCAAGCCGGTTTCAACAGAACATGTACTCAAAACCACCGACCGTGTCGAGGTATTGCGCGGTTTGCGGGTGGACCCCAAAGTTGCTCGGCGTGAACGTTTTCAAAAGCAGGGTGCGCGAACTGCAGGTTTGTTTGCCACTCGCCGGGCAGGCGCCAAACCCGGTTATTGAAGCGGTTCTGGGTTGCTGGATTTGCTGGAGGCTGGCGTCTTTTTCGATGACATCAGCAAGCGTTCTGTGGTTTTCATCAGCACTTTGCGGTCAAACGGTTTGAGTAAAAAGCCATTGGCACCGGCTTGAATAAAGCGTTCTCGATCAATGGCATTGACATTCGCAGTCAAGCCCAGAATCGGGGTTTGGCCAGCAGGACCCGTAAGGTCGGTGCGGATGCGCTTGCTGGCTTCAATGCCATCCATTTGTGGCATGAGCATGTCCATGAAGACCAGATCAAAAGACGAAATTTTCATGATGGACAGCGCCGACAAGCCATTCTCGGCCTCGCTGATTTTGGCCTGAGGACAAGCCATTTGCAGCATTTGCCGCAGCAGCAGTCGATTGATGGCCATGTCGTCCACAATCAAAAAACGCCAAGCTCGTTGATCAAAATCCGAGGTGCCAGCGTTGTCTTGGTCTTGATTGATTTGCGCAGGCAAGGCTTCAATCAGCGGCAGCGTGAACCAAAAACAACTGCCCACACCCAATGTGCTTTGTACGCCGATTGCGCCGCCCATCAACTCAACCAAGCGCTTGGAGATGGCCAAGCCTAAGCCATTGCCGCCATACAGATCCTGTGTTTGCGCTGTGGCTTGGGAGAAACGTTCAAACACCAAGGCTTGTTGCTCGGGGGAGATGCCAATGCCGGTGTCTGCGACTTCAAAGCGGATCAATTCTTGCTGCTTGGTAATGCGCAACTTGACATGACCTTGCTGAGTGAACTTGATCGCATTGCCTAGCAAATTGACCAACACCTGCATCAGGCGGTGGCGATCTGCCAGGATCCAGATGGGCAAGCTGGGGTCGACTTCTTGTTGAAAAGCCAATTGCATGCTTTTGATGCGGTTTACAAACAAACCCGAGGCGCTGTCAGCCACTTGGCTCAAGACAAATGCTTCTGGATGAATCCCCAATTTGCCAGACTGAAATTGTGAGTAGTCCAGTACGTCGTTGATGACAGTCAATAAATGCTCGCCGGATTGATGGGTCAGGTTCAAGATTTCCTGAACCTTGGGGTTGTTAGCTTGGTGGTCTTTCAGTAATTCGTTGAAACCCATGATGGCATTCATGGGTGTGCGTAATTCATGACTCACCGAAGCGATGAACTGGTCGCGTGTATCCAATATGGCTTGTAAATCTTGGCGCTTGAGTTCCAGTTCATGGTTGCGGTCTTTGATGTTTTGAATCGTTTCATTGGCAAAGCCTTGGTAAAACAAATTCACACCGATCAAACTCGCCGTGGTCACCACATACACCACCAGACCATAGACCTCGTGAGATTTATCGTAGTCGATCATCTGCGGCAACCATGACTGATGGGTGGCCACCGTCATGATCAAAAACAACAGGGCGATGATGCCGGTCCACAACCAACCAGCGCGCCGCCCCACCATCTGCGACATCAAGATTGGAATGATGTAGAGCCAGTTGATGCTGGGAGAATAAATACCTTGGTTTGACCATGCCACCCAAGTGACATCAGCCGCGATATAGACCGCCGCCAAGGACAGGCCGATTTCCAAGGGCACGCCCATCGTTAACAAAATCAAAGTCATGCTGATGGCTGCAATGCCGCCGTAACGACTGGCTTCAGATGCCAAGGACGGTGTCAAGAAACCCAACAACATGATGGCAAGGATGAACACCAAGCCTATGACATACAGCAACAGCATGCGCCTGTCGCGCATGCGGGGCGGCAAGCGATAGACAAACTGGGGTGGTTTGAAGTTGTTGCTCATGGGGTTTGCCCAGACGATTGCAGGGCGCGCTCAACGCCCAGGGCAAGATCGTCCCGTTCAAGTGGCTTGAGGACCAAGCCATCCATGCCTGCTTCTGAACAAAGCACATGGTCGTTTGCATTGCTGCTGGCAGTCAAACCCAAGATGGCTACTTTGTTGCCGGGCGCTGGCCGTTGCCTGATGGCCTTGGCCACAGCCAAGCCATCCATGTCGGGCATGAACATGTCGAGCAAGATCATGTCCACATCATCATGTTCTTGGATGAATTGAAGCGCTAACCGGCCTGACGAACAGGTGCTGATTTTGGCCTGCGGCCAGTTTTTTTCAACCATTTGTTGGGCTACCATGAGATTGACTGGGTGGTCGTCAACAATCAAAAAGTGGGTCGGCGAACGGGTTGGCAGGTCCACATGGGTGGCAGACATTGGTGTTTGAGGTTCGGGGACTGGCGTGAGAGGAATTTCCACCCAAAAGAGGCTGCCTTGGTTGTATTGACTCTGAACGCCTATGCGGCCCCCTTGCAACCGAACCAGTTTTTCGCAAATAGACAAGCCCAAGCCCGTTCCACCATAGATCTTGATCGCCGGTGAGGATGTTTTTTCAAATCGACCAAAGGCCTGCCCCATCTGTTCATCGGTCATGCCAATGCCCGTGTCTTGCACCTCAACACGCAATCCCGAGGGGATGTGCAAAAAGCGCAGATAGATGCTGCCTTCGTGGGTGAATTTCAGTGCGTTTTCAAGCAAGTTGTCGATGGTTTGTGTAAACCGTTTGGGATCCAATGACACCCAAGTTGGCAATGTGTCATCAAACACCATGTGGCTGTCGATTTTTTTCAAACTCGCACGGTGTTGCAAACGCTCAAATTGAGCGAGCCCATGTTGTTTCAAAGCCATGATTTGCGGCGACAGAAACATTCGATCAGCTTGCAGTTGTGAAAAGTCCAAGATGTCATTGACGACGGTCAAGAGATGCAGGGTCGATTGACGAATCAAGTTCACGCGTCGTAAATCAACTGCATCGTCCTTGATTTGGTCTTTGAGCAACCCATTCAAACCCAAAATGGCATTCATGGGTGTGCGAAGTTCGTGGCCCACCGACGCAATGAACTCGTCTTTGTGGCTTTGTGCCCGAATCAGCTCTGTGTGCAAGGCTTGCAGCTCATGCCCGCGCTGTTGCAGTGCCGAAATTTGCTGTCGCCGCGCACGCGCCAAAAAATCCAAAACCATCATCAACCCCACGGCGGCTTGAATCTTGACGAACAAATTCCAATACGCCAGGTCGGGCGACATCACTGTCGGTGGGGTGATCCATCCCATTTGTGAGGCTAAAAACAGGAGCAACAGTGCATTGGCTTGCGCCATCAGCCAGGCCACGGCCGATTTGAGGTTCAGCAGTAAAAAAGGCATCCACGCCAAGCCCACATAAATCACCATCGCCACGGACACCGTTGCGCCAGTTTGACTGATGATGTAGATGCAGACCACGCTGCCAATGAGCGTGGTTGAATGAACCGTCCATGAAGCGGGTAAACCACGGCGAAATCCGAGCCAGATGATGAAAAACGCCGCGCTGGCGGCAAACAGCACCCCGTTGTTGTACAGCGGTGTTGGCACCAAGGCCGACAGAAAATTGATCAAAAAACAAATGATCGTGAACAATTCAACGAAAGGAAGGAGCCAATCTTGGTGGGCCGCCACTTCATCGCCTCTTTGTGGCTTGAGCATGTTGAAGAGGCGCGCGACCATGACTTTGATACTTCCTTGAAACCAAATGGGTGGTTCCTGATAATAAATCAGTAGCTGGCCAAGTCGGTATGATCTCTCTTTTGGAGATATACCATGCGCCTACTTGGCAAAGCGCTGACCTTCGATGACGTGTTGTTGGTCCCCGCCTTTTCAAAAGTCCTGCCCAAGGACACCCAGCTTTCCACCCAATTCTCGCGCCGCATCGCCCTGAACCTGCCCCTGGTGTCGGCCGCCATGGACACGGTCACCGAAGCCCGTTTGGCCATCGCCATCGCCCAAGAAGGGGGCATGGGCATCGTGCACAAAAACCTCACCGCCCAGCAACAAGCGGCCGAAGTGGCCAAGGTCAAACGCTACGAAAGCGGCGTGCTGCTGGATCCCGTCGTCATCACGCCGCAACACACCGTGCGCCAGGTCATGGCCATGTCCGATCAAATGGGCATCTCCGGTTTTCCCGTGTGCGATGGTGGCAAGGTGGTCGGTATCGTCAGTGGCCGCGATTTGCGCTTTGAAACCCGCTATGACGTGCAGGTCAAGGACATCATGACGCCAAGGGAACGCTTGATCACTGTGCCAGAGGGCACGACGCCCGAGCAAGCCAAGGCGCTGTTGAACAAACACAAACTCGAACGCCTGTTGGTGGTGAATGACGCCTTCGAGCTGAAAGGGCTGATCACGGTCAAAGACATCACCAAGCAAACCAGTTTCCCCAATGCAGCCCGCGACTCCTCAGGTCGTTTGCGGGTGGGCGCAGCGGTGGGCGTGGGCGAAGGTACCGAAGAGCGTGTTGAAGCACTGGTCAAGGCCGGTGTAGACGCCATCGTGGTGGACACCGCGCACGGCCACAGCCACGGTGTGATCGAGCGCGTGCGTTGGGTCAAGCAAAACTACCCGCACATCGATGTGGTGGGTGGCAACATCGCCACCGGTGCGGCGGCACTCGCCCTGGCCGAAGCCGGTGCTGATGCGGTGAAGGTGGGCATTGGCCCCGGTTCGATTTGCACCACCCGCATCGTGGCCGGTGTGGGCGTGCCGCAAATCACCGCCATTGACAACGTGGCCATGGCCTTGCAAGGTACGGGCATCCCCCTCATTGCCGATGGTGGCATCCGCTACAGCGGCGACATCGCCAAAGCCATCGCCGCAGGCGCTTCCACCGTGATGATGGGCGGCATGTTTGCCGGCACCGAAGAAGCGCCAGGTGAAGTCATTCTTTACCAAGGCCGCAGCTACAAAAGCTACCGCGGCATGGGCAGCATTGGCGCCATGCAGCAGGGCAGTGCAGACCGCTATTTCCAAGAAGCCACCACCGGCAACCCGAACGCCGACAAACTGGTGCCCGAAGGCATTGAAGGCCGTGTGCCCTACAAAGGCTCGATGGTCAGCATCGTCTACCAAATGGCGGGCGGTGTGCGGGCCTCCATGGGCTATTGCGGTTGCGCCACGATTGAAGAAATGCGCCAGCAAGCCGAATTTGTCGAGATTTCTGCGGCGGGCATGCGCGAAAGCCATGTGCACGACGTGCAAATCACCAAAGAAGCGCCGAACTACCGCGCTGAATAACTTTTCGATGACGCCTGTCGCCAGGTGAAGCCCATGTCCCACGACACCATTCTGATTCTTGATTTCGGATCGCAAGTCACCCAGCTCATCGCCCGCCGTGTGCGTGAAGCCCATGTGTACTGTGAGGTGCATCCGTGTGATGTGACCGACGACTGGCTGCGCCAATACGCCCAAGACCATCGCCTCAAAGGCATCATTTTGTCGGGCAGCCATGCCAGCGTGTACGAGGTGGACGACCGCGCCCCCGACGCCGTGTTTGAACTGGGCGTGCCGGTGCTGGGCATTTGCTACGGCATGCAAACCATGGCCCAGCAACTTGGCGGCAAGGTTGAAGCCGGTCACACGCGTGAATTTGGCTACGCCGAGGTGCGGGCTCGCGGCCACACCGATTTGCTGAAAGACATCGCCGACTTCACCACGTCTGAGGGCCACGGCATGCTCAAAGTCTGGATGAGCCACGGCGACAAAGTCACTGAGCTGCCCACCGGCTTCAAACTCATGGCCAGCACCGACAGCTGCCCCATCGCCGGCATGGCCGATGAAGCCCGCCATTTTTACGGCGTGCAATTCCACCCCGAAGTGACCCACACGGTGCAGGGCAGGGCGATGCTGAATCGCTTCGTGCTGGGTATTTGCCAAGCCTCTCCCGACTGGGTGATGGGCAACTACGTGGAAGAAGCCGTGGCGCGTATTCGCCAGCAGGTGGGCGATGAAGAAGTCATTCTGGGCTTGTCAGGCGGCGTCGATTCCTCGGTGGCTGCAGCGCTGATTCAC
>Ga0164293_10002298_pt1 | contig 16213 bp, 10 predicted proteins | sample GEODES118metaG_FD_111487 | JGI IMG/M metagenome (GOLD analysis project Ga0164293, IMG submission 111487) | Eutrophic lake water microbial communities from Lake Mendota, Wisconsin, USA - GEODES118 metaG | ecosystem: Environmental > Aquatic > Freshwater > Lake | place: USA: Lake Mendota...
CCGCTCATACCGATGAACTGTTCGGCAGAGATGTTAGATGCAATTAATGAAGCACCTATGGCCCACCAGGTGAGGGATCCCTCCGCCAAAAAATAATCATGAGATGCGGAAGCAGATTTTGCTTTTTTCTTTCGGTAAACCCAAATGCCATAAGCTGCAACTAAAAGAAAATAAAATAAGAAAACAAGGTAATCGGAACCGGTTAATTGTTTCATGTGAAATAATTGCGTTTATGCCTTATAGTGATATTGAATTTATTCAAAAAGGAACTGCTGCTGCTCCTTCACTGGTTTCAACAAGATAGAAAGAAGCCTCTTTACCAATTGCGGGATGATAAGAAGCCTTGACTTGAGCTTCCAAAGCTGCAACCTGTTCATTTTTCACCAGATTAAGTGTGCATCCACCAAAGCCGCCACCCATCATCCTTGATCCCGCAACACCAGCGAAAGAATGGGCTACATCCACTATGAAATCAAGTTCATTACAACTTACTTCATACTCCTTACTCAACCCTTTATGTGTTTCAAACATTAATGCTCCAACTCTGGGTGCATTACCTGCCGTTAATTGAACACAGGCTTCAGACACCCTAAGGATTTCTTCTATGATATATTTGCTGCGCAGATATACAGTCTTCCCCATTTCATGAGCCACCTGATCGAGTTGATGCAAGTTCACATCCCTTAGGCTTTTTATCTGTTCAAATCGTCTTTGTAAGATTCTTACAGCTTCCTCACATTGGCGCCTTCGTTCATTATATGCTGAAGAAGCCAGGTTATGCTTTACATTGCTATTGATCAATAGCCATTGATAGCCGGGCATTGCAATGGGTATATATGTATATTGTAATGATCTGCAATCGAGTTTTATCGCCTGATCTTTTTTACCAAAGAGGCTTGCAAAAGGATCCATGATACCGCATTTTACCCCGGCATATTCATGCTCTGCCTGTTGCACCATCAGTGCCATTTCCATCAAACTGAAACCCGTTTCAAAAATAGCGTTCAAAGCAAAGATGGCAGCTGAGCCTAATGCAGCGGAAGATGACAATCCGGCGCCGATGGGAATGTTTCCATCAATGCACATATTGAAGCCCATTAAGTCTGGATTTTTCCTGCTTATTTGAGCAGCAATACCCAACACATAATTGGGCCAGTGAAGCGGTGTAGGTTCCAATTGGCTCCACTCCGTTTTGTAAGAAGCCTTATAATCAGCTGCAAAGAGATGAATTTCGCGATCAGTCCTTTTACTGATGGCCACATAAATATATTTGTCTATTGCCGCAGGCAACACAAATCCATCATTGTAATCGGTATGTTCTCCAATAATATTAACCCTGCCCGGCGCCCTGAAAACATAAGGCTGTCCATCAAAGTTCTGGTAAAATTTTTCTATGATTTGTTTGATCATGTTTGGCATTAATGGTAAGATAGTTATTTGATATAAGCTTTGCGGTAATCCTGGTATGCCCTGAGTTTGTAATTGGCCTTTCCGTTCTGATCGAATATTTTATCCCATGTATTCAAAGGTTCCCAGATGCAGGTGCCTTTGCCCCTGGTACCCGGAACAGAAAAACCTAATTTGTTCACTTCAGGTTTCATGGCTGAGTATTCCACTATGATCACATCTTTCTGATAACGCTTACTGAGTTCTTCCAAATTATATTCCAGGTCGGAAAGGGTATTGTGCCATTTGGGATAATACGACAATCCGATAACATCATAAGGAACTCCCCGTGCTGTCATCTGATCAAAAAAGAATCGGCTCTCCTCCTGTTGCCCGCCCAACGCCACATGCAGCATCAAAACCGTTTTTGGGGATACCGTTTTAACGGCCTGTATACCTGCATATAGCAATTGTGCTAAACTATCAAGGTTGTTGATATGTCCTTCAGGCCAGATGATTCCATGATTGATTTCATTACCGGGTTGAACCATTTCAGGTAAAGTGCCCTGATCTTTCAGCGCATTCATCACCATCAGGGTATAATCATAAACGGATTTTTTGAGTTCAGTGAACGACTTATTCTTCCATGACTGTGGCTTGAATTGCTTTTGCGGATCTGCCCAGTAATCACTGTAATGAAAATCGAGCAAAATATTCATACCGGCCGCTTTGATGCGTTTAGCCATTTCCAATGTTGGCTTCAAACCGCAAAAACCCTCTTTTGGCGAGTAGCCGCTATCGTTAGCAGGGTCGTTGAAAATACGAAGTCGCATATAATTGAACCCGTTTATTCTTAATAGATTTATCGCATCATCCTGTTTACCCTCCTGATCATAAAATTTCATCCCTTTGGCTTCCAGTTCAGGAAGAAAAGAAATATCTGCACCAAGCATGGGGTCAGATACCGCTCCGGTATATTTCACTACCGGATACGGCTGTACGCCGGAAGTCACCAGATGCGCTGTTCCCGGTTGGATGGTCATGATGTCGGCTGCCCCCTCATAAAGGCCTGCGCCTTTTGCGGTTACATGAATGAGACCGGCACTGTTTCCTGATTTCACCATAAACTGGCATTTGCCATTGAATAACTGTCGGTAAGCAACCGTATCATCATAGGCATCCTGTTCATGACTGTTAGGATTGCCATTGCCGGTGCCGATGATTCGTGCATCTCCATTCACATGAAAGCGTATCCGAGATTCAGCATCAGGAATTTCTCTGCCCTGGGCATCCACCACAGAAACATTGATTATGGCAACATCTTTCCCATCGGCAAGCAATGTTGTTTTATATGGACTCAATACTACTTCATTCGCCTTTTGGGTTGTTTCAACAGAACTACGTAATACCCTTCCTTTTTTGAGGGCCACTGCTTCAAGCTTTCCGGCAGTATAAGGCACTTTCCATTGGAGGTGACTGTTACGGGGCATTTGCTGTTTGCCGAAGCTTTTATCATTCAAAAATAATTCCACTTCATCAGCATTGCTATTCACCCAAACATCTATCGGCTCTCCCTCCCTGCCTGGCCAATTCCAATGTGGTGAAATATGAAGTACGTCTTTGTCTGTCCACCACGACTTATAATAATAATAAATATTCTTAGGAAAACCGCAAACATCCATGATTCCGAAATGCGAATTGATATTAGGCCATTGAAAAGGTGTGGGTTCACCGCGATAGTCGAAACCAGTCCATATAAATCCACCCAGCCAGTAATCTTTATCTGCAGCCATTTTCCACCAGGTTTCTGCTGTGCTTGCCCACCAGGGTGCAGTGATATCCTGATCGGGAACTACCGTTTCAGAAGCCCCTTTTATCTGGTAAACACCTCTTGTGGTAACGGTACTTCCCATCTCCGTACCAATTATGGGTTGGCCGGGATGTTCGCGATGATAATCTTCCACTGCAAACTGACGATAATTGAAGCCTCTAACCGGAATCACTTCATTGATTCCGGTAAACACATTTCCCAAATCAGCCGCATAGGTAGATACCCTTGTAGGATCTATTTTTTTTTGTAAAGCAAGCAATTGCTGTGCAATAGCCTTACCTGTAGCATTTCCCTGCACCCAGCCTTCTTCGTTGCCTATCGACCACATGAAAACACAAGCCCTGCTTCTGTCGCGCAGGATGAGCAATTTAAAATCCTCAAGGTACTGCGGACTGCTGTTCAACAATCGGTTTTCATCCATAACGAGCATTCCTAAACTATCACAAGCATCGAGCAAAGCCGGTGATGGAGGATTATGGCTTGCGCGATAAGCATTAGAACCCAATTGCTTCAATAAGAAAACACGATGATACTGCAAGGCATCGGGAATCGCAGCGCCAACTCCTGCATGATCCTGATGATTGTTAGTTCCTTTTAACTTTACGTGTTTCCCATTGAGAAAGACCCCGTTGGGTTTTATCTCTACCCTTCGTATACCAACAGGGATCAACTTATTGTCGATTGCTACACCACCTGATTTAAGTACCGCAAATATCCTGTACAGATAGGGGTCTTCAAGGCTCCAAAGCCTTGGAGATGATAAGGAAAGACTTTGTTTGATAGTTGTAGATCTACCTGCTTCCAGCCGGAAAGACATGGAGCTGGTTTCAGCAATAAGTTCCCCATCTCTGCTGGTAACCCTAACCGATAGCGATAGTGCCTCATCGGAATAATTTTCATTTTCCACAGTTGTTTCAAAAAACAGGCGGGCCCTATTTTGGACCACTTCGCTATAAAAGAATACCGGATTCTGGGCAAGATGTACAGACGGATAGCGGTTGAGCCAGGCATGGCGATAGATTCCTGCACCTTCATAAAACCAGCCTTCATATTGGGTTGCATCTACGCGTAATACGATTACATTCTCTTTGCCATAGCGTAAATATGGTTTAAGATCATAGGATACACCTGTGTAACCGCTCTTATGATTGCCAAGGTAGAAACCGTTTATCCAACATTCAGCATCCCTGAAAATACCTTCAAATTCCACCTGGTAATGAAGGGCACTGTCATTAGCCGGAACCGTAAATTTTTTCCGGTACCATCCAATACTATTCTCCGGAAAATCGGAACCTATTGCCTTATAGCCATGCGCCTGTTGTTCCGGTCGGGGAGAATTGGCAAAAGGGAGCCCAACAGCCCAGTCGTGCGGAAGATCAACAGATTTCCATGAACTGTCGTTGAAGGAAGGATCTATTGCAGTACCTTGAGCGGCACCTGTTTTTGAGAAAATGGTTTGTATTCCATAGTTGAAATCTTTTGAAGGATCGGCTGCATGGCCTTTTGAAAATTTCCAACCTGCATCAAAATCGAGATGTAACCTTTGTTGTGCAAAAACAAGCTGCCATCCATTGTGCAGAAAAAATAAAAGTATAGGCAGTACCGTTAGTAGTTTTTTTTTCATGACCAGCTAAGGTTTAAAGGCCAGTAATGCGGTGGTTGGGCAGCCCGAATTGTTAAATGCTCCCAGGGTATACCCTTTCCATTGATTATGGGCTTCCGGTTCCCAGTAAAAAACACCAAGCCCCTGTTTGTTAGGGATAGCTTTTGTTTTTGCAATCAAGTCGGTAAGGAATAATTTACAGGCAACAGAATCGGTCCAGGGCATACCAACCTCAGCAATCATCACCGGCTTTTGATAACGGGCTATAACAGACTGCATATTGTTTGCACATTGGGTATTATAAATGCTCCAGTTATTTGCTGAAGGATAAAGCGACATTGCGGTGATATCCCAGGTGGCGCCACCTGCTTTTAAACCATCCAGGTTCCAGGAATAAAGGCCCTGATCGTATCCATTGGAAAGATGTACAATCACCTTCATGCTGCTGTCTACAGCCTTCACGGCACGGTAACCTTCCTTAAAAAGCGATGCATACTGGTTCATATTTACAGAAGCCTTTCCGTCGGGCCATAAAAATCCATCATTGGTTTCATTTCCCACCTGCACCCATGCAGGGATGATGGCATTCGATTTCAATACACTCAACACCTGAAAAGTATGGTTGTAAACAGCAGTACCCAAAGCAGCCGTTGTTAATGATGACCAGGCGGCAGGTTTATTTTGCTGCCCCGGATCTGCCCAGGAATCGCTGTAATGGAAGTTGATCATGATGCGCATTCCATTCGCCTTTGCCCTAAGTGCTTTAGCAACCACATCGGCCGAATTGTTCCAGCCATTTACCGGGTTAACCCATACCCTTAACCGGATAGCATTTAATCCATATTGCTTAATTAAAGATATGCAATCGGTGTTGATACCATTACTGTCTTTAAATGCCACCCCTGCAGATTCCATTTCAGTAAGCCAACTGATATCTGCACCTTTTGCAAATACAAAGCCTGTGGTATCCATAACAGTCGGTGGTAAAGTATTTAAGGTTTCACCGGATTTAGAACAGGAGCATATAATTAGACCAATACTACAAAGCAAGATGGTCAATATCTGCTTTATTTTAGTACTGCAAAATTGCTTTTGATTTGGACTGCACATCTTTAGTTTTTTTAATGCTTGATTTATTCCCCGATTTTTTACTCCCTTGCTTTTCCGTATCTGTTCGGATGCTGGAAGCCCTGTAAACAGGCAAAGCGGGCAATACTTTTTGGATAGGTTTTATGGTTTGTAATCTTTTGCCATTGATACTGTTTTTCATCAGCAAAAAAGCCTCTGCCCCCATTTTGATATTTTGCTGATCGATGCTGGAAAGTGCAGGACTGATAAAAGCACCGAATGTTTCATTGGCAAAACCAATCAAACCAAAATCTTTGGGAACAGCAACTTCCATTTTCTTCAATACCTGTAATGCGCCTAAAGCCGTATAGTCTTCAACGGCAAACAAGGCATCAGGAGGTTGTGAAATACTCATTAACCGTTGCATGGCAGCTTCGCCACTTTCAATAGAAATATCGCCGGTTATAACATACTCCGGAAGGAAGGGTAAGCCTGCAGTTTTCAAAGCTGTTTTGTAGCCTTTGAGCCTTGCCTGGCAAATGCTAAGGTGCAAAGGACCGGTGATATGGGCAATTCTCCGGTATCCCTGCGCAATAAGGTGCATGGTTGCTTCTTTGGCTCCCTGAAAATCGTTGATGGTTACCGAATCAAATCCTGCATTGGACACGATACGGTCAAAAAGTACCACTGGTGTACCTGATTCTTTAGCGGATTGCAGATGATCAAAATTTCTTGAACCCTTGGCTACTGAAAGCAGGATGCCGTCAACCCTTGCCTGCAAAAAAGTTTCGATGCCTTTTCGTTCTTTTTCTTCCAGTTCATCCGACTGATAAATGAGCACCTGAAATCCATTTTCATAGGCTTTGGTTTCGATGCCATGTACAACAGATCCAAAAAAATTGATTGCAGCACTGGGAATGATTACTCCAATTACGCCAGTTTGCCCCGACCGTAATGAAGCCGCAACCTTGTTCACCCTGTATTGCATCTGGGTAGCCATCATTTGCACCCTGTCGCGAGTTGCTTTACTGATGGAAGGGTGCCCGTTCAGTGCGCGCGAAACCGTACCAGCTGTGATGTTCAGGCTTTGGGCAATGTCAGTGATGGTAGGAGTTGATGCCAATTGTGCAAACGTTTGCATGAATGTAGCAAAAAAATATCTCGCTCCCAAAAACTCATCGTAGTATTAGAATTTCGAAATCAGGGTGGCTTTATCCACTTTGCCAATATGCTTCCATACTTCCCGGCCATTGCGGTAAAGTTTAAACAACGGAATTTCCATTACACCCAAGGTAACGGTAAGCTTCTTATTCTCATCAATATTCAATCGATAAACAGCTATCTTTCCTTTATACTCATTTTTTAAAGAATCTAACATGGGTTCCATTTCCGTACAGGGAACACACCATGGGGCATAAAAATCAATCAGCACTACACTATCCTTTTGCAAAAAAGATTGATAGTCTGCCATTGAAATTTTATCAACTACAGGTTCTGAACCTGTTACTAACGGGTATCCGGCTTTCTTCCAGGCAAGGATTCCGCCACCTAATTCGTACACATTTTTGAATCCATTGTCGCGCATCAAATCAGCTGCTGCACTGCTTCGTCCGCCAGACAAACAATACACGAAATAAGATTTAGTTTTATCGAGAGCAAGAAGTTCTTTGTCAAAACCCTTTGCATGGTAATCCATATTTTTTGCGCCTTTCAGATATCCGCCATCGTATTCTTCCGGAGTGCGTACATCGAGAATTACTGCTCCCGGGTTTTGCATAAGTACTTGCTGAAAATTGATTGCTGCTAAACTGGCCTTTTCCTCCTGCGCTTTACAACTGCTCATCACAAGAGAAAGTAAAGCCACAACCCATAGGTTTATTTTCATAACACTGATTTTAATGCAAGTTATTTAATTTTCAACGTAAGCCATTCAGGATATTTATTCCGTCATGATGCAAAAAAGAGCATAGGGAAATTACTAAAACCCTTTATGAAGCCGATCGTAAAGCCTGGAGGAAATGGTTGACATTGAACCATAAAAAAGAAACCGAAATCTGGGTTTTATACCCTTTAAAAACAAGTGGTCAGGTTCGTATACCTTATGACGATGCTGTTAAAGAAGCACTTTGCCTTGGCTGGATCGACGGCATAGCTAAGCGCTATGATGATCAGTATAGCGCTCAACGTTTCACACCTAGAAAAAATAGGACAAAATGGAGTGAACTCAATAAGCACGGGGTTCGTAATTTAATTGCTAACAAAATACTTTAATCCTTACCTTATCAAAAGGGTTTTAAGCCTTCCAGACTAAACAATACATCCACTTCTTCAAAAGCCTGTATTTCGTAACAAACCGTCTTTTGCTTATGGCCGTTACGCAGCGTCAGTGTATAATCGGGAACCATGCGGTTGTCGATTACCAGAGGCTGTACACCAAGAAAATAATAAAAGGGAAATCCGGATTTAAAAAATCAATACCTGCCAGGCAGCTTGCTTTTACCACATCAGCAGACAGTGCAACTTTGCGGTCGGTTTCGTAACGCAAACAAAGTTTCCGGTTAACCGCATCGTATTGATTGGTATTTGAAAAGGTATAGTGCGGTTCTTTTTTGCGCGCAGAAACGGTATATCCGGAAAGCTGATAATCTACTACCGCAGTGGTTTCTTTCGTCAGATCATCAATAAATACCTGTTCAGTTGCTTTTCCGGGATCATTTTGAGAAGGGATTTACAGCACTACTTTTATCTTGCTTTTCCCAACAATGAGTTTCATTGAATCTGTTCGTTGTATGCTATCCCCTTCAACTGTCATGTGATACTTCAGGATGCCGGTAAAGTCTTTCTGGGCCCTGGCCTGTGTGGCAATAAATGCCATAACAAAAAACCATCAGTATCGATTTCATGTAACAAATATAAGCACTGCATCCTTATGCCGGCAGTGTTCAACTACTTAAGAATTTTGCAATAACTTTAGCTGATGAAAAAGCGTTTATTGTGCTGCATGATTATTGCAGTTTTTATTTGTCCGGTGATTTCATTTGCGCAGCCCATGCCCGAAGTGGTGGCAAGAAAAAATGCCAAGGTTACTACATTAGAAACCGCTCAGGGAAAATGGAGTTTCAGCCTCTTTTCAAACCATGTATTGAAAACCACTTTTAGGGCAACGGGCAGCAGCAGGAACGAACAGGTTTCAGACGCAGTATTGGGTTCACCGGTTGCAGAATTACCAACAATAAATATTCAGGGATCCTATGCCATCATTTCCTGGAAAGATGGCACGATAGTGCATTGGGAAAATAACAGCATCAGGTTTGTTTTAAACAATAAAGCCGGTATCTACTTGCAAAATGGATTCTGCAACGACAGTGCCCGTGGTTTCTTCTTCGATATGGAGCAAAATGAAAAACTTTTTGGAACAGGAGAAAGAAGCCTTCCGCTCAACAGGGCTGGATACCGCCTCAACCTGAATAACAATCCATGGTATGGTTATGAACTGAATGCGGATGCTTTGAATTTCAGTGTACCTGTTTTGCTATCCAGCCGAAAATATGCCCTCTTTTTTGATAACCCATCTAAAGGATTTCTGGACCTTGGCAAAACCCTACCCGGCACTTTACAATATTCGGTGATGAGCGGAGAATTGAGTTTCTACCTGGTACCTGGCGTAAACACGGAAGAGATTTTAACCAACTACCAGCAATTGGTAGGAACGCAACCCCTGCCGCCCCGTTGGGCTATGGGAAACTTCATGAGCCGCTTCGGGTACCGGAATGAAAATCAGGTGAACAGCATCTTTCAGGCCATGAAAAAAGAAAAAGTTCCTTTTGATGCTGTTATTTTCGATTTGTTCTGGTTTGGCGACAGTATTAAAAAAACTATGGGTAACCTCGATTGGGTCAATCGCAAAGCTTGGCCGGATCCTAAAAAAATGATTGCAGGGTTTCAGAAACAACAGGTGAAAACCATTCTCATTACTGAACCTTTCGTACTCAAAACATCAGGCAATTATGATAACGCCAAGCCTTATCTGGCAACTGATAGCATGGGTAAACCATTTGAATTGAAAGATTTTTATTTCGGTGAAGGAGGTATAATCGACATATTCCGGAAAGATGCCCAGGATTGGTTTTTCAACCAGTACAAAAAGCAGGTGTCCATTGGCGTTAGTGGCTGGTGGGGCGATCTGGGTGAACCCGAAAAACACCCGACGGCCATTTATCATGATTTGTCTGCACTTGGCTTCAACCGTAAATTTTCGGCAGATGAAGTGCATAACATTTATGGCCATTACTGGAGCAGGATGCTGTTTAATAATTATCGCAAATATTATCCCAAAGAGAGGCTTTTCCATTTGAACCGCAGCGGTTATGCCGGATCCCCACGTTTTTGTAGTTTCCCCTGGAGCGGCGATGTAAGCAGGAGCTGGGCCGGATTAAAAGCCCAATTGCCTTTGATACAAGGAATGGCATTAAGTGCAATACCCTATATCCATAGTGATGCAGGAGGATTTGCAGGAGGAGACGGCGATGCGGAACTCTATATCAGATGGTTGCAGTTTGCGGTATTCACCCCTATTTACCGTCCGCATGGAACCGCTTTGGGAGACCTCGAACCCACTGTAAAAGATATACCAAGCGAAGCAGCTTTATGGCCGGAACCAACGCTTAGCCTTGCACGATCGGCAGCTAAAGAACGTTACCAATGGTTGCCTTACAATTACAACCTGAGCTACCTGCAAACCTTATCAGGCAAGCCTTTGATAAAACCGCTTTTTTTTCTGAATGAAACAGACAGTAATTTATATAAGGCCGAAGACCAGTATTTATGGGGCGATAAAGTGATGATTGTTCCGATAACCAATAAATCAGAAAAAATCAAAACCTATTTTATCCCTGAAGGCAAATGGACCAATATTTATGATTACCGTGTGTTTGAAGGCCCAAAATGGGTAACAGACAGCAATATCACTATCAATCAAATTCCGGTTTATGCGATGGAAGGAAGTTTTATTCCTCAGGCTACAGGTATAACAACCACTGCAGATTATGACAAAGCTTCTTTTTCAGTATTATTTTTCCCATCTGCAAAACCAGGTGAATACCATTGGTATGAAGATGATGGTACAGACCCTGCTGCCATAAAAAACAAGAACTATCGCATCACCCATTTTTCTGCAACGCCTAAGTATAATGGTACTGAAATAGTGATTACCAGAGAAGGCAACTATAATATCAATGTGCCAAGAGAAATCATGTTAGTCATTCCTGCTCAAGGCATACCAAAAGGAGTACGGATGAATAATAAACTAATCAAAACGGACCGTTTATTTGCCGGCAATTTTTTAAGAATACCTGTTCTGTTGAACAAGGCATCAACTGAAATATTTATCAGCTGGTAACTTTAAAAAAGGTAGTACCTATTTTATCCCGATGGTATCAAACATAAACGAAAATGTTTGCATGCAAGGCATAAAAAAAGGATGACTTATCGTCATCCTTTTTTTATGTATAATATTTTTTTAAACCAGTGTTACCGTATAAGTTCCGGTAATGAAATTCACTACGATTTTATAATTTCCGGCAACTGCAGGTGTAGGTATGGCATCAGGATCATTTCCACCGCCGTAATTAGAACCAAGTGTTCCACCGGTTGCAGAGGTACCACCGAATTGGGGTTGCCATTGTCCGTTAGTATCTAAGAATTTGTATAACAAACCTGGTTGCAAAGCAATGGTAATTTCAAAAACACCGCTAGATAGCATCGTAAATTTCTGACTTTGAGGAGGTGAATTGGTCCAGCTTGAAGCAGTAGCATTACCAGTGATGTAAAGGTCACGCTTTAAAGGATTATCTTGTTTGGTGACAGTATAACGACCTTGTTGGAAATCATAAATCATTTTGTACCAACCTGCTCCCTGAGCAACATTACCCGGGAAATCTTGTGGTAAACGGAATCCAAAAGCACCGGCATTTGCAGCTCCGGGGATGCTATTATCCTGAACACTGTATTTGTCATCCCAGTTTCCTGCTTCACGAAGCAATAAGTAAGCGCTGCTTCCGGATAGCGAGAAGATGCCACCCCATGAAGTTTCGCTCAAACGAGTTAACTCACGTACAACAGGCATTGGGCTTGGATTAGTCCAATCGAATTCTGTTGCACCACCAGTAAGAAATAGCCTGTTCGTTGTAGGTAATGCTACACGTGGAGGAATCTTATAAGGCGTTACACTCATGGTAAGCGTATTCGTAGATGGAATTTGCTCGTTGTTGTTACCATAAGAAGAAACCACTCTGGCTTCTACGGTGTAGGCAACATTAAATGCAAATCCGAAACTCAACAAGATATCGTTGAATTCTTTTCCGATAAACGAAGTACCCAATGCACCCATCACCACTTTACGAGCAGGATTGGAGAAGTTTTTGCCTGCTGAATCGATTTCCAATACATACTTGTGATTGGCTGAATCAGTTGCATAATCGGCATAGGTCCAGTTAAAAGATACTACTTCATTTAAAGAATCGGTTGCAGAAGGAGCCACAGTTAATGAAGAAGCCGTAAGTGTTGATGCCTTTCCATTTCCATAAGAAGGAAGGTCATCTACCTTGTTACAGGCTGCAAAGGAAATCATCATCGCTGCAGCAGCTAAAAGGGTTTTAAAATTTATTTTCATTTCAAATTAATTTAAAAGTGTGATCAATGAAACTTACAGTTTTACCAAAGTGGTTTTGCCTCTTTGGAAGTCAACAGTGATTTTATAAAGACCACCTTCATTAGGTGCTTTAAAGTCATTTCCTTGTTCTTTAAAATCATCGCCCAAAACATTATTGGCATTACCTGCTCCGGTATATCCATATTTTGCTGCCCAACTTCCATAAACAGGTAATAACAAATAAGAGCCACCGCCGGTGATATTGATAGAAGCCAGTTCAAATAAGGTAGGACTTAATTGTGTGAATTTTTGAGAAAGCAATTCAGGCTCTCCACAACCACATTGCCAATTGGCAGGAGTAGCACTTCCGGTGATGAATAATTTACCAGATGTTGGAGGGTTCACTTTTGGAGGTATTGCATACGGTGTGATGTTGAACCGCAAAGTATTCGATATCAGCCTTGAATTGTTATTGAATAGTGAAGAAATCACCCTTACCTCAACATCGTAACTTTGCGTTGCATTCAAAGCGAGTTGGTTAAGCAAAAAATCGTTGATTTGCGATTGCTTATAAGTAACTCTTAAATCTTTGCTGATAGAAGCCCTTACAATATTAGGACTACTGAAATTTGCACCTAAGGTATCCATTTCCAGCGTATAGGTTACATCCTGTGAACTAACACCTGTGGTGAAACGATAATCAGGGTTCGTCCAACTGAAAGTAACCGCTTCATTATCTTTTGTTGGGAACGACATCGGGATATTATCCACTTTGTTAGCAGATAAAACCGGATTAGTACCACCTTCATAAGTGATGCGGTTTTCATCCTTCTCACATGCAGTGAAGGTAGCCATCACAGCAGTAAGCAGCAGAATTTGATTGAGTATTTTTTTCATTTTATGTTATTTATCAATTTTCAATAGAATGATTAGTAACCCGGATTTTGTACCAGGTTTGAGTTTGCATTTATGTCTGAAACCGGAATTGGGAATAAGTTCCTGAATGAAGGTACAGCAGTTCCTGAAGAAACGCCTCCTTTCCATGGCCATAAATAATCGGCTGTGGTAAATTGGTTGAACCGAACCAGATCGGTACGGCGGAAGCCTTCCCAATACAATTCCCTTCCACGCTCATCGATGATGAAATCGAGGTTAAGATCTGTTGCAGTGATATTTCCTGCATTACTGCCGCCCCATGCCCTGGTACGCAGGTTGTTGATATAATTAACCGCCTGTGCTGTATTACCAGTACTTGCGCCACGAACAACGGCTTCAGCGTAAATCAGGTTCATTTCAGCAGAACGGAAAAGCGGAAAATCAACATCAGCAAAATCAGGACTTGATCCTTGTGCACCCGATCTTGTAAGATTTCTGTATTTAGTTACGGCATATCCTTCTGTAAATGCTGGTGCCGGTTCGCCGGTAAGTTCAAGACTTTGGCCATTGGTATAAAACTGTGCCCTTTGGTCGGTAGCGCCGGTTACATCTGCAAAAAGGTTAGGCAGGTTTTTAGTAGTACGGATACCACCCCATCCACCACCAATACCTGAGTTAGCAGCTATCATACTTCCTCCAACACTTGCGTGAGTAAGGAAGGTAGTACCACCGTATCCTTTGGTGCGTAATCCATCGTAATTCACCGTGAAAATAAATTCACTATTGTTCACATTGTTATCAGCCAGCATCAATTGACGGTAATCCGGCAAAAGTGCATATCCATCACCCAATACTTTTGCAGCATAAGTAGCAGCATCATTCCAGCGAGCTGTTCCCGTAAATACTTCAGCGTTCAGATAAATCCTTGCCAATAGAGCACGAACAGCAGACTGATTGGCACGGCCATAATCAGCAGGAGATGCTGGAGCAATAGTACTTTCAAGTGCTAACAATTCTGTTTCCACTTTATTAAACAGTGCAGCACGCTGAATTTGTGCAGGCAAACTTACTCCCGGAAGATCCGTTTCAGTTACATATGGAGGGTTACCAAACAAATCCATTAGCACACTATTCTGGAAAGCACGCAGAAATCGAACCTCCAGAACGTTTTTACGGATGGCATCTGCGTTTGCCCCGGTAATGCCTCTTTTGCTCAAATTGGCATCAGAAGCCTGACGAATGAAGTCATTAGCAAGGCCAATCTGATAAAGTGAACGGTAGTAAAGACCTTTAATAATCACATTATCTGTGGTCCAGTTCATTGGGTGGAAGAAATGGATGCCCGGATCGTTCCAGCCTACCTGAACTACAGCCTCATCGGTACTGATTTCCTGCATCCACCAATACAGGCGAACAAAATCTGAGGTTCCTTCATCAATACCCTGAATGTCACCATTTCCGGCAGGACCCTGATTACCAGTTAAGGCCATACTTCCATAAACTTTAGCCAGGGCTTTCTGATATCCATCATAAGTGCTGAATACAATTTCTTCAGTGTTATCGTTGGTAGGAAATCGATCTAAATCCTTGGTACAAGAACTTAACATGATGCTTCCTCCTAAGAGAAACAAAAATGCTGATTTTAATATTGTTTTATTCATGGTGATTTATTTTGCTTTTACGTTTTTCAGATGTATTAAAAATCAAGATTCACTCCCAGAGTATACGTTCTTGGCCTTGGATAAAAGTTGTTATCCACCCCACCCTGAATTTCAGGATCTAAACCTGTATACTTGGTGATCACAAATACATTCTGCACATTGAAATTCAGACGCAGATTAGACCTTCCACTGAATATCTTTCCAAAATCGTATCCGATGTTCGCATTATCCATTCTCAAAAAAGAAGCATTTTGGATATAGTAATCAGATAAGATATAACCATTTTTCGTGCCGGTTATGCCGGTATTTAACAAATCGCTGTAAGCATTGTTCAAATAACCGGTACCAAACACCGCATTTCGGGTGCCAATGGTAGAATTAACGTTGTTGTATACATAATTACCCAGGTTTGCCCTTAATACAAAACCTGCATTCCAACGCTTGTAGCTGACATTGGTAGTAAATCCAAAGAATGCATAAGGATCTGGATTCTTGTACTGATACAAATCATCCGTATTCACCAATCCATCCCTGTTCCGGTCTTCAAACAAACCATCAATAGGTTTTCCATCAGCACCATAAACCTGCTGATATACATAAAAGGAACTTCTTGGGAGACCTACAGAATGGATAAAAAGAGTGGTACCTGTGCCACCAGCAATGCCTCCAAATTGATTCCCCCTAAAATCCGGGTTATTATTAATTGTCAATCTGGTAATTTCATTTTTGTTGAAAGTTGCGTTGAACCCAATATTCCAAACAAAATCTGTTTTCTTGATGATATCTGCATTGATATTGAACTCAACACCCCGGTTTTCCATGGTTCCAACATTGGCAATTATTTTATTAGAAAATCCACCGGCAGGATTGTCAATTACATTAAATAATTTCTCTGTTTTACGTAAATAAAATTCTAAACTACCATTGATCCTGCCGTTAAACAAACCATAATCTAAACCGATATTTGTTGTTGTAGTTTCTTCCCATTGGAGATTCTTATTAGTAGCAGTAGGGCGAAACATATTATAAAAATTGTTCCCCAATTGATATTGAGCCTGATCATTACTTAATGCATAGGTAGTGAGATATTTATAATTACCTATTTCTGCACCATCTTGTTGTCCGGTCATACCCCAGCC
>Ga0164293_10002300_pt1 | contig 16212 bp, 10 predicted proteins | sample GEODES118metaG_FD_111487 | JGI IMG/M metagenome (GOLD analysis project Ga0164293, IMG submission 111487) | Eutrophic lake water microbial communities from Lake Mendota, Wisconsin, USA - GEODES118 metaG | ecosystem: Environmental > Aquatic > Freshwater > Lake | place: USA: Lake Mendota...
CAGTATCGACCCGCAGATTTTCGCCGGGGGCCAGATCGATGGCATGCAGCGTGCCGGAGGCATGGAGGAATGCCAATCCGTCGCCGCTGAGCTTCTGCAGGATGAAGCCTTCACCGCCGAAGAAGCCGGCGCCGATCTTGCGCGTGAAGGCCACCGAAATGTCGATGCCGCGGGCGGCGCAGAGGAAGCTGTCCTTCTGCGCCATGACGGTGCCGCCCCAGTCACGCAGGTTGAGGGGCACGATCTTGCCCGGGTACGGCGCCGCAAAGGCGACGTCGGCACGGCGGGCGCCGCTGTTGCCGAACAGCGTGACGAAGAACGAATCGCCGGCCAGCACGCGCTTGCCCGCGCCGATCAGCTTGTCGAACAACCCGCCGCCGCGCGCATTCGGATCGAGCGTGGTGGCCATCGTGATGCCTTCGCGCATAAACATCATCGCGCCCGCCTCGGCGAAGACCGCCTCGCCGGGGTCGAGGGTGACGATCACGGCCTGCAGGTCATCGCCGATGATTTGATAGTCGATTTCGTCCGCTGCCATTACTTGCCTCCAGGATTGCCAGCGGGCGTGGCCGCCCGCGCGGGTTGAGGGGTCATCTTCACCTGATCACGTCCCTTCTCGAGGAAGGGGATACCACGCACCATCCATGACGGGGGTTCGGCCCCCTGAAGTTTCACCGCGAAGAACTCCTGCATCTTGCGGTCGATGTCCTTCTGGTTGGCGCGCTTGGTCGGATTGTGCTCGTCGCCGTTGTACACGACCATGTACGCCTCCTTCTGCAGACGCCGCATGGCCACGTAGAACTCGATGCCCTGATACCAAGGCACCGCCCCGTCATTGTCGTTGGCCATGAACAGCACTGGCGTGGTGACCCGATCGAGGCGGAAGAGCGGCGAGTTTTCGACGTAGCGCTCCGGATACTGCCACAGCGAGCCACCGATACGGCTCTGCGTGTGCTCGTACTGGAACGTGCGGGCCAGACCGCTCTGCCAGCGGATACCGCCGTAGGCACTCGTCATGTTCACCACGGTGGCGTTGGGCACCGCGGCCGCGAACATGTTGGTGACGGTGATGAGATACGCCGACTGGTATCCGCCCCACGACTGGCCGGTGATGCCGATGCGCTTGGGATCGACGAAGCCCTTGGCCACGATCGACTGCACACCGGGAATGATGGCCTTCGCCGCGCTCGGTCCCGGCTGCCCGTCAGTGTAGACGATGTCGGGCATGAAGACGACATAGCCGAGGGAGTTGTAGACCAGCGGGTTGACCGTGTTGCGCCCGCTCGGCGCCTGGTAGTTGTGCAGGCCGTCGGTGAGCTTCTCGTAGTAGTACACGATCATCGGGTACTGCTTCGATGCGTCGAAGTTCTCCGGCTTGTACAGCAGCCCGCGCAACGGGATGCCATCGCCGTTGAGCCACGACACGAGCTCCACGGTGCCGCGCGGATACTCGGCGTCCTGCGGATTGGCGTTGGAGATCTTGCTGGTGCCGGCGATGGTGGCGCCGGTCCAGAGATCGGGGAACTCGCGATACGTGCTCTGCGTGAGCAGGTACTGCTCGGCGTCACGCGCCTTCTGCAGGCCGGCAAAGTTGCGGTCGGCCATGACGAGCTTCTCGGGCTTTGCGTCGGCCCCGATGCGGTCACGCCAGAACCCGCTTGCCTTGGAGAGCGTGTCCACGGCGCGCAGCAGCAGCGGCGTGTTGGTGTCGAGGAACGGATCTTCGCGATCGAGATCCACCACGCGGTACGTCATGCCGGCCCGGCGCCCCTCACCGTCGGTGAGATTACGCGGCGCGACGACCCCCGCCGGGTCGATCTCCCACACATCGAAGCGGTCGTACACCAGCACCCGCTTGTCTCCCGTGGTCCAGCCGCCGACGCCATACGGCGGCGGAATGTCCGGCGAGTCGAACTCCTCGTCCTGGAACTTCACCGGGAGCTTGTCGGTGAGGGTGACCTTCTTGCCGGTGGCGGTCGCGTAGGCGACCCACTGTCCCTTCTCGAACCACGTGATGTAGTTGGCGCCCGGCGAGAGCTGCGCCTGCCCGTCGATCTGCTTGGCGACCAGCGTGCGCGCACCGGTCAGCGGGTCGATGAGGTAGACATCGGTGGCACCCTCACCCCAGAACTGCGGGATCGCGTACTCGAGGGCGTTGAGGCCGAGCACCTTCCGACCGTCGTTGCTGATGCTCACGCGCAGCGAGTCGTTGGCGAGGCGCGTCCACTTGTTCGCGGCCAACGTGTAGAGGGCGGTGTACGTGCGGTTGCGGTCGCGATTGGCCGTGACTTTCTGCTGCGGCATGATGGCCGCGTCCTTCCAATGCCACAGGTCGTAGACGGCCTTGTCCACGAGCGAGTCGGCGGGAATGGAATCGGCCGGGACGTTGCCGAGCGAGAAGAGGAGCGCGTTGCCTTCACGCGTGAACGACACCTGACCGCGGTCGGCGATGAGCAGCCCCTCGGGCGCCTCAGCAGGCGCCACCAGCCGGCGCGCCGCCACGGGCTTGCCCTTGGCCGGCACGAGCGAGGCGTAATACACGCCGAATCGCGAACGCGGGGTGGAGTCGTTCACGTCGGTCACGAAGGCGACCTGCTTGCCGGCGCGATCGAACGTGAATCCGCGATAAGTGGCGCTTCCGGCGATGAGCGTGGTCACGGCGCCGGTGCTCAGCTGACGCACGAAGGCGCCGTTGTTCGCCCCGTCGCGCGTGGTGACGGTATAGCCGAGCCACTGTTCGTTTTCGTCGAAGGCGTAGTTGGTGACGCCCTCGATGCGCGTGTCGGTACCGGCGGCAAGGTCGCGCAACACGAGGGTGGCGCCGTATTCGCGACGCGGGCCGGCAGGTGCGGGCGTACCGTTCTGGGCCGGCGCACCGGCAGGACGCGCGGCCGCCGTGGTGTCTTCGAGCAGGTAGGCGAGATACTTGCCGCCGTTCCGGGCAAGGCGGAACGACCGCACGTTGCTCACGCGTGTGACGTTGCCGTCGGCGACGCGCACGAGGCCCATGCCGCTGCGCGGCTGCGGCGTCCCGCGTCGGGCGCGGGCGCGTTCCACGTCGGCGCGCGGCGGATAGACGGTGAACGCCACGAAGCGCGAGTCGGCGCTGAACTGGGCCGGTGCCGCGCTGAACTGGGCGGCGGAATCGGCGGCCGGCTGGAGCTGCGGCCGGCCCGTGAACCCGCGGCCGATGTTCGCATACTCCGTGGAGCCGGCGGTGCTGCGCACGATCAGCGCGCCCTCACCGACGACCGGGCTCACCGTGTAGGCCACCCACTTGCCGTCGTTGGAGAGCGACGCGCCGGAGATGGTGCGCCATTCGTCGTACGTGTCCTGCGTGATGGGCTTCTTCCCCGCCGGGAGCGCAGGGGGCGTCCACCGCGACACGGCGGTGGAAGGATTACCGGAGGCGCCCTGGCCGGCGAGCGCCGACGGCAGGGTGGCGAGTGCGGCGGCAAGCGCCGCGGGGGCAACCGAGACACGGGCAACAGCGCGTGCGACGGTACGCAGGTCAATCGATCGCATCGGAGGGGGTGCGAGACGGGTGCGTGGGCTGGTCGCAGGATCCCCGGGGCCCCAAGTTGCACCCAGGCATTCCTGCCACCCCAAGACTAACGGCGCGGCTCCGGCCGCGTGAGGATTCGGATGAGACGATTACTCGGCTACTTCGCGCGGGGGTTGGTACTCCTCGCGCCCCTGGCCGTGACGGTATGGGTGTGTTGGATCGTGTTCCGGAGCGTGGACGGCTGGCTCGGGCTCCCCATCCCGGGGGCCGGCTTCGTGGCCACGCTGGTGCTGATCACGCTCTTCGGCTTTCTGGGTTCGAGCCTGCTCACCCGCTCGGCGGTCGCGGCGCTCGAGGGCATCATGGCCCGCCTGCCCTTCGTCCGCCTGCTGTACGGGTCCACAAAGGACCTGCTCAACGCCTTTGTGGGCGAGAAGCGCCGCTTTGACAAGCCGGTGATCATGAGCCTCACGCCGGACCATACGGTGCGGCTGATGGGGTTCGTGACGCAGGAGAGCCTGGCGCATCTCGGGCTCGACCAGCAGGTGGCCGTGTACTGTCCGCACTCCTACAATTTTTCGGGTCAGCTGTACGTGGTGCACGCGTCGCAGGTGCAGCCGCTGGATGTGGCCAGCGCCGACGCCATGGCGTTCGTCGTCTCGGGCGGCGTCGCCGGCCTTCCCACCGCTTCGCAGTCCACGGGCGAATACGCCGCCCCTCTTCCCCCCGTCTGATGACGAGACTCCGTATTTCCGCCTCGCTGGCCGCAGCGGCCGCCGCACTTGCCGCGCTTGTCGTGGTCGGCGCCGTCACCGCACCGGTAGCACAGGCGCAGTCCGCGACGCCCGCCGGCCGCAGCGATGTGCCGACCCTGCTGATCCCGGATGCCGTGTTCGATGGCACTACCGACACGCTGCATCAGGGGTGGGGCGTGCTGGTGAGTGGACAGCGCATTGCCGCGGCGGGGCCGCTGTCATCGCTGCAGGTTCCAGCGAATGCGCAGCGCGTGGAGCTCAAGGGCACCACACTGATGCCCGGGATGAGCGATCTACACAGCCACGTGCTGCTGCATCCGTACGACGAAACGCCGTGGAACGATCAGGTGCTGCGTGAGTCGCTGGCGCTGCGCACCGCGCGCGCCGTGAATCATCTCAAGGCCACGCTCGACGCCGGCTTCACGATGTTGCGCGACCTCGGTACCGAAGGCGCGGACTACGCCGACGTGGGGCTCAAGGAGGCGGTGGAGCAAGGCATCATTCCCGGCCCGCGTCTCTTCGTAACGACCAAAGCCATCGTGGCCACCGGCTCGTACGGCCCGAAGGGCTTCGGTGCAGAGATCGGCGTGCCGCAGGGCGCGGAGGAAGCCGACGGGGTGGAAGGTGTGACGCGCGTGGTGCGCGATCAAATCGGGCACGGCGCTGACTGGATCAAGATCTACGCCGACTATCGGTGGGGCCCGCGTGGCGAGGCCCGCCCCACGTTTACGCCGATCGAATGGCAGGCCATCGTGCAGACGGCCACGTCGAGCGGTCGACCGGTGGTGGCGCACGCGAGCACCGTGGAGGGGATGACCCGCGCCATCCTGGCCGGCGTGGAGGTCATCGAGCACGGTGACGCGGCCACCGCCGAGGTGTTCGAGATGATGAAGCAGCGGAACGTGGCCTTCTGCCCCACCCTCGCCGCTACCGAAAGCACCACGCGCTATCGCGGCTGGAAGAAGGGTGTCGATGCTGATCCGGCGGGCATCACGCAGAAGAAGCGCATGTTCAAGACCGCCCTGGCCTCGGGCGTCACCATCTGCAACGGCAGTGACGTGGGCGTATTCGCGCATGGCACGAATGCGCTCGAGCTGGAGCTGATGGTGGAGTACGGCATGACGCCGGTGCAGGCGCTCAAGGCGGCCACGAGTGTGAATGCGCGCATCATGCACCGCGAGACCGAATTCGGCCGCGTGGCCCCCGGGCTGCTCGCCGATCTCGTGGCCGTGCAGGGCGATCCCACCAAGAACATCACCCAGCTGCGTCAGGTGAAGTTCGTGATGAAGGGCGGACAGATTCACCGCCGCTGACCGCGATCGTCTGCCGAGCATGCGGCGGACGACGCGGGCACCACATCGGGTCGGGGCGCGTTGACCAGCGTGCTCCGACCCGAACTGCTTCCCGACCATATCGCCGAGCGTGTCACCACGCATTCGGCTGTTCTCGCCGCACCGGCTGCGGGTGAATTCGTCCTGTACTGGATGCGCACCGCCGTGCGCGCCCACGAGAACCCCGCGCTCGATACGGCGCTGCTGCTGGGGCGCGAACTGCAGCGCCCCGTTTTCGTGTACCACGCGCTCAGCGAGCGATATCCGTACGCGTCCGACCGGCACCACACCTTCATTCTCGAAGGCGCGCGCGACGTGGAAGCGGAGTGTGCACAGCGCGGCATTGGCTACGCGTTCCACCTCGAACGGCCCGGCCACCGTACGCCGGCGCTCAAGCTGCTGGCGGCGCGCGCGAGCGTGGTGATCACCGAAACGATGCCGGTGCCACCGCTCGACTGGCTCACCGATGGCCTCGCCGACGGCTGCCCGTGCCCGGTGTGGAGCGTGGATACGGCGTGCGTGGTGCCGATGCCGCTCGTCGGCAAGGCGCACACGCGCGCCTTCGCCTTCCGCGACGACACGGCCGCGATTCGCCGCGAGCGACTCACCAGGCCGTGGCGCGACGTGGACGCCACCGGCGCGGCATTCGTACCGTCTGCCTTGCCCTACGCGCCCGTGACGCTGGCGACAGCCGACATCGCATCACTGGTGGCCGAATGCGAGATCGATCATGGTGTGGGGCCGGTGCCGCACACGCCTGGTGGGTCGCGCGCGGGCTACGCGCGCTGGGAGGAGTTCACGCGCAGCGGCCGTCTCGCGAAATACGCGGCGAAGCGCAACGATGCCACGATCGACGGCGTGAGCCGCATGTCGGCGTACTTCCACTACGGCATGGTGTCGGCGCTGCGCATCGCGCGGGAATGCGCCGGACTACCCGGCGACGGGCCGGAGAAGTACCTCGACGAACTGCTCGTGTGGCGCGAACTGGGCTACGCGTTCTGCTATTGGCATGCATCGCCGACGACCATCGAGGGGATCCCCTCGTGGGCGCGCGACACGCTGGCCACACACGAACGTGATGCGCGCGACGTGTTGTCGTGGGAGCGACTCGCACGCGCGCAGACCGGCGATGCCCTGTGGGACGTCACCCAGCAATCGCTGCTGCGCCACGGCGAGCTGCACAACAACGTGCGCATGACGTGGGGAAAGGCGATTCCCGTCTGGTCGGAGAGCGCCGAGCAGGCACTCGAGCGGCTGGTGGATCTCAACCATCGCTACGCGCTCGACGGGCGTGATCCTGCGTCGTACGGTGGCTTGCTCTGGTGTCTCGGGCAGTTCGACCGCCCCTTCACCCCACCGGTGCGCGTGCTTGGCACCGTGCGCCCTCGGCCCACGGGCGAACATCTCAAGCGCCTCGATCTCGCGGCGTATCGTCGGCGGGTGCAGCGCCCGGCGCGCGATGCAGCCCCCAGCGTGATCGTCGTGGGCGCCGGCGTGTCGGGGCTCGCCTGTGCGCGCACGCTCGCGGACCACGGCTACGCCGTGACCGTGCTGGAGAAGGGACGCGGAGTAGGCGGGCGCCTGAGCACACGGCGTGAGGGCGAGTGGCGGTTCGATCACGGGGCGCCACACATGCAGTTCGGTGATCCCCGCACGTCGCTGTATGCGGAGTCGTGGGAACTCGACGGCTATCTCGCGCGCGTAGGCGACGTGCACACGGGACGTGGCGCCATGTCCACGTGGCCCAAGCACCTCGCATCCGAGGTGACAGTGAAGACCAGCGTGCAGGTGCAGCGCGCGACGCGCACCGGCGCCGAGTGGGAACTTGTCGATCAGCAGGGCGAGCAGCACCGCGCCGATGCGCTGGTGCTCGCAATTCCCGCCCCGCAGGCCTTGGCGCTGCTGGGAGATGCCGCACCGCCGGTTGCGGGCGCGCTGCGCAGTGTCGCCATGGCCCCGTGCTGGAGCACCATGGTGGTGTTCGATGCCCCGCCACCGGTGCGTGTGACGGAGCGACTGGTTCGCGGTGAACTGCGTACCGACGACGACCGCGTGGCGCGTTGCCTTCGCCAGCCAGAGTTACCGGGGCGTCCCACTGCGGAAGCGTGGGTGGTGCAGTCGGGGGCGGCGTGGAGTCGCGACAACCTCGAACGCACGGCCGACGAGATATGCGCCGAGCTCGTGCCATTGGTACGTGCGCAGCTGGAGATCGCCGGCGAAGTGCGGCATGCGGCGAGTCATCGCTGGCGCTATGCGCGCACTGAAACGGGCGTGGACGTTTCGTGCCTATGGGATGCCGGGGCGCGGGTTGGCGCGTGTGGCGACTTTGCGGTGGCGTTCCCGAACGCCGCGAGCGAGGTGGAGCGCGCGTGGCTCAGCGGCGTGGCGATGGCCGGACGCATTCTGGGTGGATGAGCGCGAGGCTCACCCACCCAGAACGAAAACTGTTCGCTTCAACCGAACGCGGCGTTACGGCTGCTTGAAGTAGGCTGCGTCGGGGACGCCGAAGGTGACGATCTGGCTGGTCAGAATCACGTCGCCCTGTCCATTCCGTTGGATGAGCGTGGTGGCGACCTTCTTCCCTTCGAAATCCTTGTAGTCCTTGTAGATCGCCGTCTGCGGTCCCATCGGCGTCATGTTCACGGTGCCGAGGCGCAGGCCGGTATTCGCGTCGAAGAACTCGGTGACGGTGCGGCCGCTCTTGGTGGTCGCTTCGATCTTCCACGCCTCGGCCCCTTCGAACGTTTCCTTGCCCACCACCGCCGCCTTCGCGTAGCGATTGGGGTCGAGGAACGCCGCCCCGTCTGCACTCGGCTCGGCGAGATCCTTCGCCTGCTCGGCGGGCATCGGCTGCATTCCCTGCCCCTGATCGACCCAGCCCTTCTCGCCGTCGAAGCCCTGATCGATGCGTACGACTCCGAGGTCGATGATCATGCGCATCTTGTTGGGTAGCGACGTATGCCGCTCGTAGGAGCCCGAGATACCGGCAAAGGTGATGTTGGCCGTGCCCTTGTCTGAGCGGCCGGCCACCGACTTCCACGCCGCGCGACCACCCACGGCGTCGGCGAACTTATCGTAGACCTGCTGCACAGTGGGCTGCTGCGCTTCGGCGCGAACGGCTCCACCAACCATGATCACGGCAGCAACGGCTGCCGACGCAATGCGACGCATCAAGACTCCAAGGTGACGGGAAGAAAGAAGCCCTCGCGCATCAATACTGCGCGAGGGCCTCACAGGTTTCACCGCAACGACTGAGGGGGAACTGCTTTCGCGGAGGCGCGGAGGGTTACCGCGGCACGATCCCCGCGAACGGTGCATCCGCACCGGCGCGCAACGCCTCGATACGTTCCATGGTGAAGTCGACCAGCTCCTTCATTGTAGGCGCGTCGAACACCAGCTTGGCACCGGCCGCGGCATACAACTCCGGCAACGTGCGCGTGCCGCCGAGCGAGAGGAACTGCTTGTACATCGCCACCGCGTTGCCCGCGTCCTGCACGGCGTTGCGGAACACCTGCAGGGCCCCAAGCTGGGCAATGCCGTACTCGATGTAGTAGAACGGCAGCTCGAAGATGTGGAGCTGGCGGTACCAGCGCGCCACGCGCTCGCGCTCGAGGCCGCTCCAATCCACCCCCTGTTCGTAATCGGCGCGCAGCTGCAGCCACTTGGCGTCACGCGCTTCGCGATCGGCGCCGGCCGCGTCGGTGTAGATCCACGCTTGGAACGCATCGACGCTCGCGATGTGCACAAGCGCGCCAAGCACGTCTTCGAGATGTTCGAGCCACGCTACACGGGCTTCCTGCGGCGTGTAGTAACCCTCCGGCTGCACCAGATACGGCATGGCCAGCAGCTCCATGCTCATGGAGGCAAGCTCGGCGGCCTCGTGGCCCGTCTTCCGCATCCAGGTGTACGGCAGCTTGTGCGTGGCGAAGTCGTGGAAGCAGTGCCCCGCTTCGTGCACGAGCGTGTTCACGTCGTCGGGCACGCCCACCGCGTTCATGAAGATGAACGGGCGGCCGCGGAACGACAGATCGGTGCAGTACCCGCCGGGCGCCTTACCCGGGCGGCTCTCCAGATCGAGCAGCGATTCCTCGGCCATGAGCGCGAACTGCCCGCCGAGTTCGGGATCGACGCGCCGGAACACGTTGCGCGCGCGGTCGACGAAGGTGTCGACCGTGTCGAACGGACGCAGCGGCTCCTTGGCGTCGAGATCGACACTGGTGTCCCACGGACGCAGCACGTCGACGCCGAGTGACCGCCGGCGATAGTCCATGAGCTTGGCCACCGCGGGGGTGACCGTTTCGCGAACCGCCTCGTGGAAGCTGGCGGTGTCACGCGGTGTGTAGTCGAAGCGATGCTTGGCCGCAAAGCAGTACTGCTGATAGTCGGCAAAGCCCGCTTCCTTCGCGACCGCGACACGCAACGCGTACATGCCATCGAAGCACTCCGCCAGTTCGTCGCGCTTGGCGAGATACGCCGAAGCACCCAAGCGGAAGGCGCGTTCACGCACCGCGCGATCGGCGGCCTTGAGATACGGCTGCAACTGCGGGATGGTCTTGGCCTCGCCGTCCCAGTCGACACTCATCCCACCGATGAGCTTCTGGTAGCCGGCCGACAGCTCCTCGATGCGCGAGAAGCGTTCGACGTTGGCTTCCCGGAAGATCTCGATATCGCTGCGGAACCGATGGAGCGTGGTGGCGAGATCGGGGCGCGACCACCCCAACTCGACGAGGCGGCGCGCCAGACGCACCTGCTGCTCTTCGAGCTTGGGGAAGATGTCCATCGAAAACCGCAGATACGCCGCCTCGCGCGCTTCGTCGGCGGTGTTGGCCGTGTAGGCGATCATGGCCAGGGTGCCGGCCTCCCCGATGAGCGTGTCCAGACGCGACCAGGTCGCGAGCCACGGCTCCACGCTCTGGCTCGACGCCTCGAGTGGCACAGTGGCCAGGGTCTCGTAATACGGCAACACGTCGTTCCACGACGCGTCACGGAATGCCTCGGGGGAGGCAGGAAGCTCGATCATCAGGGGGAGTGTCTCAGTCATTCGCCGTACGGGATCCAGATGTTCTTGACCTGCACGGCTCGGCGGAGGAAATCACGTCCCTCCCCAGCGCGCGGGTCCAGCCATTCCCGGCCCGTCCACTCGGTCCAGGTGCGCTTCAGATTGGCCGCGGACGCCTTCTCGACTGCAGCGGCTCCCGTGTGTGTCCCAAAGTACCACACGGCCTCGACATCGTCATGGTCCGCCAGGGTACGGACGAGCGAATCCCGGGGTCCCGTCACGATGTTGATCACGCCGGCGGGCACATCGGAGGTTTCGAGCACGCTGTAGAAGTCGGTCGCGGCGAGCGGGAATCGCTCCGACGGTACGGCCACCACCCGGTTCCCCGTGGCGATGAGCGGGGCCACGAGGGACACGAAGCCAAGGAGCGGATACGGATCGGGGCACGCCACGCCGACCACGCCGATGGGTTCATGCATCGCGAGCGCGACGCCGCGCAGCGGCACGTCGTGCACCGCGCCGTCGTGCTTGTCGGCCCACGCGGCGTAGGTGAACAAGCGCGAAATGGCGGCATTCACCTCGTCCGCTCCCGCCACGAGCGCGTCGCCCGTCATGCTCACGATGCGCTGCGCGAATTCGGCGGCGCGGGCGGACAGATTCTCGGCGATGTAGTAGAGAATCTGTGCGCGCTGATGTCCGCTCAGCTTGGGCCATCCGCCCGCCGCGTGCGCGGCTTCGACGGCATTGCGGATATCCTTGCGATTGCCTTCTCCGACTTCACCCACGGCCCGACCGGCGAGCGACCGCACGGTGATGGTGTACCCGGAATCGGGGCGCGCCTGCTTGCCGCCGATGAACAGCTTGGGGGTGCGATCGATGGCGGGGAGCGTGGCCGTCTCAGTGTCGTCGGCGTCGGCATCGCCATCGAAATGCGCCGTGGCGGCGATCACCGGCAGCGGCGCCGCCTCGTGCGCCTTGATGGGCTTGAGGTACTCCCACAGGCCCTCACGCCCGCCTTCGCGACCGAAGCCGCTCTCGCGGTAACCGCCGAAGCCGGCCGAGGCGTCGAACAGGTTGGTGCTGTTGACCCACACCACCCCGCACTTGAGCTTCGGGGCCACGTCGAGCGCGAGGTTGATGTTCTCGCTCCACACGCTGGCCGCGAGCCCGAACGGCGTGTTGTTGGCGAGTGCCACCGCCTCTTCGGGGGTGCGGAAAGTCATGCTCACCAGCACGGGGCCGAAGATCTCGACCTGCGCGATGGTGGCGCTGGGTGCGACATTGGTGAACAACGTGGGTGGATGGAACCATCCATCGGCAGGTTCGGCCCACGACGGCTGCCAGCAGGTGGCGCCTTCGTCCACACCCTGCTGGCAGAGCGCGCGTATGCGCTCGAGCTGCACCGGCGCCACGATGGCGCCCATGTCCACCGACTTGTCGAGCGGCGACCCCACGCGCAGTCGCTCCATTCGGTCACGCAGCTTCGCGAGCAAACGGTCGGCGACCCCCTCCTGCACGAGCAGACGGGAGCCGGCGCAGCACACCTGCCCCTGATTGAACCAGATCGCGTCGACGACGCCCTCGACCACACTGTCGAGATCCGCATCTTCGAACACGATGAAGGGGCTCTTGCCCCCCAGCTCGAGCGAGAGGCCCTTGCCACTGCCCGCCGTGGCCACGCGAATGGCGCGCCCCACCTCGGTGCTGCCGGTAAAGGCGATCTTGTCCACGTCGTCGTGCGAGACGATCGCGGCCCCCGTCGCGCCGTCCCCCGTGACGAGGTTGAATACGCCGGGCGGCAAGCCGATCTCGTGCACCAGCTCAGCGAAGCGAATGGCCGTGAGCGGCGTGAACTCGGCGGGCTTGAGGACGATCGTGTTTCCGGCCGCGAGTGCGGGCGCCACCTTCCACGCCAGCATGAGGAGCGGGAAGTTCCACGGAATCACCTGCCCCACCACGCCGTAGGCATGATGGTGGGGAAACTCACTCGACAGCAGTTGCGCCCAGCCGGCGTGATGGTAGAAGTGGCGCGCGACGAGCGGGATGTCGATGTCGCGCGTTTCGCGGATCGGCTTACCGTTGTCGAGCGTCTCCAGCACGGCGAAGTGCCGGGCGTGCTTCTGGATGCCGCGCGCGAGCGCATAGATCCAGCGCGCGCGGGCGTGATCGTCGAGCGCCTGCCAGGCCGGCAGCGCGGCGCGGGCTGCGGCCACGGCCGCGTCGACATCGGCCGACGTGCCCTGCGCGACGTGCGCCAGTGGCGTGCCGGTGGCCGGTTCGAGCACCTCGAACGTGCTGCTGCCGGCGACCCATTGTCCGCCGATGTAGTGCCCGAAGGTGCCGTTGTGGCGCGCGATCCAGTCACGGACCGGCGCGTCGCCCTCGGGAGCAGGGCCGTAGCTCATCGCGTCGTACAGGTCACGCACCGTGGGCTTGGCCGACGGGCTGGCGGGAGGCGTGGTGGAAGCCATGTCTGCTCCTCAGACCATCGGTTGGCGATAGGCCGCCGCATACCGGCCCGTCACGAAGTGTTCAAGCTGACGCTCCACGTCGGTAAGCAGGCCACTGGCGCCGAAGCGGAACAGATGGGGGCGGAGCCAACGATCGCCGAGTTCTTCCTTCATGAGCACGAGCCAGTCGAGCGCCTGCTTGGCGGTGCGAATACCACCGGCGGGCTTGAAGCCCACCTCGTGGCCAGTGCGTTCACCGAACTCGCGAATCATGCGCGTCATCACGAGCCCCACCGGCAAGGTGGCGTTGGAGCTTTCCTTGCCCGTGCTGGTCTTGATGAAGTCGGAGCCGGCCATCATGGCCACCATGCTGGCGCGCGCCACGTTGGTGAGCGTGGCGAGTTCGCCCACGCCGAGGATGGTCTTCATGTGGGCCTCGCCGCAGGCGTCGCGGAAGGCCCGCACCTCGTCGTACAGCGCGTCCCAGTTGCCGGTGAGCACATGGGCGCGCGTGATGACGATGTCGATTTCGGTGGCGCCGGCGGCCACGCTCGCGTGAATCTCGGCCAGCCGCTGCTCGAACGGCGACAACCCGGCCGGGAAACCGGTGCTCACGGCCGCGACCGGGATGCCGGTGCCCTCGAGCGCCTCCACGGCGGTCGCGACGTACTGGTGATACACGCACACGGCGCCCGTGGTCAGTTGCAGGTCGACCACACCAAGGGCGGCCACGATCTCCGGCTTGAGCGGACGCGCCGCCTTGGCGCAGAGCCGCCGCACGTTGCCTGGGGTGTCATCGCCAGCCAGGGTGGTGAGGTCCATGCAGGCGATGGCCCGCAGCAACCAGGCGGCCTGCCACTCCTTCTTCACGGTGCGCCGCCCCGGGAGGGTGGCCGTTCGACGCTCAACGGCGCTGCGGTTCACCCTAATGGCCTTCACGACCGAGAGGTCGAGGGCAGTGCCCGGGTTACGGGCGGGGGGCACGTCGGGGGACAGCCCCGACGGCCAGCGGGGGGCGGCGGCACCGGATTGGTCCGCGGGGCGGGCCGGGCGGGGCGCATGCAGGGGCGTGACAGTCATGGCCCTCGCAATCTAGACAGGGACCGAGGTCGGCGCTCAACTCGCCGATGGATGGAGCCGATACCCATCAATCGGAGAGGAGTACCCTGACCGATCAGCTTATGCGTTCCGCTCGACCAAAAACTCTGCTTGCCGTCCTGTTCGCGGCCATCCCCACGCTCGTGGCGTTCCCGGGATGCACCAAGACCACGGAGGCCCCGGCCGCGTCGCGCCTGACCATCGTGCAGGGACACCTGCAGCAGGCGGCCGCCGGCACCCTGTTGCCGACCCCCATCGTGTTGCGAGTGTACGCCACCGACGGGTCGCCCATGGCCAATATCCCCGTGAGCTTCAATGTGCTCGCCGGGGGCGGGTCGGTAGACCCGGCGACCGCGAAGAGTGATGCCAACGGCGAGGTGAAGGCACGCTGGACGCTGGGCCCCGGGTCACAGGCGCAAAGCCTGGTGGGCAGTGCCCCGAACGTGGAGCCGGTGATGCTGAGCGCGCTGGGCATCCTGCCCGCCGATATCAGCGTCGCGCAGGGGAACAACCAGACAGCCAGAGCCAATACGGCCCTCCCGGTGCAGCTCGTCTTGCGCATCACCGGCAACAACAACGTACCCATCCCGGGGCAGACGGTCGCACTGTCGATCACGTCGGGCGGCGGCAGCGTGTCACCGCAGTCGGCGGTCACCAACAGCCTCGGTGAGGTGACAGTGCGTTGGACATTGGGTCCGCAGGTCGGACTGCAGACGGCCACGGCCACGTCCGGTACGGTCGGTCCGATCACCCTCACGGCGATCGCGAACTGAACCACAAGATTTCGCGAACTGATCAGGTCGATTCGGGGTTGCAGAAGGGAGCGTCACTACGTGGCGCTCCCTTCGTCAATTTCCTACGCATGCCTGCTGATCGTTCCGCCCCGACCTCACAGTTGAATCTTCACGACAAAGTCGTGGTCGTTACCGGTGCCAGTGATGGTATCGGTCGCGCCGCCGTACAGCAGTTCGCCGAGGCGGGCGCGCACGTAGTCATGGTGGGGCGCAACGAGGCGAAGACGCGCGCCGCCGCCAACGCCATCATGTCCGCGAGCGGCCGCCGCGACATCACCTGGGCCATTGCCGATCTGTCCCGACAGGACGCGGTGCGCGAGTTGGCGCTGCGCCTCCGGGAGGCGCACCCGCAGATCCACGTGCTCGCCAACAACGCGGGTGCCATGTTCCTCGAGCGCCAGGAGACGGTAGATGGTCTGGAGCAGACCTTCGCCCTGAATCACCTGAGCTATTTCACCCTCGCGTTGCAGTTGCTGCCGTCGCTCTATGCCGCCGGGGCACCCGGGGCGCCCGCGCGCGTGGTGAATGTGTCGAGCCGCGCCCACGAGAACGCGAAGCTCGACCTTGACGATCTGCAGCTCACCCGCGGGTTCGGCGGCTGGCGCGCCTACACCAACTCGAAGCTGTGCAACATCTGGTTCACGCGCAGTCTCTCGCGTCGGCTCGACACCACGCGCGTGGTTACGCACGCGATGCACCCGGGTGTGGTGAGCACGCGGTTCGCCACCAACAACGGACGCATGGGCCGCCTGCTGCGCGGCTTCATGGACGTGGTGTCGATCACGCCCGACGCCGGCGCCGACACGTTGGTCTGGTTGTCCGGCGCGGACGATGCGGCGCGGGACAGCGGGTACTACTGGCAGAAGCGCCGGCTGCGCACACCGTCGCGCACGGCGCAGCGCGACGACTGGGCGGACTCCCTGTGGGCGCGCTCGGCCACGCTGGCCGGCCTCGACGCCGACCTCCTCCTGCAGCAGGCCCGGGAGATGCATGGCCAGTCGTGACGTACCGTGGCGGGATGTGCCCCGCCTGTGGCTGATTCTGTGGCGTCTCGTTCCCGTGGTGATCTCGCTGTTGCGCGACCGCAAACGCTGGCTGTGGTTCGGTGCCCCCGCGGTGCGATCCCCACGCTTTCACGAGCGGCGTGCCGCCGTGATCGTGCGGGACCTGGCCGCGCTGGGACCGACGTTCGTGAAGCTGGCGCAGATCTTCGCGAGCCGCGCCGATCTCATACCGGAGCCATACCTGCAGGCGCTCGGGACGCTCACCGACCGCGTGCC
>Ga0164293_10002302_pt1 | contig 16207 bp, 15 predicted proteins | sample GEODES118metaG_FD_111487 | JGI IMG/M metagenome (GOLD analysis project Ga0164293, IMG submission 111487) | Eutrophic lake water microbial communities from Lake Mendota, Wisconsin, USA - GEODES118 metaG | ecosystem: Environmental > Aquatic > Freshwater > Lake | place: USA: Lake Mendota...
CCAAAATCTAAAGACTGTTCCTAGAATCAGTCCAATCACATTTGCACTGATGTTGTCTGCGAGCGCACTTTCAAATCCAAGTAAGTAGTGGCTAACCCACAAGCAAGAAAGTGAAATGATCATTCCTGCAGCATTGAAGACAAAAAACAGAGTGTATTGGCGTCGAAAGGACGAGCGAGACCGATCTTTAAAGGTCCAATTTCTATTTCCAAAGTAAGCAAATGTTGTTGCAACTGAAACGCTAATCACTTTGGCGGTCAAAGGTTTGTCATAGAGGGGCCCTTCACCACCAGCAAACCTCAAAACGTTAAAGATTGTTAAGTCGATTATGTATGCCACTAATCCGATGACACCAAACTTGCCCAGTTCCTTGCGCAGTTTGGTGACAAAATCTTTGATGAGCATGACCTTAGATTAGCCAACGTTTATAGGCATTAGCCCAATCGGTACCGAGGTTTCGCATTCGTGAGGTAAATTTGGCATTCAAATAGCGTTAAAGGGGAGTGCCCATATGAGTCAGCGCATCTTGGTTATCGAAGATGACCAATCTATTGCTGAGATCGTAGGCATTTTGTTGCGCGCTGAAGGATTTGAAGTTTCATATTGTGCGGATGGAAATCAAGCACTACAGGCATTTCAAGTTGTAAATCCTGATTTGGTTTTGCTTGACTTGATGCTTCCTGGCAGAGACGGGATTGAGATCTGTCGAGCAATCCGCGAAACCAGTGGAATTCCAATTGTGATGTTGACTGCAAGAAGCGATACCAGTGACGTTGTCACCGGCCTTGAAGCTGGTGCTGATGATTACGTAGTTAAGCCAATCAAGAATGAAGAATTGATTGCCAGAATTCGAGCACGGCTACGTAACATCGAAGCACCTGCGGTAAACGAGATCAATGTTGGTGACCTAGTCATAGATGTGGCAGGCCATGGAGTTAAGCGTGGCGACGTAAACATTCCGCTCACGGTTTTGGAATTCAAGCTTCTAGTCACGCTAGCAAAACGACCATGGCAGGTTTTTTCGCGTGAATCTTTGCTTGAAGAAGTTTGGGAATATCAGCACGCAGCAGACACCAGATTGGTTAATGTGCACGTGCAAAGACTTCGGGCAAAGATCGAAATTGATCCAGAGCATCCTGAAATTGTTGTCACTGTTCGAGGAGTTGGCTACAAGGCAGGGCAAACCTAAGCCGTGAGCACACCAGCTCGAGAAAAAACATCGATTAGAAGCTATTGGAGAAGAAACTTACAGCTTCGTTTGATTGCCTTGACCTTTTTCATCTCAGCAACGGTATTAAGTATTGTTGGCGTTCTTTTGGTAAATCAAGTTGCTGCCGGGTTACTTGAAGCAAAGCAACAGAGCGCCTTGACTGAAGCAACAGCAGCCAGACTTGAAGTGCAACGACTCCTTGATGCCTCGGATGTTGGACTGGTAGCACCAAACAACACCAGGCTCGTTGATTCTGTAATCACTGCACTTGCAGTGCGTGCCGGATCTCCTGGAATTTACGACGCCTTGTTCTTGAGCGATCCAGAACTAGTTGGAGTTCCGGAACGCGGAACTAAGTTGATTTCTGAGGCTTCGATTCCCGATAGCTTAAGAACTGCAATTCGAGAACGTGATCGTCAAGCCTGGGCTTACTCAGAGTTGATTTATGAAGGTGGCGCTACTTCTCCAGGCCTGGTAGTCGGATCACCGGTTTCGATCCCACGAGTTGGGGCTTACGAACTTTATTTGTTATTCCCGCTGGAAAATGAACAACGAACCATCGATCTTGTAGCGCAGGGAGTTGCGGCAACCGGAATCATCCTGCTGGTGAGTTTGATGGTGTTGGCCTGGTTTGTTACGGCGCGCGTTACTGACCCAGTGAGGGAGGCTGCTGAGATTGCGGTCCAAATTGCATCTGGAGATTTAGATCGCCGAATGCAAGTTAATGGTGAAGATGATATTGCTCGACTAGCGGGTTCATTTAATGAAATGGCCACCAGCTTACAAAGCCAAATTATTCGGCTTGAATCTTTGTCGCAGGTCCAGCAGCAGTTTGTATCGGATGTATCCCATGAATTGCGTACTCCTTTAACAACCGTGCGAATGGCAAGTGAGATGATCTATAACGCACGAGCGGATTTCGACCCAGACATGGCAAGGTCAGCCGAACTGCTGCGTAATCAGGTAGATAGATTCGACGTTCTCCTAAGCGATCTACTGGAGATGAGCAAAATTGACGCGGGAGCTTCACCGCTTGAGAGTGCTCCGGTTGATTTGTCCGCAATCACTGAATCCATCTTGCGTGACAATCAAGAAATTGCAGCCGAGCATTCAACTCAGTTTAAATTTTCAAGTCTTGGCGATACTACGGTGACCGCTGATAAACGAAGAGTATCTCGAATCATCAGAAACCTAGTTGTTAATGCAATCGAGCACTGTGATGGCACTGAAGTTGAAGTTGAAATAGCGGGAAATGCATCATGTGTTTCGATATCAGTGCGAGATCATGGTCAAGGTATTGCAGTTGAGGATCTGTCTAGAGTCTTTGGTCGTTTTTGGCGAGCAGATCCAGCGCGACAGCGCACTCTCGGTGGCACCGGATTAGGACTTTCAATCTCCGCAGAAGATGCCGCGCTACATGGTGGAATCATCGATGTTTGGGGTGCGCCAAACGAAGGGGCGCAGTTTGTGCTGACACTTCCTCGCCTTGAGTTAGGCGCGATTAATGATGTGGCAATTTCGGCAGGTGCGCCATGAAGCTAAAGATTTCCGGTGGATTCCTTGCTCTAGCCATGGTGCTTTCTGGATGTGCAGGAATTCCAAGTTCTAGTGAAGTGTTCTACGGAGAGGAAATCTCTTCTGACTCATCCGCCCAGTTTGTGAGAGTAATCGCCCGTCCGCCAAGTCTTGGTATGGATCCAGAAGAAATTGTTCGGGGATTTTTGGATGCTAGTGCTGATCCATCTGACAATTATGGAATTGCGCGACAGTATCTTGACGTTGAATTTGCAGGTAATTGGAATCCGTTGACGGGTATCGAGATTTATGAGCCGTCAACAATTGAAGTTACCGGAAGTGCACCGACACTAACTGTAGGTGCAGATAAGCTCGGAACGATTTCAGATCTAGGCAGATATCAAAGTAGTGATCCTGGCGCCCAAGTATCCAAACCTTTTGAACTAAAGCAAGACGCCAATGGTCAATGGCGAATTGCAAATCTAAGTGATGGAATTTTGTTATCAAGCGGAGACGTTGATCGTTCATTCCGCAGCTTTCCAATCTATTTTTTCAACACTGAGCTAAGCGCATTGATCGTTGACAATGTTTTAGTGCCAGTGAGTAATTCTGGAGCGGCAACATCATTAGTACGATCACTTCTTGACGGACCTTCTGCATACTTAACGCCAGTTGCAACAAGCGCTTTTCCAATCGGCACTACCTTGACGTATGGCTCAGTTCCTGTAACCAATGGCATCGCGCAAGTTGATCTTTCAAACGAGATTTTAGGAGCCGATGAGGCAACGCGTCGTGCGCTTTCAGCCCAATTGGTCTGGACGCTCAGTGTGCTTCCAAATGTCTCTGCAGTACAGATCTCGGTTTCAGGTCAGCCATTAGCGCTTTCGAACCTTGGAGCGATTCAAACAATTCAGGACTGGCAAAGCCTGTCGACATTACCTAATTCCGACATGACAAATCTTAATGTGATCAGGAATGAAAAGATCTTCTCTGTTGTTAATGGGACAGATAACTTGAAGTACATCGCCCCAGCCCCTCTGGTTTTCGCAGCACCAAATATGACAGACACTCGGATCGCTGCCGTTACCGCAGATCGTAGATCCCTTCAGGTGACTAATTCATCGGATTCAAAGTTTGAGTTAGTAACTCAAGGAGATCAGATTTCTAAACCAACTTGGGATCGAGATGGAAACATCTATTTTTCAGATGCTGGCCAAGGGGTTCGTGAGATTTTGAGTGATGGCACATCACGCCCTGTACTAGTCGACGTATCTACGCTCGGCACAAAGGATCAGGTTAAGCAAGTGGCCGTAGCAAGTGACGGTGTTCGAATTGCTGTTGTCCTGTCAAATGGAATTCAAGATGCTGTTGCCGTTGGCGCTATCTTTAAGACGGATTCAGAAACCAGAGTCATCGGGCTACATCGAATAGAGCGTTCCATTACTTCTGTGCGTGACATTGTTTGGAGTTCACCAACGTCAGTTGCTGTCATTGGCTCGGATGAATCAAATAGCGAGCTTCTGTTTGACGTTTCGCTGCTTGATGGGAAAACCAAACTGTTTAGTGCGCCAGTTGGCGCGCAACAAATTTCTGTGGACGGAACTGGGAAGGTATTTGTTTCTGCCGTAGATGGCACAAATCAATTTGTTTTCCAGCAGAGCTTCGGATCCTGGACCCAAATCACTACAGGAATCGGCGGTTTTTTCTCTAACTAAGTCAACACCCGAGATTTATCGACAGCACTGCATTTCTCCTTGCAACAACATAGATCTCGTTTCAGGCTGACTTGTGTCAATTTTGAAGCAATTGATTTTCACGCCTCGGTGTTTGATCTGCTCTCGACTAGGTGTCGAGTTTTGCTCCACATGTATTGGTGCCACTCGACCATTTAGAGCCAGAGACTTGAGTGAGCTAGAAGCCTGTTACTGCGCGGGCGAGTATTCAGGATGGCTGAGAGATTCAATCATCTGTTATAAAAATGGCGATGCCAGATATTCTGAAATGCTGTCACAAATTTTGAGCAAGACGTTTGATGTATTTCTTGGATCCGAGAATTTCAACTTGATTCCAATTCCTAGTTCGCAACAAAAGGTGAGGGAGCGAGGTTTTGATTCTGTGGCTAATCTTTGTGCCAGGGTTGCTAGAGGCAACAGATCAATTCACTTCGATGATTCAAATCTATTTCTTCGCCGACATGTTGTAGATCAAGTCGGATTATCAGCCGTGCAACGTCATTCGAACTTAGAAGGCGCATTCGGCATCCGGAAAGTAGTAAACGGAACCGTGGTAGTTGTTGATGATGTTGTTACAACAGGTGCAACCTTGAATAGTGCTGCCAGGGCACTCAAATTTGCTGGCGCCCAACGGGTCATTGCAGTGGCATTGTGCGGCACTCCATTAACCAGATAGCCTAAAAGCCGGCACCCACCCGGGTCCGTGATTGCGTTGCAAAGCAGTTCTTCGAAGTTGGTTTGCAACAAGCCGATGCCAGCCGCAGGCAAAGCGGTCCACGTAAGACGACTCTTGGTCGTTGAGCACGGTGCGGTTTAGAAGTAAGTCCTGCCTGTTCTTTGATCCAGATGGTCAAAATCAACAGCGAGGGTTAGTAGTGGCGATTGACGCTGCAAAAGCTCCAGCAGGCGAATGTGGGGTCGAAAATCAGGTCGGACGGGTGGGTGTCTCTTCACGCCCACTAGGTTTAGAGCATTGGGAGTTGTAGATGACACAGAGCCAAAGCTCAGAAAAGCAAGATTTCATCATTAAGGCACTTCCACTTTTCTTCGTAGCAATGACACTGCGCCCCCTTACAACTTCTGTGGGTCCGGTGCTGCCAGAGATTCGCGAAGATTTTGGTTTGTCGGCAACTGCTGGCTCGCTGCTAAGCACCCTTCCAATTCTTATGTTTGGCCTTGGTGCGCTACTCGTACCACGTTTACTACATCGCATAAGTCCAAACAAAGCGATCTCTTTAAGTTTGCTCGCTCTTGCACTCGGTGGACACTTACGTTTACTTCCATTTGTTGTTGTTCTTTACTTGGGAACCATAATCATTGGACTCGGAGTCGCTGTTGGCAACGTAGTTCCATCACTGATAACGCGGAGAGATTTCCCAACACGCATCGGTGGAGTGATGGGAATGATCGCTGGCGCGATTTCATTGTCTGCAGCAGTTGCAGCACTAGTTACTTACCCAATTGCTAATCGATTAGGGTCTTGGCGCGAGGCACTCGAGTTATGGGCAATCCTGCCGCTCATTGTTTTCATTATTTGGCGTTTTTACAAGCATCCAAATACCAAAGATGTGCCCTTAGATACTCCGCACAATATGAAGGCATTAGTTCGAAATCCGTTGGCATGGAGTTTGACCTTGTACTTCGGATTCCAGTCCATCAATTTCCACTCAATGAATACTTGGTTACCAACAATTTTGCGCGAAGCCGGAACCGATCCAGTTACTGCTGGAAATCAACTTGCACTTCTAGTTTTGATTGGACTACCAACTGGATTGTTTGTTCCACCATTAGCGGCAAAGTTCACATCACAAGTTGGACTTTGCGTAGGCTTCGTGATCGTTTTCGCAGTGGGACTGATTGGAATCTATAGCTTTGCGATCTATGGGCTATGGCCGGCAGCAACCTGGCTTTGGGTTTTCTTACTTGGGGTAGGACTTGGCTCGTCATTTCCGCTTGCTTTAACTCTGGTGTTACTGCGTTCAGATACGCCGGAGACCGCAAGAGATTTGGGATCCTTTATGCAAGGTGGCGGATATGTGATTTCAGCCTTGGGTCCTTTGACACTGGGATTCTTGCGAGACATTACTAACTCATGGTCTGCGGCATTCTTTGCACTAGGAATTGCCTTAATGGTTCAACTTGTATCTGGCGTGATTATTTCCCGGCCAGTTTTGATTACCGAAAAGAAATGAAACAATGAGGTGTGCCCAATCGCCTCGTGAATTCAACATCGCCGTATCTGCTGCAGCATGCTGATAATCCTGTGGACTGGTATCCCTGGTCTGAGGAAGCATTTGAACTGGCCCGCACTCGAGATGTTCCGATCTTTTTAAGCGTTGGATATAGCGCCTGCCATTGGTGCCATGTAATGGCGCACGAGAGTTTTGAGAACCCATCAGTTGCAGCATTGATGAATGAGTATTTTGTAAACATAAAGGTTGACCGGGAAGAACTCCCAGCAGTTGATTCGTTGTACATGGAAGCCACACAAGCAATGACTGGTCACGGTGGCTGGCCAAATTCAGTCTGGTTAGATCATGATCGCAGGCCTTGGTATGCCGGAACCTACTTCCCACCGCGCCCGTCCCACGGCATGCCGTCTTTCACCCAAGTTTTATTGGCGTTGAATGACACTTGGACGGGCGAACGGGAACGAGTCAGTGAATCATCTGCTCGAATCATGGAACATATTGGTTCTCGAAATGATTTGATCGTTAAATCTAAATCTGACTTCACTAAAGCTGAAATCGCATTTGCGGTAACTTCAGGCCTTGAATCACTGGCGTCATCTTTTGATCCAATCAATGGCGGATTCGGTGATGCTCCAAAATTCCCACCTTCACTAGCGCTCGAGTTTCTACTGCGAAACGAAGCTCTGCAACGGCTAGCTGGAAGTGATCCAGATTTCCGTGGCATGCAGATGATCGAACAAACTTGCAATGCCATGGCTCGTGGTGGAATGTACGATCAACTTGGTGGTGGGTTTGCACGCTATAGCGTGGATGCAACTTGGACCGTTCCGCACTTTGAAAAAATGCTTTATGACAATGCCCAACTACTTTCTATCTATGCCCACTTGTACCGGCTAACAGGTGACGAACAAGCATTGCGCATTACGACAGAGACTGCTGAATTTTTGATTCGTGAAATGCAAACTGCGGAAGGTGGGTTTGCGGCTGCTCTCGATGCTGACAGTCTTGACGCTGACTCCGGGCACTCTGAAGAAGGTGCGTTCTACGCGTGGACGCCACAACAAATTACAGATGCTCTTGATTCTGCAGACGCAGACTGGGTCCTAAAGCTTTGCAATGTGACCGAAGCTGGAACTTTTGAGCATGGTAAATCAGTTCTTACGCTGCACCAGGATCCAGATGATTGGGAACGCTGGAACACGTTGCGCGCAAAGTTAATGACTGTGCGAGCAACTAGACCAGCGCCTGGCAGAGACGACAAAATTGTTGCTAGCTGGAATGGTCTAGCGATTAGAGCTTTGGTTGATGCTGGCAGTGTTTGCAAGCGACAAGACTGGATTGAATGTGCAACTCGCGCTGCAGACCTATTGGTAAGCGTTCATCTGGGAGCTGATCCAGCGCATCCAAGCAGATTGGTCAGAGTTTCCCGCGATGGTAAGGCTGGGGTGCACGCGCTGGGAGTGCTTGAAGACCAAGCCTTGGTGGCAAGTGCGTTCTTGGCATTAGCCCAGGTAAATGGCGACGACACTTGGCGCGAACTTGCGGGGAGTTTACTTAGCGACATAAAGAATCATTTCCAACAAGGCACAGGTTTAACGGATACAGCTGATGATGTTGAGCCGGTAGCTAAAGACGTAGCAACCAGACAGGTAGACCCAACAGATAACGTGACGCCATCTGGTTGGGCTGCAACTATTGATGCCGCATTGACTTATTCAGCGCTATCTGGTGATACCGAAATGCGAGCTTGGGCTGAGCAATTCATTCCTGCGCTAATTCCGTTAGTGGCATCTCACACTCGATTTGCAGGCTGGGGTAGTGCAATGTTTGTAACTTGGCTTGATGGGCCACGTGAAGTCGCAGTCGTTGGCTCAAGTGATTCTGATTTTAGGGAAGCGGTAGTAAACGGAACTGCGCCAGGAATGGTTTATGCCTGGGGAGCCGACCAACCATTGCTCACGCATCGAACGGTCGTGGAAGGAAATGCGACAGCATATGTCTGCCGTGGCTTTGTTTGCGATGCACCAACGACTGATTTACAAATCTTAAAGAACTCAATTGGAGTGTTTAACTAAATCCCAAACCGTCGATTTCGAGCCGTGTAAGAACGCACAGCTCGCAAGAAATCAATTTGGCGAAAGTTGGGCCAGTAGGCCTCACAAAAATAAAACTCAGAGTGCGCACTTTGCCACAATAAGAATCCACTTAATCTCTGTTCGCCTGAAGTTCTAATTACAAGATCAGGGTCAGGCTGACCCTTGGTGTAGAGATGAGCAGCGATGTGTTCAATATCAATCTTGGAGGCAACTTCATCAAGTGATTTTCCTGCGGCCGATTCCTCAAGTAGTAGAGATCGAACTGCATCGACAACTTCTTGACGTCCGCCATATCCAATAGCGACATTGACCAAGAGTCCGGGCACATTCTCGGTCGCAGCTTTTGTTGCATTTAACAGATCTGTAGTTTTCTCGGGAAGAAGTTCTAGTGCACCAACGGGATGAATCTGCCATCTTCCGGTATTGCCCAAGGCAGTCACTGTGTCTTCGATGATTTCCAGCAGGGCATCTAATTCAGTTGGTTCTCGCAGCAGATTGTCAGTCGAAAGCAACCAAAGTGTTACTACTTCAACCCCAAGCTCTTCACACCAGCCAAGAAATTCGGTTATCTTTTCAGCTCCCGCTCGGTGACCATGGGCGCTGGAGGATCCCATTTCGGCAGCCCAGCGACGATTACCATCCAAAATCACGCCTACGTGGGCTGGAAGTTGATCCTGGGGAAGTGAGGAAGTAAGTCGGTGGCCGTACAAGTCATAAGCGACATCGCCAACGAGCGTGCGGATTCTTCCCATGCGCCCAAGATTAGTAGATCCTTAATGACGCCTATGCAGCCCCGTAAATGATCACAAAATTCACCCACTTGCAACCCTTTAGTACGGCGTGTCTGACCGAGTGAAATCCAACGCAGGAATACGGTCTTTCGTATCGGGCAATTCCGAGCCTTCCCAAGGATAAATCTGAAAATTTGGGGTGAGCTCGTGACCGAATCGAACACTCAAAAGCGCACGTATGTTTTGGATACCAGCGTTCTGCTTTCTGACCCGAGTGCCCTATTTCGATTTGATGAACATGAAGTAGTTATTCCCGTTGTGGTAATCACCGAACTGGAAACTAAGCGCACCCATCCTGAGTTGGGATATTTTGCGCGTTCGGCATTGCGCAGTCTTGATGATTTACGTATCAAGTACGGACGCCTGGACGCCCCACTTCCACTTGGCGACAAAGGTGGAGTACTCAGGGTCGAACTAAATCACACCAACCCGGAAATTTTGCCAGCTGGTTTTCGATTGGGCGATAACGATACCCGTATCCTTTCGGTTGCAAAGAATCTTTCAGCTGAAGGTTGCGACGTAGTTTTAGTCAGCAAAGATTTACCACTTCGGGTAAAAGCATCTGCTGTTGGATTGGAAGCGCAGGAGTATCGCGCAGAGATTGTGCCATCAAGTGGCTGGACAGGCATGGCCGAAGCTTCAGTTAGCGCCTCTGAAATTGATGATCTGTATAGCGGCGAAATCATCGATCATGAAAGTGCTCGCGAGAATCCGTGCCACACCGGAATCGTGCTTTCCAGTGAACGGGGTAGCGCATTAGCAAGAGTCACACCTGACAAGCGCTTGCAACTAATCCGAGGCGATCGTGAGGCATTCGGGTTGCATGGCAGAAGTGCCGAGCAACGTATTGCGTTAGATCTATTACTCGATCCAGAGATTGGAATTGTTTCCCTTGGTGGGAGAGCTGGAACTGGCAAAAGCGCGTTAGCACTTTGTGCTGGCCTAGAAGCTGTAATGGAACGGCAACAGCATCGTAAAGTCGTAATCTTCCGACCACTTTATGCAGTTGGTGGCCAGGAGTTGGGTTACCTGCCCGGTAGCGAAAACGAAAAGATGTCGCCGTGGGCGCAGGCAGTTTTTGACACCTTGTCAGCCGTTACATCTGGTGACGTGATTGAAGAGATTCTAGATAGAGGAATGCTGGAAGTTCTGCCATTAACTCACATTCGTGGTCGTTCGCTTCATGACACTTTTGTAATTGTGGATGAAGCGCAATCACTCGAACGAAATGTGTTGCTCACTGTGCTTTCTCGCATCGGAAAAGATAGCCGTGTTGTCTTAACTCACGATGTTGCCCAGCGAGATAACTTGCGAGTAGGCAGACATGACGGCGTTGTTGCAGTTGTAGAAAAACTTAAGGGACATCCGTTGTTTGCGCATGTAACGCTGAATCGATCAGAGCGCTCACCAATTGCAGCGCTGGTGACGGACATGCTAGAAGACCTGCCTGCTTGATTCGAAAATTCATTTGTTAACCTAAATAGTGTTATGACAAAACGCATTTGGATATCTACTGCGGTTGCATTGTGCGCACTTTTGCCAATGCAAACTATCAATAATGTTCCGAGTGCGGCTGCAGTCCAGATTGCAACAGACCCAACACGAAATCTCTCCAAGGAAGATCGCAAGAAAATTTCCTTTGAAGTTTGGGTCAATTCCCCGACCGCAAAATTTCTGAAGAAGAAAGAGTCAAATAACAACTGCAAAGCCACAGGTTCAAAAGGCAAGTATCAAGGTACCTGGCAGATGAATGCCGGTTTCTGGAAAACCTATGGCGGCAAGAAGTACGCCTCCAAAGCAAGTAAGGCAACTTGTATGGAACAGGATCTAGTCGCCTATCAAGGTTGGCTAGCACGGGGCTGGAGCCCTTGGCCACCAGCCAAAAACTTCAAACCCTAGAACTTATTTGGGTGGACCGATTGGAATGTTTAACGCAATCGGACGCAAGGTTTCCGCAAAAAAATCATTTCCCTTGTCGTCAACAACGACGAAAGCTGGAAAATCTTCTACCTCAATCTTCCAAACTGCTTCCATTCCCATTTCAGGGAAATCTAAAACTTCAACTTTTTTGATGTTGTCCTTCGCAAGTCTGGCTGCGGGGCCACCGATTGAGCCTAGGTAGAAGCCACCGTTTGCCTGGCACGCTTTTGTGACCGCATCACTTCGATTTCCCTTTGCCAACATGACGTAAGAGCCACCAGCTTTTTGAAAGCGATCCACGTAAGCATCCATTCGACCTGCCGTGGTTGGACCAAATGAACCAGATGCATATCCTTCTGGAGTCTTGGCAGGGCCTGCGTAGTAAACCGCATGATCTTTGAAGTACTGCGGCATTTCTTCGCCACGATCGATCATTTCCAAAATCTTTGCATGCGCTAAGTCGCGAGCAACAATAAGTGGACCAGTTAGTGAAACTCTAGTTTTTACCGAAAGCTTGGAAAGCGTCTCACGGATTTCTGACATCGGACGATTTAGGTCAATGTTTACCACAGCATCGTTCAGGTGATCATCTGTAATTTCTGGCAAGAAACGAGCCGGATCTGTTTCTAGCTTTTCGATGTAAGCACCAGTGGCATCTATCTTCACAAGAGCTTGGCGATCTGCTGAGCAAGAAACTGCAATTGCGATTGGGCAAGAAGCGCCATGTCTAGGAAGACGGATCACTCGTACGTCATGGCAGAAATACTTGCCACCAAATTGTGCTCCGATACCAAAATTTTGAGTGAGCTTTAGAATTTCCGCTTCCATTTCAAGATCTCGGTAGCCATTTCCATCCGGGCCACCTTGAGTTGGCAATGAATCTAGATACTTAGTACTCGCTAACTTAGAAACCTTTAGGGCATATTCAGCACTGGTGCCACCAACAACAATTGCTAAGTGATACGGCGGGCAAGCGGATGTTCCAATAAGTCGTAACTTCTCATCCATGAAGCGCAAGAAGCTTTCTTGATTAAGTACTGCTTTAGTTTCTTGATAGAGATAACTTTTGTTTGCGCTGCCGCCACCCTTGGCTATGAACAACATTTCATACGAGTTTTCATGACCAGGTTTAGTGTCAGAATAAATTTCAATCTGGGCTGGCAAGTTATCGCCTGTGTTTTTCTCATCCCACATATTCAGCGGGGAAAGCTGGGAATAACGGAGATTCAATTTTTGGTAAGCGTCGAAGATTCCGCGGCTAATTGCAACTTCGTCAGGTCCTTTTGTCAGAATCTGTGATCCACGTTTACCGGAGACAATTGCAGTGCCGGTGTCTTGGCACATTGGCAAGATTCCACCAGCGGCAATATTTGCATTTTTCATTAGGTCAATAGCGACGAATCTGTCATTTGGTGACGCACTTGGATCGTCAATTATCTTCTTGAGTTGCTCCAAATGACTTGTTCTCAAGTAGTGCGAAATGTCATGGATTGCTTCGTATGCAACTTTTTCCAAAACACTGTCGTCAATGTTTAGAAATGTTCGCTCGCCAACGGTTGTAGTAGATATTCCCTCAGTGGTAACCAGTCGGTACTCAGGTTCATTTTGCGCAAGTGGCAAGATTTCGGTGTAGTTAAACGAGCTCATATGGTTAGCCTAATCCGTTTTTCGATGCGGGGCCGATGCGACCGTGCAAGAGCGAACTTCGGATAAACCATGCAAAATAGAGGTATGGCTAACAAGAAACCAAGAGGGCGGGAAACTGCTTGGGATATGGTTCTGTCAATGAGTGCAGTGCTTGCAACTGTTGGCGTAATCATGTTGATCGCTTGGCGGCCTCAGCAAGAAGTAAAACAACAGGTCGACTATGAAACTGCGGTAGCGAGTGCAGTTATCGCACAGACTTGGCCCATCTCAATTCCGGAAACCTTGCCTGCCGGATATCAAGCCACTAGTGCTCGACTTGAGCCAGAGTCTTATGGTGAAGACGGCGACATTCGTTGGATTTTAGGATTTCAAACGGAAGCGGGTGAGTACGTTTCGCTTTGGCAAAGTGATGGTCCAACCAAGCGAGTAGTTGATCCCGCTACCAATAGCGCTCCATGTGAATCAACTGAAACCATAAATGGCGCTATCTGGCAAAAGTGTGAAATCGACCAGCCGCTCACTCGAGCCTTCGTAAAGACCGAAGGCGATCTAACTTCAATCGTTTCTGGTACTGCGCAATGGGACGAACTATTGCGGTTTGCCGAATCATTAGTACTTGCCAAACCATAGAATCTTCGTATGGCTAAGGATCAATCTTCGGAACTGTCTTACGAGGCAGCAAAATCTCAGTTAGACGAAATCGTTACGCGTCTAGAAGACAAAGATCTGCCGCTCGATGACATGGTCAATTTGTGGGAACAAGGCGAAAAGCTCGCTGCGATCTGCGAAGAACGCCTAGCTGGAGCAAAAGCCAGACTTGAAGCTTTGCGTCCAAGTAATTCCGACGAAGACTAACTTCCTTCAACGCGTGTAGTTAAGTCACCATCGGCTAGCTTGATTCGAAGTTCATCGCCGGCACTGACTGAAGTAACACTCTTCACAATTACATTGTTTGAGTCTCGAACAATTGAAAACCCTCGTTCTAATGTTCCCTGCGGTGAAAGTGCTCGTAAAGTTCCGTTGGCGCCATTTAGATACGCGCTTTCAATTGCAATGAAGTTTCGCACCTTGACATGCATGGCATTGCGCAAGGCACTGTTCTCGCTGAGGCGCTGAGTTATCAAAGTCGCTGGTGATGCCAGAGCTGGACGGCTTTTTGTGAGTGCAAGTTGTTGTTCAAGTCGAGTTATTCCAGCTGATACTAAAGTTTTGATTTTTGATCGGGCATTTCGCAGATCCGAAATCTCTTGAAGTACGTCTGGAACAATTTTCCGCGCAGCATCTGTCGGAGTTGAGGCTCGATAATCAGCAACATAATCGATCAATGGCCGGTCTTCCTCGTGTCCGATAGCCGCAACTACGGGGGTGTCTATTCCGGCAACTACTCGGATCAATGACTCATCACTAAACGGCAAGAGATCTTCGAAAGCGCCACCACCGCGCGCAATCACAATTACGTCGATGTCAGAAATCGCATCAAGTTCCGTTAAGGCACCACTGACTTGCTTCACACAGTTAACGCCTTGGACCGCAACTTCCCGGACTTCAAACTGAACGTCTGGCCACCGGCGTTTGGCATTTTCAATAACATCGTGCATGGCATCGCTAGCTTGACCACAAATCAATCCAACTCTTCGCGGCAAGAAAGGTAGTGGTTTTTTACGGTCTTCATTAAACAAACCTTCAGCGGCCAGTAGGTTTCGCAATGCTTCAAGTCGAGCCATCAGCTCGCCGATGCCAACGGCACGCATTTGTAAAACCTTGAACTGCAGTGAGCCACGCTTAGCCCACCAGTCAGCTTTAACTTGAACTAGAACTCGGCTGCCTTGCTCTACCGTGGTCGCTAGCGAATCCATAACCCCGGATGCGACATAGAGCGATAACGAAACATCCCGATCGGTGTCGCGAAGTGACAGGTACGTTAACCCTTTTCTTGGGTTAACTTCGGCCAGTTGGCCTTCGACCCAAATGGTTCCTAGTCGGCCAATATATTCACCAATCATGGTGCTGACCGAATGCACAGCCAGGGGCGACTCTGGATCAAGTCCTGGTTTGGCTGGTTCTGTCTGGTCCATGGATCTATTGTGCCTAATGCCAGAAAGCGTGAGGGGAGGCACGGGCTTACGATAGGAGAGTGAGCGAAACAAAGAAGAAAGTCCTGCTAGCAAAACCTCGTGGATATTGTGCTGGAGTCGATAGAGCCGTAGTCACGGTTGAAAAAGCTTTGGCGGTCCACGGCGCACCAATTTATGTGCGTAAGGAAATTGTTCATAACAAGTACGTGGTTACTGAACTTGAAGCCAAGGGCGCAATCTTTGTAAATGAAACTGATGAAGTGCCTGAAGGTGCCACAGTTGTATTCAGTGCTCATGGAGTTTCACCAGCTGTTCACGATGAAGCAGCACAGCGAAACCTAAAGACCATTGATGCAACTTGCCCATTGGTAACAAAGGTTCACTCTGAAGCCCGACGTTTTGCCTCAGATGATTACCAAATTTTGTTTATTGGACATGAAGGTCATGAAGAAGTTGAAGGCACCATGGGTGAAGCGCCTAACAACATGACTTTGGTTGATGGTCCAGCTCATGTTCAGGAAATCGAAATTGACCCATCTAGGCCTGTGGCTTGGTTGTCGCAAACAACGCTTTCGGTTGATGAAACTTTAGAAACTGTGGATTTGTTGCGTGCAAAGTATCCGAACTTAATTGATCCGCCAAGTGATGACATTTGCTATGCCACCCAAAATCGCCAAAAGGCGGTCAAGGAAATTTCTCAAGCTTGCGATGTCATGCTTGTGGTGGGATCTGCAAACTCTTCGAACACAGTTCGCCTTGTTGATGTTGCATTAGAAGCAGGTGCTAACGCTGCCTACCGCGTTGACTTCGCTGGCGAGATTGATGAAGCCTGGATTGCAAATGCCCAGACGATTGGACTTACGAGTGGCGCTTCCGTTCCAGAGATTTTGGTTAATAGTGTCTTGGCTTGGTTAGCAGAACGTGGCTATACCGATGTCGAAGAAGTAGAAACTATTGAAGAGCACTTGATTTTTGCTTTGCCGCCAGAACTACGCAGAGACATTAAGGCTGCCGGCCGCGCCTAAAGA
>Ga0164293_10002303_pt1 | contig 16206 bp, 14 predicted proteins | sample GEODES118metaG_FD_111487 | JGI IMG/M metagenome (GOLD analysis project Ga0164293, IMG submission 111487) | Eutrophic lake water microbial communities from Lake Mendota, Wisconsin, USA - GEODES118 metaG | ecosystem: Environmental > Aquatic > Freshwater > Lake | place: USA: Lake Mendota...
CATGGCACCTGGAATTGGGCTTGAGAGTTCATACGCTGACATCAAACCGGCCACCTCAAGCTGGGTATCAGGAATCTGTGCCCAACGTGGATCACCACTGTGCGTCAACATATTCACTTGACGGATCAAACCTGGAACAGCTTTATAGCCACCCAACTCAGGATCTTTCACCATCATCTTGTCACCAAACTGCTCCATGGCATGAACCACTTCTGGTCGCGAGATACCGTTTTCATCTTTGGTTCTTGCAACTACAAACAACTCCTCAGATCCAGGGAAACTTTCATTAATGGCTTTAGCAGAAATGTTGTAATCGTGAGTACGATTCAAAATTGGAGAGCCTGGTTCTGATTCACCAAACTTCACTTGGGCCACAAAGAAAGAAGCCACGATCACAGCAATGGCCGTGCCGATCAAACCAATCTTCACGCTCAATGGATTCACTAAAATCTTAGAGAAGTTATATAAAACAGTGGTTGTACCTGAACGGTTATTTTGAGTCTTCTTAGGAGCCGGCAAAATAGTCAAGAACAATGGCACCATGAAGTGAACTGTGAAGATCACTGAGAAGCCCCAGAAACCTGCGTAGTAACCCAACTTGATGTTGATCGGTGCAGCACCCAATGCAATCACAAAAATACCAATCGCATCAATCGTGATCGCTAAAGAACCTGGTCTAAACAAAGCATCTAAAGAATTACGCGCAGCTTTCTTACCGTCTTTGGTGATTTCCAATTCATAGTAATAACGTTCAACCAACTGAACGCCATGAGAGGTTGCACGTGCCGCAATCAAAAATGGAATCGTCATTGAGAGTGGGTCTAATGTGTAACCCAAAATCGTCATGAAGCCCAATCCCCAAGCAGATGACAAACAAATACCCAACAAAGGCAATGCCACGCCATAGAAGCGACGGAAATAAACAACCAGCAAAATAAAAATTAATGCAGCTGTGTAAAGCAAAATCTGCAAAATCTGATTGAGGTATGTGTATACCCAACCTGTTAAAACTGGCAAACCAGTTGCATGTATCAATGCGTTATCTGTTGCATATTTAGCGCGTAACTCAGCTAGCTCAGCAAATGTTTTTTGGTAATCGATTTCACCACCTTCATTCATCTGACCTTTGATGATGGCTGACTTTAAATCTGGCGATACCATGAATCCATAAACCCTTGGATTGGCCATGACATCACGTCTCATTTGATCTAATTCAGCTTGAGTTAGTTTTTCAGCTGCCGGATCAAAATACAAAGTAGATCGAATACTGCCTGTTTCATCTAAAGTTACTTTGCGGGTCAGGCGGTGCGTCAAACTGCTGACCAAGTTATGGTTAACACCTGGCAAGCTATCAACACCTTGCGTTAAGTTTTCAATTAACTGCAAAGTGTCATTGGTGAAAATATCACCTTCTTTAACTTCTACGCTGACAACTACAGCACTGGCTCCACCAAAGTCATCTTTGATTTCGTTATGCAATTGAATAAAAGGATGGCTTTGTGGCAAAAGATCTTCAAAGTCTGTGCCCATACGCACGTTAGGAAGTAATGATGCAAAACCTAAGCTGATGGCAAAAATAATTCCAAGAACAATCTTGGGATTGGTAAATAGCCACTCTTCACCAACGTGAAGGATACGAGTTAGTTTCTTTTTCACTTGTTATTCCTAGTTCTTTGCAGATACAACTTTCCATGCGCCATTACCGCCAGCAACAAGGAAACGACCTTGACCAATTGACGCCACACCTTTTAGATAAGGTGCCCCAAAATTCTCAAGCTTGACAGGTGTCCACTGCGTGCCGTTAAAGCTCAACACAGTACCGCCCAAGCCCACACTAAACACTCGTCCATCAACATTCACTAAACCAAACTGTGACAACCCTGTTGCATTTTTAGTGGCCGTCCAAGTTGCACCACCATCTTTGGTGTGCATGATGATTCCAGTTAAGCTGGTGACAAAGCCTACTTGTGGTGATGTGAAGAGAGTGGTGTATGGATAGAACTCAGGACCAATCGAAGATACTGTCCAAGTTTTACCGCCATCAGAACTCTTTTTAAATGTGCCGAATTCACCAGCAACAACTGCATTTTGAGCATCAATGAATTGAATCGCATTGAACATCGAATCTTCATTATTACTATTCACGCTCCATGAACCACCGCGATTTGTACTGTGCGCAATACTTGAATTACTACCAACAAACCAATAGGTATTTGCTGGGCCACAAGTGAGGCCAAGAGGTCGAATCGATTCAGGTGTAGGCTTGGATGTCCATGATTGACCATTGTCAGTAGAAGTCCAAACCTTTTTATAAAAGTCGAGAGCCACAAAACTGTCATCTGAACAAGTGGCTACATCAATCAAAGATACAATGCCTTTTAGATCAACTCTTGTTGGCTTGCCGCCATCATGAGGAAGCACCGCAACCACGTTCTTACCAACGATCACTGCCACTTTTTGATTCGAGGCAACACCTTGAAATTGATCAACGCGTGTTGTTACCGTATCCGGTGTTGCAGACACTGCGGTAGACTCAGATTTACCGCAAGCTGTCAGTGTCAAACTAACAGCTAAAAGTACGCCTGCACTCTTAAAATATTTAAAGTTCATAAAAATTCCGACTAAGTAAAGTAATCTCGAGATTATTTTTCTCTTTAATCAACTTCGGGACAATGCGTATATACCCTAAGATTCATCTCAAATATTTTTCAAATCAAGTATTAAGTAATTGTTTATTATTGAAATTCTCGTAAAACACGTTTTACGAGGTTTTTACTAAATTACGGGTACTTTTCTTTCCCCAACCACCCGCTCGATCTGGCTTCCAATGGCTAAAAGTCGGGCATCATCACCCACTTTTGCAATGATTGTCACTCCAAATGGTGTTAAATCTGGCCCCATACCGCATGGAATAGCGATCACTGGAGCGCCTGCCTTACCAGTCAATTTTGCTGCAGCGCCCATTGGTGCAATCAATACATCCACATCAAACATATTCATCGCAGCATCAATACCTTCGGTGACTGAGAGACTTATATCTCGGGCACGGTCTGATTGGTATTGAGCATCATCGATTCCTTTGGTGGCATTCGAAGCAAGCAGCAATGATTGCCCATAAGGAATACATTCTGGATGCGCCTCATTCCATGCAATCAAACTTTCCATCGAATCAATTCCACACAGAGATTTATTCTCCTGTAAAAAATTATTCAAAGAAGCTTTGAATTCAGTTCTAAAAACACTGGAGCGAACCTCTTGTAATTGCTCTGCACTTGGTAAATCACATGGATCAATCACCGTTGCGCCAGCTGTTGATAATTTTTTCAATACATTTTCAAAAAAAGGTAAAAAGGGTAGAAACTCTTCTCGATCGGCCATTTGTTTGCGCATCACACCCACCCTAATATCTTTCAGTCCTTGACAACTTAAGCCATCCAGCATTTCTCTCGAAGATATTAAAGATGCTTTATCTCGCACATCAGTAACAACCAAAACACTTGCCACCAAGATAGCATCTTCAACGGAACGAGTTAATGGTCCCGGAGAATCTTGACTTGGCACCAAGGGAACTATTCCGGCGGTACTGATAAGACCAACCGTTGGCTTATACCCCACCACTGAAGAATAAGATGCTGGTGTTTGAATGGAATTTTGTGTTTCAGTGCCTATGGCAAACATGCATAAAGACGCTGCAACTGCTGCTGCAGAGCCAACACTAGAACCCTGCCCACGACCATACTCAATGCCATGTGGATTTTTAACAACGCCGCCATTGCCACTGTGACCAGACGGCATGACATCAGAAACAAAATCTGCAAACTCTGTCAAATTTGTTTTACCCAACACAATGGCTCCGGCTGAACGCAAGCGCTTGACCAGCATCGCGTCATCATCAGGCTGAAAATCTCTGAGAGCTGCTGCACCAGCAGCTGCTTTCATGCCATCACCAGTCAAGATGTTATCTTTTAGAAGAACTGGGATGCCGTGCAAAGCTTGAAGGTCTTCACCACTTGCGATGGCTACATCAGCCCTCTTTGCATCATCGATTGCTCGCAATGAAACTTCACGAACAGCATTAATTGCGGGGCCCTTTTGACTAATGTCATTTATTCGAGATAAATACCAATTAACTGCATCAGTCACTGATAGGCGCCTCTCAACATACAGAGCACGCAACTCAGCAATCGATCCTCGCATCAAAACATTTTCAATATCTTTTGTCATCATGATGCCGAATACCTTGTAATGATTCTCGTACTAAGGATTAATCATTTTCTTTAGAAGAAACGATCAAAATAAATTCTCTCCTGAGGAACAGCATGACTCTCACGTAAAAAATCCATCACTGACTGAGTCATGACCGGAGGTCCTGCGATATAAAAATCTGAATTAGCATAATCAAGACCTTCAAAACCATGCATGACTTCATGAATAAATCCCGTGCGACCCTTCCAAGAATTCATGGCTTCACCACTACCCGTATTTGACACACTGGGGATAAACTGAAGTTGCTGATTAAATTCAGGTAACTGCTGAAGCATTGTTTCACCGCAAATATCCCGAGACTCGCGACCGCCGTAAAAGAAAGTCAAACGCTCTTGATTGCCTTTTGGTTTATTAGACCAAGCGCGTGCAATTGATAGCATGGGTGCCAAACCAGACCCACCGGCGATGCAAACAAGATCACGCTCACTTTCAGAGCGGTAGTACGCTTTTCCAAATGGGCCATCTATGCCTATTTCATCGCCCAGTGTTAAACCATCAAATAGCACCTGCGTGCCAACACCTTGGGGTACTCGACGAATCATGAAAGACCAAACACCGTCATCATTTGGCAAGTTGGACATCGAATAAGCCCGCTCTCCAGAAACGCCAGGGAGTTGCAACATCGCATATTGCCCAGGAATAAAAGTGGCTGGAGATACTGCTTGAAATTGAAACTCACGTATGTCATGAGTGACATCTGTGACTTTTATTAGCTTTGCTTTTAAGCGTGCCGGACAGAATTCCGCGGGAGGGCCTTCTTCTTGTCTGATCTTGATAACGCATTCGCCCATCGGTATGCACTGACAAGCTAATTGACGACCTTTTTTTCTATCTCGATCCGATAAACCTGGTGCAGTCTCAGACAACACTTTAATCTCACCACTCACCAATTCGAACTTACAAGTACCGCATGAACCCACATTACATTCATAAGGAAAGTTTAAATTTGCTCTCAATCCAGCTCTAAGCAATGTGTCATCGGGTTCACTGTTAAAACTAAGGTCAGAATCAACAATTGCGATACGTGCCATTATGAAGAGCCTTTGTCTAAATGAACGAAAACATCTTCGCCCACCAAAATTGGTTGATACGTTTTTAAATGAACTGAGCAAGGCGCTGAAATAGCTTTACCAGTGGCAATCTCAAATGCACCCTGATGAAAAGGGCACTCAACCACACCATCTTCAATCTCGCCTTCACATAAAGAGGCCTGGCCGTGGGTGCATGTGTCATCAGTCACAAAAATTTGACCTTCAATTTTAAAAACTGCCAAAGGTGGTCTTTCTGGTAAATTAATTTGTAAGCCATTACCCTCTGCGACATCAGTCACCTGACACAAACGAATAGCATCTTGTATATCTACTGAATTACTTGCACTCATACTTCATCCTAATTTCAAATTAATCACTTTCAACAAGCAAACTTAAATCAACCACGCCTCAGAATTACTTAGGGCAGGGTTTTCCAATCAACTTCAAGCGGGCTTAGCAACTTGAGCGTTAGAGAAACATGTTGAAACTTCCACACGCCATTGATTCTTTTGACGCGTGAAATGTATGTGCCACCCACCCAATGGGCTTTGGGTGGCGCTTGATTTTCACTCACCCGAGCCAACTCCCATAGATACCAATCACAGGTAGCATCATCGCCAGATTCATCAATGGCAATCTTGGGAGAAATCATGTAATGCAAAGACCAATGAATTGCATTTTTAGCTATTTCAGATAAACCATCAGCAATATTTTTAGCCCCAGAATATTGACCGAACCCATTGGCTTCCCAAATGGCATCATCAGCAAAAAGTGCACCCAAAATAACAGGGTCATTTTTGAGATCAGCCCCTTCAGCATAACGTGCGACCATATTTCTGATCGCCTCCATGCTCTCAAGCTTATCAAGGCGCTTTAAAAGATTTGCATCAGACATTATTTCCCCCATTACTTTGAATAACGTTATTTATGTTTGCTCAAACTCATCAAACGCAAAGGAGGATAGGCAATGACTGAAAACAGTAAAGCTGTGAAAAATTCAATTTTGATGATGGAATTCAAAACGTAATGGGCCAAAATAAAACCAATGGCGCCAACTAAAATTCCTGACCAATTGAATGCTTCATTTTTGTTGAAATTAAGCTGCGACTCATTCAATCTCGGATGAACAATAAAGTAATCAGCAATCATGATTCCTGAAATACAAGTGGTCAAAATACCAAGAATGGTGAGAAACGAATTAAACCAATCTAAAATTGATCCCAACAACATCAAAATAGCAATCACGTTGGCCAGAATCACAAACGTTAAACGACCTGGTTGCCAACCCAAAGCGGCATCCATTAAATTGGTGAGTGAGAGTGATGCACTATATGTGTTTAATACTTGTGCTTTTGCTTGAGCCAATAACATCAAGATAGCTCCTAAAATTCCGCCAAATACAATAAACGCTGCAGCCACACTGTCTGGACTTTCAAGGGCTATTTTATGAGCTGCTTCTTGCGTCATGCCTGTACTGACATAGTAAGCAACCAACTCACTCATGCCTGCATACATCACAACACCACCAATGAACAACATACCAATATCCATAAAAGCATTACCCAAAAATGCAGCAATCGCTACGTCCTTTGAGCGGCGCGCATAGCGACCCAGATCACCATCAATTAATGCCAATGCGCCGGCTGAGCCAATTAAGATATTCACACAAAATGCTAATTTATCTCCCCAAGTTGCTGCCTGCATTTTTGTTAATACTTCAACGGGTAATTGAGAGGTAAAAGTCGTGACTTCAACAACGGAATAACTTGAAGATCCAACAACACCCCACATGATGTAGACCAGTACAGCTAAAAACAAAACAAGCAACCATGAAGAAACTTTTGTCACCAGGCCAAAACCAAAGGCTGTCAAAAGAATCCAACTCAAAGTCAATAAGCCATAGATCAAAATTTGCATTTGAATTGAGTCTGCAATGCCAAAGTAGAAAAGTAGGCCTTTATACAAAAGCACATTCTCTAAAGCAATGAAGCCAATGATCATGAAACCGAAAATAATCGCAGTAATCATGGAGCCGGCTTTACCAAAACCATATATACGAGACATCACCGTGCTTGATAAGCCAGTTTTATACGCAATATGCCCAACACCCCAACCCAATAAGGCCCCAATGATCATCACAATGAAACCGCCTAATAATGCAATGGGCATGCCAGCAACGAATGCAGTTAAAGCGCCAATAAAAAGCTGTATTAAGGTGGTAACAATTCCTACTGTATTCCAAGAAATTTGTAGCCAACCATGTCTATCTGAAGCCGGGACAACCTCTAATGCGTGATCTTCAATGGATGCAGCAATGCTATTGGTCTCTGTCATTTTGAGCTCGCTTCTTGATTATTAGTTTCAAATAAGAACGGCATCGTTTTAGGATACCGTTCAAACCATGCTTAACAAGTGATCAACCTCTTACATCACCATGTTCGGCAACGAATCTACTCTCATCAAAACTATGCGGTACTTTAGGGTCACCCTTATAGAGTTCAATGTGAGGTGCTATTTCAGCCATTGACATAGCCAAAGTAAACAATCGGAATGAATCAGCTGGCAATTCATTCAGAGGGAATTTGTCAATGTGGCTCAAAATTTCCTCTAAGCGTGGCAACATCGCACTATAAAATGCCTGTAACTCACCTGTTGAAGAATTTACGCGCTTTTTTTGACGTTCATTTTGTGTCGCCAAAGCCCATTGAGGAACAAGTGTTTCCAATGTTTCAAATGATTTTGGCAAAGATGTTGCAGTTGTTGTTGAATTCATAATTAATACTCGCTTACTTAGAGTGAATAAAGTTTTCTAATGTATGGTAGCCATGACGAATCAAAATCTCTTCATCTTGTAAGTGCATAAATTTCTTAGCACCAGACTCCATAGCAATTTGCGTATCCTCCATCGTGCCTGTGTCTTCTAACCAAGCATTACGTTGTAAGCATTGTGCAAACTCCAAAGCCCAGCGTTGTGAATTGGTTTTAGGTTCGGCCAAGTAATACTTGCCTTCCCATAAAGTTTTACCAGGGCCCATTGGCCAGAATTGATGCGTGAACCAAATATTTTCAGCCACATGCACCAATAAATTTGGGAAAAATACTGACAACTCAAAGGAGAAGTCCTCACGACGTGATGGATTAATGCTTGGCGGCAACATACTTGCGCCACGTTTAGAAACCAATGACACTGCCGCTAAAGAGTTGGCAATTTTTGCAACCGGTGTTGGTTCATTTTTCAATGACAAGCAAATAGCTGTGGTGCGGTGAGGGCCCATCAATTGAACATCTGACAATCCTGATGAAAATGCATTGGGGAATGATCCCGCATGGATGGTTGATACGTGATAAGCCTCAGCAAAGGCATCATGTGCCACCTTCCAATTGCAGTCTAGGTAGGTGTAATAGCTAAAACATTTTGTTAATTTGTCATATGGGAAATTACTCAAATGTTTCCCCATATCACCCAAATAGTCTTTCAGTGGTGTCACTTCAGGTGCTGGATCTAAATTAACAAAAATAAAACCTTCCCATGTATCTGTGTGTACCTTGGTTAAATCATTTTCTTCGCGTGTAAAACATGGTGAAAACTTTTCTTCTTCAGGCACATTGACCAAAGCACCTTCTGCGTTATAAACCCATCCATGAAAACGACAAGTAACAACCGCAGCCTTACTCTTACCAAATGTCTCTTCTCCTGATTCAACCACCACTTTATTGCCGCGGTGGGAACAAGCATTGTGAAAGCCACGAATCTTTTGATCCTTACCGCGTATCAAAATAACTGACGTTTTTGCAAAGCCCAATTTCTTTACCTTGTAATCGCCGACGTTGGCTATTTCTTCAACACGGCCAACTTTTAGCCATGTTTTCATGAAAACTTTCTCACGTTCAATTTCATAAAATTCAGGTGAGATACAAGATTCGACTGGTACTGGACCTGTTCCTAATTCTGGGTATTTTTTTGCCCACTTTAATTCTGTTGGTGCGTTCATCATTTTCCTTTCAACGAAAAAAACTACTTCAAAATTTATCTGTTAAAAATTCTATTAATTTGGTAACCCATATTGCTCACGAACCAATTGACCAATGCCCAATTTGTCAATAATTGTCATTGGGCACATAAAAGTGACGCGGACCACTCCTGGCAATCGACTGATCTCAATCGATCCTGCAATCGTTGCCCGATTTAAAATTTCATCTCGAGGAATCCCTGTCACCTTAGCGGCACGATCGATGCCCACGTAAGTTGCTTCGTTCAAAGTTCTACCGCTACCAATAAAAGTAATGGGTGCATTGACTTCAACATGCTTTTGGCCATATTTTTTTGCTAAAGCTTGCACTGCTTTTAACTGGTCTGCATTCATGGGTCTTGCCATTGGTGGTAAATCATCTAAACGCTGCAATAAGATGGGGCCATCCAACTCTAATTTTTTGATCACGCTCACTTCGAGTTCTACTGCACCCGACACATCAGTGGCATGACCAGCAATTTCGCCGTTACCTTGTTGAGCATGCATGTCCCCCATGTAAACGCCAGCGCCAGGCACCTTCACTGGACAGATCAAGATGGCGCCCTCGCGCACAGAATTGGTATCCATGTGACCATCTGTTTTGTGCTTATTTAATTCTTCCTGTGACATCGCATATTTATGCGGGGCATCCACCAAGAATGAGCCAAAGTCACCGGCATTGTGTGAATCAGGTAAGTCTCTTGATGGGGTTGTGCCGATATTTCCGAGAAATGGTTGCATGTGTGCAGCCAAACCTGAAATGTCAGAACGCGCCAAAGACAAAATGGAATGTTGCTCAGAATTTTCTGGAATCAGTGCGTGTAATCTTGGAGATTCTGCTAAACGATTGGCAACCTCTTGATCAACCGTTAATGAAACTTGGTTCGTCTCATCTAAAACAATCACATAACCATTTGAAAACTTAAAGGCATTGACTTCTGCACCGCAGTTATCACAATGCACTGCATCATCGCCAATGCCCTCAATATGGCTTGCTGGACTGACTGTGCCACAGCTATTACAGAGCTTTGCGACAAAGGGATCTCCTACATATCGGCCCTCGACAAACTCCATCACTCCTGAAGACGTCGCCAAGGAGGTCACGCGCATGTGTTTAATTTTGATTGCTACGGCATCTCCAATCTCTGCGCCTTCGACGGCCACAGGTTGTGACACTTCATGACCACCCTGAAACTTAGGAGTGATCATCGGACCCCAGCATCCTGGAGGCGTTCCCGCCTTGATCACACCGCCATTTTTGACGGGGCCCAACATTTCATTGCTTGGACCTAATATACCTCGTGTGTAGGTATTGACATCCACCACAGGCACGGCACTTTTACTCAGAACACTCATTGTCACTCCCACCGTAGAAAAGACATTAATAGGCAAAATAACCAATTAGTCACATATTAGGTGTTAGTTCTAGAAAAAACAATGTAAATTACATTGTATTTTCACCTATTGACAAAAATCCTCCCATACTAAGATTTTTTGTCATTTCAAGCGCCCATAAAAAAAGGCTCGTTACGTGAGTAGCGAGCCTTTTTGCTATTTTGGAAAATCGGGCCTAGCCGCGCGTTGTCATAACCCTTGCAGATTGGTCGTACATCCCCACAAACAGCCCCATCACTTTGGTGGCAACCTTTACCGATTCTTTAAATTGTTCCATTTCTTTCATCGGCTCAACAATCAACTCCTGACGCAACTTCACAAAAGCATCCACCACAACCCTGCCTTCAGCCGACACCCGATAATTGGTACCGCGGGCAGATTTATCATTTGCTTTTTCAATCAACCCTGTTTTTAAGAGTTTTCGAACGCTGTATTGAATATTGGCCAAATCATCACGATTCATAAATCGACTGATATCAGAAAGACTCTTGGGGCGATCTAAAGTACCAATAATGTGCAAAATGACGTTGTCCTGACCATTAAAAGAACTATCGCCAATGGTGGTGACCAAACCCATCAGATTATGGCGATCAAATGCCTGTGCGAGACAAATCAAAGTATGCTCAAACTCTGCCAAAAATCTCTCAGACTCAGTATGAGCCAGGTGCCAATGATCTAATTCAGTCGGTTCACTAAGCTCTATTTTTTGTTTTTTCATATCCGCAATCTAGTTAAATACCCATAAAAAAATTATTACATTATTTTATATCGCTTAACTAAACTATCTGTAACGTAAATAAAGTCGGCTGGATCAACTGGCGCAAACCATTGCTTAAAACGAGTCATGGTCGACAAAGGCAGGCGCATATCAGTCAATAGCTCATCCATTTGATGGATCGAAAATGGCACGATATTGGTACCTTTGGCGTGTTTGCCACCGGTACGTTTTTTCATCCAAGCCAATTTTTCAGTAATTTGTTGATTTTGAGCATCACGACTTGGTAATTGCAATTGACCGCCCAATAAATCAGCCAACCACATACCAGCAACCTCGCAGTTCAGTTGACTAAAGAAAGAAGAGTTATAACCAACAAAGGCCAGCCTTGGAACTTCAACAGGCACGATATTGCGATATAAACGGAAATCACCTTCTTCATTGGTGATTCTTCGTTGTAAAGATTCATTCAAGAAAGGAACGCTTTGTATCCAACCTGTTCCGCAAATGATGATGTCAGCATTCAATTTTTCACCAGTGCTAAGGTGCGCTATTTTCTTTCCATCAACAAGCTCTAAGCGCTCAATGCTGGTTTTCTTAAACTGAATTTTGCCACTGACAATATTTTCATAAAAACCTTCCGTTACCAAGCTAATGCTGCTTGTTGCGATTGTTTCTAGTGAACCACCTGGATGCATGCCTAGTTCACGTAACTTGCATTGTTTGGTAACAATCCATTGAACTGTATTCATCATGCTATTGCGAATTGGCTTGCCAGCACTGTGTAAAAACTTTTCAAAACCTTTGACGCGAATATATTTAAATAAACCTTCACCGCCGCGAGTTAAAAATAAATGTTTGTAATTCAGCACATTCATTAAATGTTTGGGAACTTTCCACATGAGATGACGTGCGATAACAGCCATGCTCTTGGCTGTTCCCACCAATGCTTGAGCGACATCACATGATGATTTTCCGTAACCGATCACCAAAACATCTTTATCTTTGGCATCATTTAAATTAGTAAATTCACTGGTATGGCAAAGACGTCCTCCGGCAGCAATATATTCTGCAGCCCCTGGATAATCAGGAATCATCGGTTTTGAAAAAATACCGTTACAAATCACCAAATAATCAAAATACTGTGTACTAGATGTATTTGTTTTTACATCACGCGTAACAATCGTCCAAATATTTTTGTCTTCATCAAGATCTGCTGAAGTCACTTCTGTGTTGAGTTTTAAATCTGATACTAAATTAAAGTGCTTAGCGTAAGCTTCCAAATATTCTTGAACTTGAGCACCCGTTGGCCACTCTGGGTAATGATCTGGATAAGGAAAGTCTGATAAACAATAAGTTGACTTAACGTTCTGAGTTGTTAAACCAGGATAACGACGTGAAGCGCTCCACACACCACCTACATCAGCCTCTTTTTCAAAAACAGTGACTTGATATCCAAATGTTTTCAAGATTTTAGCTGCGCTTAGCCCACCAAAACCTGCGCCAATAATTGCAATATTCATTTTCATAGATGTCTTAGTTTTTTATCCTAGAAGGATCAGGCCATTAACTTAGGAATTGCTGGCTCATATGATTCAGGGCCCATGGCAGAGTAACCACCATCAACCGCATAATCAGCACCAGTGACAAAACTAGCGTGATCAGAGCACAAGAACAAAACGACCTGAGCCACTTCATCAGGATCACCAACACGACGCAACATATGGAATGGCGCAGCCACTCTGTCAGTTTTGGCGCGATCCCCACCGGATAATTGATTCATGATGGCTGACCATGTCCAGCCTGGCGATACGCTATTGACGCGAATATGATCTGGTGCCAAATCCATTGCCATATTTCTAGTTAATTGAGCCAAGGCTGCCTTGCTCGTGGGATATAGCCAGCGCCCAGTTTGGGCAACAGACGATGAAATACTTGTGAAGTTCACAACTGCACCGCCGCCCGATTTTTTCATCCAAGGTAAAGCAGCTTTCACTAGCATGGCGGCACTGATTAAATTCACATTCATTGAAGTTAACCAATCGCTGCGAGAGGCATTAATACCATCATCGACATAAACACAAGCGGCATTCACGACAAAATCAATCCGCCCAAATTTTTTGGCAGATTCAGCAACGCACGTCTCTAGCTGTGCATCGTCCGAGATATCTGTTTGACTAAACCAAGCACTTTTACCGCAAGCATCCGCAATAGCTTGACCACGTTCAGCATCAATATCTGCAATGGTCACGGTTGCACCTGCTTTTACAAATGCCTCTACCAAACCAGCGCCGATCAAAGTTGAGCCACCGGTCACAATTGCATGTTTACCACTCAAACCTTTAAACATAAGTCCTCCATGATGGATAAGATATTTCAATCAATGCTTTACATGACCATGCACTGCGCATAACTCATGAAAATAGCGGCAGAACAGCGCTTATTTATTTTTACTCGGTAATAGTAGGGCTAAATATAAAAAAATACAATGTAAATAACATTGTATTTTTACCAATTGACAAATTTAACTAAAGCTGGGTTTTAGCCAAGAAAAGGCTCTCAAAAAGTAAAAAGGTGGGGTTATTTCTAACCCCACCTTAAGATCTTCCCAACTAATCAGTTACTTAAACAGACTCTTCAAACTGAATACCGCGCTCTTTGGCCATGGTCATCGCTGTATCAAGAATCATATCTTCCTGACCACCAATCATCTTCTTGCGACCCAATTCCACCAAAATATCTCTGGCTGGCACTCCAAAACGTTTACTTGCGCGCTCGGCATGCAATAAGAAAGTTGAGTAAACGCCAGCAAAACCCAGCGTTAACGATGAGCGATCCACGCGCACCACATGATCCATCATGGGTGTGATCAATTCTTCAGCAATATCCATTAACTTAAAGAGATCGCAACCTGTTTCAATACCCATGCGCTCACACACAGCGGCGAACACTTCTAATGGTGTATTACCCGCGCCAGCTCCTAAGCCTGCAATCGAGCCGTCAATGCGTGTGGCACCTTCTTCAATTGCTGCAATAGAGTTAGCAATGCCCATGCCCAAATTATGATGACCATGAAAACCAATTTCTGTTTCTGGCTTTAACATTTGACGCAAAGCATGAACACGCGCCTTCACTTCATTAGGCAACATATAACCAGCAGAATCGGTGATGTAAACAGTTTGAGCGCCGTATGACTCCATCAACTTACCCTGTTGAGCCAGACCTTCGACAGTATTCAAATGCGCCATCATTAAAAAGCCGGTTGTATCCATTCCTAATTTACGTGCATAAGCTATATGCTGTGGTGATGTATCAGCTTCAGTACAGTGAGTGGCAATGTGAACACTGCGCGCGCCACAATCATAAGCAGATTGCAACTCTCTCATGGTTCCCAAACCAGGAATCAACAAAACTGATACTTTTGCTTTCTTCATTTTGGATGCCACTGAAGTGATGTACTCTTCATTGGTGTGCAAAGCAAAACCATGCTGCAATGAATTACCACCTAAGCCTGCGCCATGCGTTACCTGGATATAAGGCACGCCTGCATCATCCATGGCTGTAGCGGCTTTGACCATTTGATCAACAGATATCTGTTCACGCTTGGCATGCATGCCGTCACGCAAACACATGTCATGCAGAATAACTTTTTTGCCTTTGAGGTGATTATTATCAAACATGATTAAGCCTCCACTGCTTTGGTTGGTTTTGTTGCTTTTAAGGTCACTTTGCCAGACATAATATTCTGCGCAAATAACTCAGCCGTTCTTGTGGCCGCCGCCGTCATGATGTCTAAGTTGCCAGCATACTTTGGCAAGTAATCACCCAAACCAGCGACTTCCATAAATACAGATACTTTTTTACCATCAAAAACTGGGCCGTTGACTAATTTGTAACCAGGCACATATTTTTGAACTTCTTCAATCATGCGCAAGATAGATGCTTTGATTTCATCTTTCTTAGGTTCATCTTCTGTTAAACAATAAATCGTGTTGCGCATGATCATTGGAGGATCAGCTGGATTGATAATCGCCAAGGCTTTACCTTTAAGTGAGCCGCCCACTTTACACACCGCATCAGATGTTGTGTATGTGAATTCATCTAAGTTGGCACGAGTTCCAGGGCCAATTGATTTAGATGCCAAACTTGCCACAATCTCTGCATATGGCACAGCCTGCACACGTGACACAGCATGCACGATAGGAATTGTTGCCTGACCAGCGCATGAAATCATGTTCACGTTCATTTCACCACTGGCAGCATGTTGTTCAATATTCACTGTTGGACAACACAAAGGGCCAATCGCTGCAGGCGTTAAGTCAATCATCAATACGCCCAACTCATTGAGCTTGCGTGAATTCTCAGCATGCACATAAGCCGATGTTGCATCAAAGGCAATCTGAATACCATCACTCAAAACGTGTGGCAACAAACCATCCACACCTTCGGCCGTTGTTTTAAGGCCCATGTCGCGAGCTCTTGCTAAACCTTCAGATTCAGGGTCAATACCCACCATCCAAACTGGTTCTAAAAACTCACTGCGCTTGAGCTTGTAAATAAGATCTGTACCAATATTTCCAGAACCTATCAATGCGCATTTAATCTTTGCCATCTTCTTTATCCTTTACCCTTTATAGATTGAAACTCTAGCTTGTATTGCTGTTGTTATATGTCACTTAAGCGACAAATGTCATCGACACATGCCCTAATATTTGAAATTCTGCCGTAATTGCATCCCCCGCTTGAACCGGGATGGCCTCAGTGATGCCGCCGCTCATCACAAAACTGC
>Ga0164293_10002304_pt1 | contig 16196 bp, 16 predicted proteins | sample GEODES118metaG_FD_111487 | JGI IMG/M metagenome (GOLD analysis project Ga0164293, IMG submission 111487) | Eutrophic lake water microbial communities from Lake Mendota, Wisconsin, USA - GEODES118 metaG | ecosystem: Environmental > Aquatic > Freshwater > Lake | place: USA: Lake Mendota...
GCAGCGATGCCAGTCCTGCTGACAGTGCCGGCACAGGGGCCGGAGACAGCACCCCCGCTGCCGGATCCGGCGGCCAGGTGGAGCCCAACGACCACCGCTCCGAAGCAGTGCCGCAGGAGCCTGCCCTGCCCCCACCCTTCTGGGGCGTCGCCCTTCTGCGGGAGGAGGAGATCGATCTGCAGGAGGTGTTCGCCTTCCTCGATCGCAATGCACTGTTCGCCGGCCAGTGGCAGCTGCGCAAGACCCAGCAGCAGAGCCGGCAGGAGTATGAGGAGATGCTGGCCAGCAAGGCCGAACCGGTGCTCGCTCACTGGATCGAGCGCTGCCTGCAGGAGCAGCTGCTGACGCCACGCGTTGCCTACGGCTATTTCCCCTGTGGCCGCCTCGGCAATGCCGTGGTGCTGTTCGATCCGGCTGGCATGGGGGCGGAGGCGGCCCCTTCGGCCGCCGGCGCCGAACTGGGCCGGTTCCTGCTGCCCCGTCAACGCGGCGGCAACCGCTACTGCATCGCTGATTTCTACCGCGACCTGGTGAACGGCCCGGCCGGGGAGCTGCAGCCCGCCGATGTGCTGCCGATGCAGGCGGTCACCATGGGAGAGCGGGCCACCGCCTTTGCCCAGGAGCTGTTCCGCGGCGACCAGTACAGCGATTATCTCTACTTCCATGGACTGGCGGTGCAGATGGCGGAGGCCCTGGCGGAATGGACCCACGCCCGCATCCGCCGTGAGATGGGTTTCGGCGCCGAGGAGCCAAGCCAGCTCAGGGAGGTGCTGGCCCAGCGCTACCGCGGTAGCCGCTATTCCTTCGGCTATCCGGCTTGCCCGAATGTGGCCGATTCCCGCCAGCAGCTGCAGTGGCTCGGCGGCGAACGCATCGGCATGACCATGGATGAAAGCGATCAGCTGGAGCCCGAGCAGAGCACCACGGCCCTGGTGGCCCTGCACACCAAGGCGCGCTACTTCAGCGCCTGAGCGCTGGGCCGGGTTGGCGTGGCAGTCTTTGCGGGTTCTTCTCCCTGCCCTGCCATGGCCATAGCCGGTCCCGGTGGCGTCGACGACGCCATTGCCTCAGGAATCGATCTGGATGGCTCCGCGATTCCGCAGCCGATGCTCGACCTCTACAACGAGGTGATGGAGCGGGAGAGCCAGCGGGCCCGCAGCGGTGTCAAGAAATCAATGCGCAACCGGATCGTCAAGACCGGAGCCAAGCACTTCGACCAGCAGACCCTGGATCAGCGGCTTCAGGCAGCCGGCTGGGAAGGGCTCAAGCCCAAGGAGATCGCCTTCTTCTACGGCTGATCCCTCAGCTGCACATCTCGTCGAGGGTCTCGATCACTTCCTGCTGGAACTCCTCCAGATCGTCGGAGTCGCTCAGATCGACGCCCTCGCCGGCGGCGTTCTGGGTGAGCTCCTGGAAGTGGAAGGCCCCTTCCCCATGGGCCAGAAACTCCACGGCGGAGGGCTCACCGCTTTCCTTGTAGGCGTCGCAGAGGGCCAGGAAGGCCGCGTCCTCGGTGAAATCCCAGCTCATGAAGGGGGTAGCGCTGAATGACCTTTAACGCCTCCCCCCCGGAATTCGTCAACCTCCCGGCAGCACTTTGTGCCACTACACAGTCAGACTCCCTAGCCTGGCCCTTGCGACGTGTCTGTGTTGCCCCCCTCCGCTCCCGTACTCAACGTTCTGGGAGAGCCCTTGCAGCCGTGTGGATGTGAGCCGATGACCGGCTGGTTCCGCGATGGCTCCTGCCGCACCGATCCCGCCGATCTGGGGCGCCATACGGTCTGCTGCGTGGTGACCGATGCGTTTCTCGCCTACACCCGCGCCCAGGGCAACGACCTCTCCACCCCCGCGCCCGCCTACAACTTCCCGGGCCTGCGGGCCGGTGACCACTGGTGTCTCTGCGCCGCCCGCTGGCTGGAGGCCCATGACGATGGCATCGCTCCACCCGTGCGGCTGGAGGCCTGTGAACAGTCGACCCTGGAGGTGATCCCCCTGGACCTGCTCCAGGAGCACGCCGCCAACTGAGCCCCGGCCCTGGGGCTGCCAGGGCACGTTCACCAGGGGATCGGGCTGCCGTCCCAGGCGAGAAACGATCCACTCCGCTCCGGCGTCTGCCGCTCCAGCACCGTCAGCAGCTGGCTGGCCGCCCGTTCGGGGCTGAACAGCTTTTCGGGCGGCACGCTGCCGCGGAAGGGGGAGGAGAGGTCGGTGGCGGTGGTGCCGGGGTGCAGCAGGGTTACACAGGCCTGCGGCATCCGGCGCCTCCACTCGAGGGCGAGGGTGGTGAGCAGCTGGTTCTGGGCTGCCTTGGCGGCGCGGTAGGCATACCAGCCCCCCAGTCGGTTGTCGCCGATGCTGCCCACCCGGGCAGAGAGGCTGGCGAAGTGGGTCGGCTGGTGGCGCGGCAAGCCGCTCTCCACGGCCTGGGCCAGCAGCAGCGGTCCCCAGGCGTTCACAGCGAAGCTTCGCTGCAGCTGAGCCCTCTGCACCTGGGCGAGCCGCTTTTCGGGCTGCAGCTGGCCGTCGTGCAGCAGTCCGGCGGTACAGATCACCAGGCGCAGCGGCGTGAGTTCCCCGATCCGCTCCGCCAGGCGCTGCAGGCTGTCGTCGTCCTCCAGGTCGAGCTGCAGGTGGCCACCGGCTCCTGGGGCGCCTGGGGAGCCATTGGGGCCATTCAGAGACCTGCCCGCACTCCACAGGGTCAGGCCTGGGGCGCGGCCCCGCAGCGCCTGCAGCAGGGCCCTGCCGATGCCGCCACAGCCGACTACAAGGGCATGCCCTTGCCAGTCGCTCCAGGGGCCTGGCCCGGGGGCCGGAGGAAGGGTGCTGCGGTGGCTGTCGACCAAGGGGTTGCTCCGTCCTGGCCGATCCAGGCGTCAGAGGCGCATGATGGCAGCGCCTGAGGGGATTCCCCCGTCCTGCGGCAGGACCGCGGAGGTTCATGAGTCTGCGCATCACCGTGCTGGGAAGAGGCGCCTGGGGCAGCACCCTGGCCCGCCTCTGGCAGGAACGGGGCCATGCGGTCCAGTCCTGGTCCCGTCGGGACGGCGGAAGTCCGGCCCCATTGCTGCCCTGCTCCGATCTGGTGGTGGTGGCGGTCTCGATGGCCGGCGTGCCCTCCCTGGCGGCGGGCCTGGCCCCTGACTGGCCCACCGGCCTGCCCCTGCTCAGCTGCAGCAAGGGAATCGACCTGGACTCCCTCGGCACCGCCACCCAGCTCTGGCGCCATCGGCTGCCGCGGGCTCCGATCGCCGTGCTCAGTGGCCCCAACCTGGCGGCAGAACTGGAGCGGGGGTTGCCGGCCGCAAGCGTGATCGCTTCCGACGATGGTGCCCTGGCCCAGAGACTGCAGATGGTCCTGGCCACCACCAATCTGCGGCTCTATACCAACGCCGATCCGATCGGCACCGAGGCGGCAGGCGCACTCAAAAACGTGATGGCCCTGGCCGCCGGCATCAGCGATGGCCTCGGCCTCGGCGCCAATGCCAAGGCCTCCCTGCTGTGTCGGGGCCTGGCCGAGATCGGGGTCGTGCTCGCCGCCATGGGCGGCCAGACCGCCACCCTCTACGGACTGGCGGGCCTAGGGGATCTGCTGGCCACCGCCAACAGTCCGCTGAGTCGCAACTACAGCTTCGGCATGCTGCTGGCCGAAGGGCTCAGCGAGACCAGGGCCCTGGAGCGGATCGGCGCCACGGTCGAGGGCCCGCGCACGGCCCGCGCCACCCTCGCCCTGGCCCGCCAGCATGGCTGGAAGCTGCCGATCTGTGAGCAGGTGGTGCAGCTGCTGGATGGCTCGATCGATGCCGGTCAGGCGGTCCGGGCCTTGATGGAGCGCGATCCCCGTCCGGAGGCCAACCCATGAAAGCGGTGCTGATCGAAGCCTTCAGCCAGCAGCCCTTTCAAGGCAATGGCGCCACTGTGGTACTGCTTGAGCAGCCGATGCCCGACGCCTGGCTCCAGGCGGTGGCCGGCAGCCTCAAGCAATCCGAGACCGCCTTCCTGCTGGCGGCCAGCGGCGGCGAATGGTTGTTGCGCTGGTTCACCCCCAGCTGCGAAGTTCCCCTCTGTGGCCACGCCACCCTTGCCAGCCTGCTGGCCCTTGGCCACTGGGGTCTGCTGGCGCCTGGCGATGGCACCAGCTTCCACACCCGCAGCGGTGCGCTGGCGACCCGCCTCGACCCCGAAGGCGGTGGCGGCTGGATCGAACTGCCGGCAGGACGCATGGAAGCCGCTCCCGTGCCCCAGCCCCTCGCCCAGCTGCTCCAGCAGAGCCTGGGTTGCCGGGCTGAAGCCTTCTGGAGCTCCGCGCTGGGCTACCACGTGGCCCTGCTGCCGGCGGAGGCCCCTCTGGCGGCCATGGAAGCGCCGGCCGCCCAGCTACCGTCACCGCTGCGGGGCGGCCTGGTGCTGATGCAGGCCCTGGCGAATCCGCAGGGCCCGGATTACCAGCTGCGCTTTTTTGCCCCGGGTCTCGGGATCGACGAGGACCCGGTGACCGGATCGGCCCATGCCCTGGTCGCTCCCTGGTGGCAGGAGCAGCTCGGCCGGCCGCGGGTGGTGGGCTGGCAATGCTCCGACCGTCCTGGGGGGATGGTGTGCGAAGCGGCATCTTCCGGCAAAATCCGCCTGACCGGTAACGGACATCTCCTGTGGAACGGCACCCTTCACGCACCCCCGCGGAGCAGCCCGTCCGACTCCCTGCACGCGGCTGGCACGGCCAGCTCGAGCGAAGTCGCCGGATGGTCCGCAGTGGCACCGAAGTGATCCTGCAGGGTTGCCGGCGCTACCCGCTGCTGTTCACCGCCCCGTTGGCCCTGGCGGCCGTGGGGGTCGGCTTCGGTGCCCAGGCCCTGTTGCGGCCTGACCCCAGCGCCTCCGAGACCGACGTGCTCGCGGCCCTGATCGCCCAGCCCGGAGCCGCCGGATCGGTGCGCTCCGGGCTCAGCACCTTCTCGGCCGGGCCAGCCACCCCAGCGGCGGCTCCGCCTGCCGCCGCCGACATCCGCGCCCAGCGCCTCGATTCCACCGCGGCCGGCGCCGCCCCCGGGGTCCGAGCCGGAAAGGATCTGGGCCTGGAGATCCGGGTGGCCCTGCTCAAACTCTCCGCCAACCCCTCCCTTTCAGCCAGTGGCCCGTGGCGGATCAGCAGCCGTGATGGTCGCGTGCTGCAGCAGGGTGCCGCCGGCGAATCCGCCGCTGCCGCCGCTCTGCTGGCCAGTGAAGCCGAGCTCTGGATCGACACCGGCGCCGGAGCACATCTGCTGGCCGATGGCCAGCCCTACGGCGGCCGTTTCCGGGTGCTGCGCGGCAGCGATGGATTGCAGGTGATCAACCACCTTCCCCTGGAGAGCTACATCAGCTCGGTGGTCGGCGGCGAGATGCCCAGCAGCTGGAATCTGGAGGCACTGCGGGCCCAGGCGGTGGCTGCCCGCTCCTACGCCCTGGCCCATATGGCCCGCCCCGCTGATCCCCACTGGCACCTCGGCGACACCACCCGCTGGCAGAACTACACCGGTCTCAGCAGTGTCAACGCACGCACCCGTGAGGCCACAGAGAGCACGGCGGGAGTGATCCTGAGTTATCAGGGCGGCATCGTGGAAAGCCTTTACGCGGCCACCCATCAGCTGACCCAGGAGGCCCATGGCCACCTGGGCGCCAGCATGAGCCAGCACGGCGCCCAGGACCTGGCACAACAGGGTCTGCGCTACAACGAGATCCTCGGCCGTTATTACCGTGGTGCCTCCCTGGCCCGACTTCAGGCCGGTGCGGGCTGAACGCTTCTGGGAGGGGGCACGCAGCACCTCGCATCGAGCCCTGGCCCAGGGGGCGCTGGTGCCTCTGGCCACCCGCATCATCGACCAGCCGGGCCTGGCCCCGTTCGTGTTGCGGGAGCTGCAGTCCCGCCCTCCCCGTCACCTGGGCGCCGAGGGCCCCAAGCCCAATCCGTTTCAGCCCTGGGACCAGCCGCTTGAGGTGGAGAGGATCGGCAGCGGCCATGTGCTCCTGCTCAACAAATATCCGGTTCAGGATTCCCACCTGCTGGTCATCACCAGCAGCTGGCAGCCCCAGAGCGGCTGGCTGACCCCCGGCGACTGGCAGGCGGTGGCCGCCGTCGCGGCGGACACCGGTGGGCTGTGGTTCTTCAACAGCAGTGCCACCGCCGGTGCCAGCCAGCCCCACCGGCACCTGCAGCTTCTCCCCCGGCGAGCCGAGGAGAGCAGCTGCCCCCTGGCTTCCCGTTTCGAGGCCATCCTCGAGGGACAGGACGCTCCCCTCCCCTGGCAGCACCGGCTCAGCAGGCGCAGAGATCCGCTCGATGGCCAGGATCTCAGCGAGCTCTACGAGGAGCATTGCCAGAGCCTGGGGCTGGGTGAACGTCGCAATGACAGCGCCCCCCGCCAGGCGTACAACCTGCTTTTCGACGATCACTGGTTCCTGACGGTGCTGCGCAGCCGGGAGCATTGCGCCGGGTACAGCGTCAATGGCCTCGGATTCGCTGGCTACCTTCTGGCCACGGCTGCCTCGGAGCCCGACTGGCTGGCGGAACACGGACCCTGGAGCCTGCTGGCGGAAGTGGCGGTGGCGGCCGACTGATTTCGGCGAATTCCGTGGTTTCACGGTTGCGCAGGCAGCGGGTCGGAGAGCTCTGTGGAGAGAGGAGGCAATGCCTTCCCCCATCCAACTCTCCATCTCTTTTTCTGCCATGGCCTGCACAACCCTGCCGCAGCCAACCAGGCGCCAGCCCTCCTGGCTCCAACAACGCAATCAACGGGTCGAGGCCTATCGCCATCTGGTCCGCCCCCTGGCGGTGCACTACGCCCGCTGCAGCGGTGAGGCCAGCGAGGATCTCGTGCAAGTGGGGCTGCTCGGTCTGATCCGGGCGGCGGAACGATTCGAAGCAGCCCGCGCCATTCCCTTCGCCGCCTTTGCCCGGCCCCACATCCGTGGAGCGATCCTGCACTACCTGCGGGATGTGGCTCCTACTGTGCGTCTCCCCCGCCGCCAGGTGGAGCTGCAGGATCGGCTGCAGAAGCTCCAGAACCAGTTGCTGGCGGCACAACGCCCTACGCCTTCCGACAACGAAATGGCCGGCCTGCTGGGGGTGTCCATCACCACATGGGAAAAGCTGGCTCTGCACCGCCAACTCGCCCGTCCGCTGCCCCTCCAGGAGGAACTACTGGAGGAACTGGCGGCTCCAGCGGCCGAACCGCAGGACATCATCAGCGCAGAACCGCTGCTGGCGGTGCTGGAGCCAAGACAACGCTGGGTGGTGCGCCAGGTGGTACTGAGCGGCTGGAGTTATCGGCGCCTGGCCAGTCAGATGGAGGTGAGTCCGATGACGGTGCAACGTCTGTTGCGACGTGGTCTCGAGCGACTGCGCCAGCATCTGGACGGGGCGACGATCAGCCCTGGGGCTCGATCGGATCGCGACGCATCTGCTGCTCCAGCGTGCTGATCGAGGCGTTGATGGCCGCGAGCTGACGCTCGAGGCCATCCCGCCAGAAGGTCAGCATGCGCATCTTGCGTTCCTGATGGCGGCGGCGACTCGTGGTGGGATCTTCGAAATCCGAACAGAGGCCGAAGGGCGGGAACATGGGAAACTTGGGGGGACGTCATGGTTCTAGCGGTCGGACCGGGCCCGTGGAGACCCGTCCCTGCCCCGTATCCCACCCATCCGGCCCTGTTCGCGCTTGAGTCTGGTTCGCTCCACCCTTGCCGCCGTTCCTGGAATGGCCTTTCTGGCGGGAGTCGTGCTTCTCCAGCCGGTGGGTGCTGCGTTCGGTTATGTGGCCCTGATGGCGGGACAGAGTGCCCGCCCCCTCAATGGGCGCTTCAATCTGGTGCCGGTGCTGCACTCCAACCAGCCGGAGGAGGTGGAGGGGCCCGGGATTCTGATCAATAGCGCTCCCGGTGCCGCCGCCAGTGCGGAATCAGGCCAGGTGTTGCGCAACGCCGAATACACCTTCAATGGTGAATTCGGTATGCATATTCACCACAAATACCATCTCCCGATCGGCGGCAACAGAGGCCGCAGGGCCGAACTCACCCTGGCGACGATTCTGATCAATCCCGGTCTGCGCCCCGTGCATCTGCGCTTCTCCATGGGGGCAGTTCGCAACAGTTTCGAGGCCCCCTATCTCGCCAACAATCTGATGGGGGTAAAACCTCTGGGTCCGCGTCCCTGGAATACGGGTCCCGGCGATGCCACTGCCGTGCAGATGCTTCGCGGCAGGCTCGACAACCGTCTCACCGACGAGATCCTGATCCCTGGTCGCAGCCGCGTGGTGCTGTTCCGCACCGAACTGCCAGCCCAGGGGATTGCCAACGCGCTTTTGCGGGGCAAAAGCGATGGTCCGTTTCAGATGGCGGTGGTGGCGGCCAGCAATCCCCGCAGCGATGACGACATATTCGCGGTCCTGGATGGCGGCCAGCTGGCGCCGGGCCGGGTCTATCTGCCGAGGGTGGCCGAGATCCTCAACCGCCGGATCTTCTCGCGTGTGGGGGGCGTGGCGATCGGAGATACCTATCAGGCCGCGTTGCAGCACGATCTGAGCCTGCAGGGACCCCTGCATGTGCCCTTGACCAGCACCTCCAGAACCACCTTCGGCACCGCTGAGGTGCAGGTGAATCCACTGGCGGTGCGGATGCTCGATTCCTCGCTCGACAATGTGGGCACCTACGGCGTGCGCTTCACCATCGACCTTCGCCTGCGCGGGCAGGGTCCCTATGAATTGGTGATGAGCCATCCCTCTCCCAACGGGGGCCGGCATTTCACCGCCTTTCGGGGCTCGATCCAGATCCGCACCGATCAGGGTCTTCAGGAGGTTCACGTGGGTCTGCGATCGGGCCAGAGCCTCTCCCTGGCCAACCTCGATCTCAGGCCCGGAGTGGTGAACAACGTGCGGGTGAGCATGGTCTATCCCGCCGATGCCACGCCCGGCCACCTGTTGAGCGTGGTGCCCTCGAGCCAGCTTGCCTCCCTCCAGGATCGGGAACGGCAGCTGGAACTGGCCCGGCGCTCGGCTCCCGCGCCCCTCGCCCCCCTACCGCCGCCGGGGGTGGAAGACGGGCCGGCAGCCCCACCAGCTCCGCCTGTGTTCACGCCGGTGCCGATCCAATCGCGGCCGCGTCCCCCTGCTTCGGTATGGCGGATCCCGCCACCGGCACCGCCCGAGCCCCCGGGTGCGATTCCGCGCCCTGGGGCCAGCCAGGGTGGGAATAGCCTGATCGATCGCTATCGTTCGGCCGTTGAGGCGCAACGCCAGATGATGCAGGGCTGGCAATCCCCATGAGCGGATGGCTGCAGCCCCTCTGATGGAGCCTTTCTGATGGAGTACCGCCGTGGCTGAGACAGCGGACAGCGGCAAGCGGCGGTTCACGCTGCAGCTCTCCCATGGACGTGTGGCCCAGATCGACGCCCTGAAAAAGGAATGGGGCATGCGCAATCGTGGCGATGTACTCGAGCGCCTGCTGGAGGATCTGTTCGCGACAGGCGAGGGGGAGGATTCCGCGGACGGGGGCGAACCGCCCACACTGCCTGGCGGGGAGGAGGAGCTCGACGAACAGGTGTCGTTGGTGCTGGTGGGTAAAGGGGCCTTGGAGCGAAGCGACGCTGAGCACGGAGCACCCCCCACTAGCAAGGAAGCTCCCAGCCAGGGGCGCGGCGGCGGGATCGATCTTCCCGGATTCGTGCGCCGTCGCTCCGACCAGCTGCGACGCAGCCTGCGCAAGGAGGGGGGCCGGCCAGCCCCGGTGCCTCCTCTTCCCCCTTTGGCGCTCGATTCCGTACAAAAGGCAATGGAGCTGGCGCGGGACCACTGGATCGGCCTCTATGGCACACCCGCCAGTGACACCGTGCTGGAAGCCGCGATGACCTGGTTGGCCCACGACATCTGGCCCCAGTCCGATCAGAGCGAAGGCCGTGCCTTCACCTGGACGGCGGTCTGCGGCGTGATGGATGAATTGGTTCCGAACTGGGGAGACGGGCCTCCGACCTTCGAGCGCGTAATTGTCGCCGCAGGAGTGCTGGAGGATCCCTTCAGCGGGGCCACCCTCGGATTACGAATCCCAACGCTGATCCGCAGGTTCGTGCACCGGTTCCGGCGGCGCCCCAGGGCCACTTCGTTCCAGACCCTCGAGCACACGATGACCCTGCAGGGGGCCTTGCGCCTGTTGCAGCTCCCTACAGACGCGGGGAATCGCGTCAGCCTGGCCCAGATCCGGGAGGCCTACCGGCAGCTTGCCCTGAACCACCACCCGGATTCGGGCGGCTCTGTGGAAACGATGCGGCGCCTCAACGAGGCGTATCAGCTGCTCAAGGAGCTCTACCGCCCGCAGCAATCCGAACCGTCAGCTAATCCCAGCTGAGTCTTGCGGCTGGACTCAGGTAGGTTCTCGCATGAGACTTACGCGAAACCACCCAGACGGCCAAGGCCAAATCTTGCCATGGGTCCCGTGATCCGTCGCCCGCGGCACATCGACTCGCCACGAATACCAGCCTGGTCTCGTTTCGGGACCCTATAACGGTCTCATAGGGGACCTTTGAGAAAATGCAGGCATCGACGATACGCCTTTGCTTTCCCTCCCGTCTCTTTCAAGACTCGGAACAGGTCTTGATGCATGTCGCATTTGAGAAGATAGATCCCTTCAGAAGATCGAATCTCAGCCGCTGTTACCGGCAGCAACATCGTCCTCCGCCGGCACCCCCGCGAACGTGGTCGTGAGTGTGTCCAGGATCCGGTGCGCCGCCTATTTTCTGGACAGGCAAACCATTCGGGACACATCAAAACCCAGTCCTGATCGTGATTAGGTTGCTTGCGTATCTGTGTCTTAGACAGATACGCAAGCTGATTTGCCTGGACGAGCGCCCGGAGCTGTTGCATAGATCCCAGTTGAGACTATTTAAGATTCCTTGCATGAGTCTCAACCGAGCTCGACGAGGCATTCAGCCAGTATTCACGGCGCGATGGCGAAGGGTGCGAGAGCGAGAGCGCCCGAGATAGAGAGAACGCGCGCGCCAGGAGAGAAAGAGCGCGCGAGGACCAGTCAGAATATGATTATCTCACTAGAAGCGAGTAAGACTATTTCCAAGTCCAGGAATAAGGCTTGCTTGAGTCAAGCGAGACCCTCTCGAAACTGCGGCGATCGGGGTCGGGATCGGCCAATAAAAAAGCCCCCGGAAGTCGGAGGCGTAGGGCTGGGCAATGGATCTGACGGAGCTTCAGGTGGTGGTCTGCATGCCCTGGATCAGGAAATCGAAGTACGGACCTGCAAGGCGCGCATCCTCGGTGCTCAGCAGGCTCTGGGCAGCTTCCTTGAGGGTGCGCATCGCTTCGACCATGCCGGGCATCGGAACGCCGAGGCTGTTGTACATCTCGCGGGCCCCTTCCAGGCCGATCTTCTGGATCTGCTCGGTGCTGCCGGCCAGCACGCCGTAGGTCACCAGCCTCAGGTACCAGCTGTAGTCGCGCAGACACTGGGCACGCTGCTTCTGGCCGAAGGCGTTGCCACCGGGGGCCACGTACTCGGGCTTGCGGGTGAACAGCTGCTTGGCGGCTTCGTCGACGATCTTCTTCTCGTTGTCGGTGAGAACCTTCACCACATTGAGACGACGGCTTCCACCGCTGAGAAAATCCACCATCGAACGGAGCTCACCGCCGGTGGGATAGCGGAGCTGATCGTCAGCCTGGAGGATCAGATCGCGAACGACGCTCATTGCAGCGACCACAGACCGGCTGATTCTATGGATTCGAAGCCGGGATCTCCAGGCCTGGCACCAACGTGTAACGCCCCTTTGCAACAAGCCGGGGCCCGCTGATCGATAGGGTCAAGCGAGGTGCGGAGCGGCGGATGGCCTTGGTAGGGGAGAGGGTGAGCCTGGATCTTGAGGATCTCGCCAGTGATGGCCGGGGGATCGGCCGTCTGGAGGGACAGGTGGTGTTCGTGGCAGGCGGTCTGCCCGGAGACAGGGTGCGGGCACGGATCGTCGCCCGCAGTCGCCGACACCTGGTGGCCGAACTGCTGGCCGTGGAGACCGCCTCGATCGATCGCCGCCGCCCGCCCTGCATCCTGGCCGACCATTGCGGTGGCTGCACTCTCCAGCCCCTGGAAGACACCGCCCAGCAGGCCTGGAAACAGAAGCAGGTGGAGGAGAACCTGCGACGCATCGCCGGGCTGGAGCCTGGTGTCTCCCCCTTGCTGGCCTCCGCCTCGGGCCTCGGCTACCGCAACCGCGCCGTGATCCCCCTGGAGCGCGATCCGGATGGAAGGCTGCGGGCGGGCTACTACCGCCGCGGTTCCCATCAGATCGTGAACATGAACCGCTGCCCGGTGCTCGATCCCCGCATCGATGACCTGATCCTTGCGCTCAAGGAGGATCTCGAGGCCGGCCCCTGGCCGGTGGATCGCCACGGCCATGGCGGTGGCCTGCGGCATCTGGCCCTGCGGGTGGGCAGCCGCAGCGGCGAGCGACTGATCACCCTGGTGAGCAGCAGCGCCGACCTGGAGGGCCTCGAGCCCCTGGCGGAGCACTGGATGGCCCGCTGGCCCGATCTGGTGGGGGTGGCCCTCAATCTCCAGCCCCTGGCCAACAACCTGCTGATGGGTCCGGAGACCCGGGTACTGGCGGGCCGGGGCTGGATCCGGGAGCAGTTCGCCGGCCTGGAGCTGCGCATCGCCGCCGACACCTTCTTTCAGGTGCACACGGAACAGGCGGAGCGGGTGGTGCCGCTGCTGCTCGCGTTTCTTGGCGGCGTGCCGGGAAGGCTTGTGGACGCTTTCTGCGGCATCGGCACCTACAGCCTGCCGCTGGCTGCCGCCGGCTGGCAGGTGCATGGCCTTGAGCAGCACGGGGGCGCGGTGGAACTCGCCCGCTTCAATGCCGCTGCCAACGGGCTGAGCGAGCGCACCTGCTTTGAAATCGCTGAAGTAGGTGCATTGCTGGCGGAACGACTGCCCGGCGTCCAGGCCCTGTTCGTGGATCCACCTCGCAAGGGTCTGGAGCCGGCTGCCCTGGCGGCGGTGCTCGCTGATCCGCCGCCGCGCCTGGCCTATCTCAGCTGTGACCCGGCCACCCTTGCCCGAGACCTCGGCCAGCTCACCCGTGAAGGCGGATACCGGCTGGTGGGCGTCCATCCGATCGACTTCTTCCCCAACACCAGCCACGTGGAAACCCTGGCCTGCCTGGAGCGTCCCTAATCAGCTGCGCAGTTCGGCCCCGAACTGCTTCTCGAGGCTTGAGCGCACCTTCTGGTGCACGCTTTCCACCTCCTCATCGGTGAGGGTGCGCTGGCGATCGCGGTAGCGGAGCCGGAAGGCCTGGCTGCAATGCCCTTCCGCCACCTGGCTGCCCAGGTAGCGATCCAGCAGCTCCACCTGCTCCAGCAACGGCTTGCCCGCCTTGCGGATCGCGCTCAGCAGCGAAGAGGTGCTTGTGGTCAGCGGCACCACCAGGGCCAGATCCCGCTCCGAGGCCGGCACTGTGGCGTAGGGGGCGAAGGCCGGCGTCCAGCGGTTGCTGCGGGTCGCCGCCGTGAGCAGGGCCGGCAGCTCCAGCTGGAAAAGAAAGGTGGCATCGGGCAGATCGAGTTCCTCCGCCCGGGCCGGGTGGAGCTGGCCGAACCAGCCGGCCGGTCGGCCCTCCAGCACCAGCTGGGCGGCCCGGCCGGGATGGAGCAGGTGTCCGGCAGGCTCCCCACTGAGCTGGCGGTCCTCCACCGGCACCATCAGGGGCTCAAGGGCCGCTTCCAGCACCCCGCGGGCGGTGAAGTAGTCGGGCTGGCGCGGCTTGCCGCTGCTGCTCCAGAGTTCGCTGCGCCGTTCGCCCGCGATCACCCCCGCCAGCAGCCGCACCTCCCGGGCGGGGTCCGGTCCCTGCGGCGTGGGGTGGAACACCTGGCCGATCTCGAAGGCCCAGAAGCCGCTGCGGGAGGCCTGAAGATTGCGCCGTGCCGCCTGCAGCAACTCCCCATGCAGGGTGTCGCGCAGGTGGCCGTAATCCGCCAGCAGAGGATTGGCCAGCGGCAGACGGCCCGGGGCCGCCGCCACCAGCGACAGGGCACAGGTTTCCTGCAGACCTGCGGCGCAGAGCGAGCGCCGCAGCCGCCGCTCCACCTGCTGGGCAGGGTCGAGGCCGCCGGGTTCGATCGGGTCGGGGAGGTGGGCGGCGAAATGGTCGTAGCCCACCAGGCGGGCCACCTCCTCGATCAGGTCCACGGGACGTTGCAGATCCATCGCCCGCGCCGGCGGAACAGTCACCAGCCAGCCGTCCTCGTCGGCCGTGAGGCTGCAGCCGAGGGCCGTGAGGGTTGCCTCGATGCGCTCGTCTTCGAGGTCTTCCGGCTCGCCCTCCACCAGCACCGGCCCCAGCAGGTTGTGGAGGGCATCACGATCCAGGCGCAGCGGCTGCTGCGGTTCGGGCGGCCGCTCATGCAGCCAGCGACCCTCCACTGAGGCGCCGGCCAGCTCCTGGAGCAACTGCACCGCCCGATCCGAGGCCGCCAGAGTCACCTCACGGGGGAGTCCCTTCTCGAAGCGGCTGCTGGCCTCGGTGCGCAGGGCCACGCTGCGGGCGGAGCGGCGCACTTCCTGGGGAGCAAACACGGCGGCTTCCAGCCAGAGACTGGTGGTGGCCTCGGTGACGGCCTCGTTCAGACCACCGATCACGCCGGCCAGGGCGATCGGCTGGTCGGCGTAGGTCACCACCAGGGCCGAATCCCCGAGGCTGCGGTTTTCGCCATCGAGGCTGGTGAAGCCCTCACCGGCGCGGGCCTGGCGCAGCCCCAGCCGGGCAGGATCGGCTCCACCGCCGCCGCCCAGGCGCCCCAGGGCCTCCCGGTCGAAGGCGTGGAGGGGTTGGCCCATCTCGAGCATCACCAGGTTGGTGATGTCCACCACGTTGTTGATCGGCCGCAGCCCGGCCCGCTCCAGCCGCTGCTGCAGCCAGGCGGGCGAGGGTGCCACCTTCACCCCCGTGAGCGAGGTGACGCTGAACAACCCGCCGGATTCGATCGCCCCCTGGGCTGCCGCCTCCACGGGCAGGGGCACAACCTGCGAGACAGCGGCAGGCGCTTCCGTGAAGCGGGTGCTGCCGCCGCAGAGTGCCGCCACCTCACGGGCGATCCCGCGCATCGAGAGCCCGTCAGGTCGGTTGGCGGTGATCGCCAGTTCGAGCACCTGGTCGTCCAGCCCCAGGGCAGGCCCCACCGGCTCGCCCACGGCGGGCACCGCGGACAGCAGTTCGTCGAGCACGGCGATTCCTTCCGAAGCGCTGGCCAGACCGAGCTCCTGGAGCGAGCAGATCATGCCGCTGCTGGCAACGCCGCGCAGTTCCGCCGGCTTGATCGTGAGGCCCACCGCCGGCAGGGTGCTGCCCACCAGCGCCACAGGTACGTAGATGCCTGCCCTGACGTTCGCTGCTCCACAGACGATCTGCAGCGGTTCGGCGGCACCGACGAGCACCCGGCAGACACTGAGCTTGTCGGCATCGGGATGGGGTTGGCGATCCTCCACGAAGCCCACCACCACACCGGCGGCGCGGGCGGCGAGATCCTCGATCTCCTCCACCTCAAAGCCGGCGATCGAAAGCCTTTCCGCCAGCCGGGCCGGCTCCAGGGCCTCCGGCTCACAGTGCACAAGCTCGCGGAGCCACTGGAGCGAAACCCGCATCCTTCCGATCACGACAGCCGGCGATCCTAGAAAGCGATGAGGGGGTGACCCATCAGGAAGTATGGTGCCGGATTGTCACCTCGCTTCGCACACGCGGCGCAACGTCCTTCCATGGCAAAGAACAAGGGCGTCCGGATCGTGATCACTCTCGAGTGCACGGAATGCCGGTCCAACCCCGCCAAGCGGTCTCCTGGCGTGTCTCGTTACACGACCCAGAAGAACCGCCGCAACACCACCGAACGGATCGAACTCAAGAAGTTCTGCCCGCACTGCAACAGCTCCACGGTCCATAAGGAAATCAAGTGAGGGGAGGCTCTGCCCCCTGCCACTGATCGCCCTGGCCTCGCTGGTCCGCCCTGCAGCCGTCGCCGCAGTTCCTTCTTCTCCTCCGTTCTCCCATGTCCAGCTCCTTCTTCAAGAAACGCCTTTCACCGATCAAGCCCGGTGATCCGATCGACTACAAGGACGTCGATCTGCTCAAGAAGTTCATCACCGAGCGCGGCAAGATCCTGCCCCGCCGTCTCACCGGC
>Ga0164293_10002306_pt1 | contig 16186 bp, 15 predicted proteins | sample GEODES118metaG_FD_111487 | JGI IMG/M metagenome (GOLD analysis project Ga0164293, IMG submission 111487) | Eutrophic lake water microbial communities from Lake Mendota, Wisconsin, USA - GEODES118 metaG | ecosystem: Environmental > Aquatic > Freshwater > Lake | place: USA: Lake Mendota...
CTCTTCCATGTTTTTATAATTTTGAATCAAAAATGTTTGAATCCCCCAAATCAGTTCCAAACGATTCAAAACATCGATTCTGTCAGTGACCGCAATCACTTGAGCCTGAGGCCTATAGCTTGAAATGATGTTGGCTGTTTTTCCTGTGGTCGTTAAGCAAACAATGGCTTTTGCACTGAGCTTAAGAGCTGACAAGCAGGCACTGGCTCCAATTGCCGAGGGAATGCTTAAAAACTCTTGCTCCATGGAAATTTTGTAGTAGCGCTCTTCGTTTTTTTCGACCTCAGTGATGATGTCGTGCATGGTTCTGATGCAAATAAAGGGATACATCCCGCTTGCACTTTCTGCACTTAACATCAGGGCATCTGAGCCATCTAAAACAGCATTTGCCACATCAGTGATTTCTGCTCGAGTGGGTCTTGGATTCTCGACCATGGAGTCCAGCATCTGTGTCGCTGTGATCACTGGCTTTTGCATTTGATTCGAGAGCTTAATAATTTTTTTTTGAAAACCAGGAAGTCTTGCAGATCCCACTTCGACTGCCAAATCTCCCCGAGCCACCATGACAGCATCACTCAATCGAATGATTTCTTCTAAATTATCTAACGCTTCTATCATTTCAATTTTTGCAATAATTTTAGCTTCTGATTTTCTGGATTCTAAGATTTCTCTTAACGTTCGAATATCTTGGCCGCGCCGGACAAAACTGAGAGCCACAAAATCCACTTTATTTTCAATGCCAAATTCTAAATCTTTGCAGTCCTTCTCAGTCAGACAATCAATCGGCAAGGGAACCCCTGGTAAATTCATGCCCTTTCGATCTTTCAGCGTGCCACCATAAATCACTTTTGCCTTCAAATCACTTTGACCCGATTCCATCACTTCAAGTTCCATCAAACCATCATCAAGTAAGATTCTAACTCCAGGCTTTGCGACTAATATCAGCTCTTTAAAATCACTTGGAATCAGACCTGGCTTTCCTAAAATGTTTTCAATCGTGACCGTGATAATTTCACCGGATTTGATTTCAATTGACCCCTTTTCAAACTTACCAACTCTGACTTTAGGCCCTTGCAAATCTTGAAGGATACTGACTGGAGCTTGCAGCTCAACCGAAAGCTCACGAATGGATTTCAGAACACTCAAGTGATCTTCGTGTCGACCATGGGAAAAATTGAGCCTTGCCACATTCATCCCCGCTTGAATGGCTTTTTTTATGCTCTCTCTTGATGACGTCGCGGGACCTATCGTGGCAACGATTTTAACTCTGCGTTCTGCTAGCATGGTGTTTAAGCTTTCCGTTTGTACTGATTCATTTTAACTGCAAGGTCTCGCAAGTCCTGCTGATGTCGACTTTGTACACGATCCAGTTGTTCTTGGTGTTGCTCTTGCATCAATGCAAGTTTTGATTCGTACCTCATTTCAAGACTATCACGCTCTGTTCGATGACCCTTTTCGCGATCTTGATTTTTGATCTTTTCTTGGTTGATCACAGCTCTCAGCTCTTTTTCGTGACGATCTTTCATTTCTTGAAGCTTAGTATCGTAGATTTCAAATGCAGATTCCAACTTTTGAGTGAAAGATTTCTCAATTTTTCTGAACTTTTCATTCATCATTTTTTGGTTTTGACTTTGCAGATGAAGATTTTTTTCGCGTTGATCCACAATCTTTTTATCAAAATTATCCCTGTTCAAATTAATGGATTCATTAAAAAATTCAGTTAATTTTTTTGTCGTTTGACTGTTTGTTTTCTCGAGTCCCTCAACTCGTTTTTCAGCTTGATTTTCCACCCGTTCTAATTTTTTACTTTGCATGAGCTCAAGCTGGGCAAGGCTTTCTTGATTTCTTGCTTTTTCGATTTGGGCTTGCGATCGATAGTCGGTTGTCGCCATACGAAGCACACCCTCATTTTGCTTCTTCATTCTTCCGATTCTCTCAGAATTCAAATCCTGCATCACTTCTTGAATTTGACTTTTTTGATTCTCTAAATCACCGATTTTATTTTCGTAAGCATTCATGAGGTTCTTTTGCTCGACTGACCTCATCCGTTGATCATTTTCAGCCTGCCGAGTGACTTTGTCCTGCAAGGCTGCAATTTTAAAATCTCGCGATTTAACCTGATTTTCAATCCGATTGGAAACGGTTTGCTCAAATGCTTTTCGATTTTCATCAACTTGATTCGCCTTCTGTTCGTATTTTTTACTGTATCTGCTTTCAATATCTTCAAGCCCTGCTTTCATGATTTGCGATCTGGTCGGGCCATCAGAATTGTCAGGATTAAAGGCTTTTTCGTAAAGTGCATTGTATTTGTTTCTCAAGCTCGTTTCTTGATATTCATTTTTAGCTTTTTCCGAATCCAATTGGTCCTCAAAGGCTTCACGAGTGCGTAATTTTTCAAATTCTGAATCTCGAATCTGCTTCTCTCTGCTGGAGCTGAGAGCGGCGAGCTCTTTTTCATGGGCTCCACGTAATCTTTTGGAATGGTTATTGATGGCCTGTTTCATTTTTTCCTGAGATTTTGTCGAGACTTCTGTCAAACTGGCATCACGATTTTCAAGCTCAGCTTTTTGTTTTGTCTGCAAATTTTCTTTCTGCATATCAGAGATTTCTTTTTGCTTGGTAATCTGTCTTTCATAGTTGTCTTTGATTATAGACTTTTCAGCTTCGTTATTCTCGTATTTTTTCTGAATTTGATTCGAGTACTGCTTGCGCATTTTTTCAGTGCCTGCTTGGTAGTCTGAATCACGCTCAGAAAGTGATTCCATTTGCTGTTTACGTATGGTTGAAAGTTGATTTTTGTAGGAATCGTTAAGCCTTGCTAATTCTTTTTGATGCCGTTGTTCGGCTCTTTTCAACTGTTCATTTTTTCGTAGCAAAAGCTGAGCCTCACGCTCTTCTGCTTCCTCGCGAGTTTCAGTCAATCTTTGATTGAACCTGGCTCGATCAGTTCCTGAAACTGACATATGAATGACTCCTTGAAACAATGATATTATCCACCAGTTTTAAGAATATCATGATGTCTTAAAATGAATCGAAAATTGATGAGTGAGCCCGACTGAGGCCTTGTTTTTAACGATTAAAAGTTCGGTCGAACAGCATTTTTTGCTGTTTTTGTCGGGCACGGATTGCGCGTTCCTGCTGGGTGAGCTTTTTTAGCTTTTCGGTTTCAATCGAAGCCAGACGACGATCGACTAGGCTTTTGTAATAGTCAGCTGCCAACTCGTTGTTGGATCCCCAAGTTCTTCGGTAATCATTCAGTTGGGCTTTTAATGGTTTGTCATCACCTTCCCAAAGTGAAAATAAAGAGAGTATGTGAGATTTTTCGATCGGCGAAATCACGCCAGTTTCATTTTTTTTATTCAAATTAATTTCAGAAATCCAAACAAAGAAGCCCGCTGGCAAAATGACTTTTTGACCATCTCGTAGCTTAAGGTTCAACAGTCCTCGGTGATTAAAATAATAAATTTTTTGATCTTTTACTTCCACATAAAAATCAGCTTGTTGACTTGAGATTTCAGCATGCAAAGTTTTAAGATTTTCATTTTTTTGATGTCGTATCCAAACACAACCACTGAGCAACGTTTTTTGATTCATGGCCGAGCTTTCACACATAAAACTTTTCGGTCCGCTGAGTTCTGCTTTCACACGAATTTCAGCAGTCGATATCAATGCCATCAACAGAACTGTCAGAATTCTCAAAACTCACCTCGAAGTCGAGCGACCGATTCCCCCGCCTGATTGAGTAGAACTTTTTCGTTAGAGAATTGGTTTTCTACCAGACGGTAAAGCTCAAAGGCCTCTGGCAATTGCCCGTGGATTTCGTGGGTTTGTGCTAATCTCAAGAGCTGAAAGCCCGTCAGCGTGTTTTCTGGAAATAGCTCTGCCATTTCAGACGCACAAGCTGAGAAATTTTTAAAATCACGAAGTTGAAAATAGGATTCGCAGCGATAATAATAACTTTCAGTGATCCATTTCGAATAGGGAAACTCAGAAATTAAAAGTTCAAAGTTCTGCGCGGACTCACTGAATTGTCCCTTTTTGAAAAGCACGCGACCTTTTTCATAGTGAGAAGAGGACAGATCAAGAACAACACTGGCAGGCCACCTGTAATCTTTTTTACGCGCCTCTGGCCAGTGGAGGGCTGCATTCTGCCTGAAGTCTTCAAACTGGTATCCCAGAAGTTGATTTTCACTTTTCAATTTCTGAAGTTCAGATTTCAAATTTTCAGATAGAAACTGCGAGTCCTCTTGTGAGGCAAAATGAGTCTGAAAGACACCTAGGGACCAAATAAGCCCAGTGAGTACGAACATGTTAAAACAAATAAAAATCCAATTTTTTTGTCTGATCACACTGTCTTATCGGCGGATCGTTGTCAGATTTTAAGTCCTAATTTACATCACGTCCGGTGAATCAATTCCTAAAATTCCTAGACCTTCGACGAGGACGGCTTGCGTGAGAAACACAAGGGACAATCTTCTTTTTTCAACATCTGTGGGTTCATCTAGAACACGGTTGAGATGGTAAAAGTGACTGAATTCTGTGCAGACCTGAAGTAAGTACTGCGCCAACAAATTAGGTTTGAACTGGGCACAGGAGGCTTTGACCACTTCTTGAAATTGCAGCAGCGAGTAAATCAATTTGGTTTCTGAGTCATTCCAGTCATAATTAAAATCCGATGATTGAGTTGTGAAATTCGGCCTTTTCTTTAAAATACTTTTACAGCGCACGGCCATGTATTGAACATAGGGACCGCTGTCCCCTTCAGTACTGATGGCACGGTCCCAGTCAAATTCGACATTTTTAGATCGATCGTTCATCAAATCATTAAAAATCACGGCACCAATGGCGATTTTTTGGATGATCGGCTTTTGGTCCAAAAGCTCAGGTCGTTTTTCTTTCATGACCTCTGTGATGAGTTCAACAGCTGTCTCTAAAACGTCTTCCAAATGAATCACACGACCCTTTCGGGTGGACATTTTTCCTTCTTTGAATCGATAAAGGCCATGACTGATATGATGGCAATCCTGAGCCCAAGAAAAACCACAAAGCTGAAGAACTTTGAAGACTTGTCTGAAGTGCAAGGTCTGTTCAGCACCTACAATATAAATCAGCTGATCTGCTTTTAGAACATCGTGACGATAGATGGCCGAGGCCAAATCTCGGGTTGCATAAAGCGATGCCCCATCAGATTTTTGGATCAAACAAGGCGGCAACTTTTCAGATTCCTCGAACATGACAACCTGTGCCCCCTCACTGGTTTGCAGTAGATTTCTACTTTTTAGTAGATCCACGACACCTTGAAGATGCTGATTGTAAAAGGACTCTCCGATCACTTGATCGTGACTCACATTTAAAATTTGATAAATGCGATTGTAGTCAACCATTGAAACTTCAATAATTTTTTTCCAAACAGCTGTGAGTTTTGCATCCCCTTTTTCTAGTTTTAAAAATTCGGCACTTGCCAAGGCTTCAAGCTGAGGATTTTTTTCTGATTCTTCATGAAATTTAACGTAAAGTTCGAGGAGACCGTCGATGGTCCATAAGTTTTCGCCCAGCTCAGATCCCCATCTTTCGATGGACCAAGCCAGTTTTCCAAATTGAGTGCCCCAGTCCCCTAAGTGATTCAATCCAACCACACGAAAGCCACAGGTTCGATGCAGATTTACAATCGCTTGGCCAATGATTGTGCCTCGAAGATGACCCACGTGCATTTTTTTAGCCACATTGGGCGAGGAGTAATCAATCACAACTGTTTGTTGATTTCCCAGTTGATTTTTTGAAAGACTTCCTGATTCCAAACTGGAAAATAAAGCTTTGGCTAAAGCTTGAGGCTTAAATTTAAAATTCAGAAATCCACCCAGGGTGTCAAGACTCAAAAGTTCTTCCAAATTCAGGTTTTCTATTTTGGATTTCATCTGGAGAGTGAAACTTTGAGGATTTTGCTTTAAATTTTTTGCCAAATTAAAAAGTGGCCAACTGAGATGCCCGTGATCATAGTTTTTGGGTACTTCAAGAGCTTTTTGAATGTCAAGAGCACTCACTCCCGCGATTGCAGAAATTTGAGTCGCTACTGACGCTTTTAGTTGTGCAAGCATGTCATAAGAATACAGTTCTCTTGACCCTCGATCAAGTGGCAATTAGCTTTCTTTCTCCAGAACCTCGAGTGCGTGAAGGAATCCTAAAATGAACAAAGCAGAGTTTGTTGAGAAGTTAGCTGAACGTCTCAAAATTCCAAAGAATCAAACTGAAAATGTTTTAGATGCCACATTGGAATTGATTCAGAAAACTGTTTCCCGCGGCGAAGAAGTTAAACTCGTAGGCTTTGGCTCTTTTATTCGCACTCTCAGAAAAGCACGTCCCGGTCGAAATCCTAAAACCGGTGAATATGCTGAGGTTCCAGGCATGTCAGTGCCACGCTTTAAACCCGGTAAAGAATTTAGAACACGGGTTTCAAAAAAGTAATCTTAAATTTTGGTCTCTGGACTTGAAAGAATCTCATCAAGGCTCTGAATCACCTCACTGAAGTGCGTTTGACTCGGGTCCTTTCTTAGATAGGCTTTCAAGGAATCCAAATTCAGCCTCTTGTTACCAAATGCCAAATAAATTTGCTCTCCCATAAGACCAGCGATCCAATTGACAGCCAAAAATTGCACTCGATCCGACGGTGTTGATTCAAAAATATTTTCCGAGCGATTTAAGTTTCTTTGTAACCAATAATTGATGACCATTCTGGCAGCTTGTCTTTCAAATGGTTGATTCCCTGCTTTTGCTAAATTTTGCAAATCAATTAATCGAGGCGTTTTGCGGTGCGGGTTCAATAGCTTAGATCCAAAATAGCAAAAGCTCATCATCCAAATTAGGTGCTGCCACTCTTGAAATCTCCAGAGATTTCGATCTGGCCAAACAAGCCCTGGACAATTTTGAAACCATAAATTCATAAATGCCAATGAACCCATTTCATTGACAGTGATGCGAGATAAAAAGGACCAACTTCTTCCGTTGGAAACAAAACTCAACCCTTCTTGAGCTAATTTTTCAAAAATTCTTCTTTCATGGGTCGTGCAAAGTTTCATTTTCTTCCACAGCTGAGGATCATCAATCGTTAAGGCGGAAACCTCTTCGGGCTGAAAAGCCCACTGAAGCTCCTGACTCAGGGACTGAGACAGCTTGATGATGTGCTCTGAGATATCAAAACCTTCCTCGAATTCCACATCCTCCAAAGTTTCTAAAAACAAAAGAAAAGACTGCCACTTAATCCAAGGCGCAACTGACTGCTGACAATAAAAGTTAGCTCCATACTTCAGAAGGCTCAGTTCATTCTCTTTTTTTGGAGCTTTTTGAAAGTACAGATCATCCGCATTTTGCAAAACGTAAGCACATTGATTTTTATTTTTTTTAAAAAAACTCGGAAAGTGTTTGGGAAGCAGATGATACTCTCCGTACAAAACCCAAATCTGAACCTTTGGGCTTTTTTTCTGATAGGCCTGGATCAATTGCATCGCTTTCTTTTCTCGGCTTTTTAAACTGGACTCAGGGCGCGAGGTATTCAGAGCAAGAATCGGGAAACCCTTCTGCTTGGCATGATCAAACAAAGGCTTGTAATGCTCCCACGGAAAACCCCATAACTTTTGCCACTCCACCTGCTGCAAAAATTCCTTTTCTGAGATGAGATGATTCAAATACTCATTTATCATTTTCTGCTTGCTGTGCGGCAGACATTCAAGAGCTAAACAAAAGGGCTCCAGAGGCCCCTGAGGCCGCATCTCGAGCCACCGAAGAAGTGAGCGTTGATACTGACGAACTCCATGAAAATCACCCCAAAAAACCAGCGGTGTTCTAAAAATGACTTTCTCAAATGATGTTGCCGTTACAGGCTTCCAAGGCTTTCTTTGAAAGCGAGTCATTGTTTTCTCTAGCTTTTTAATCTCGGGCCCTTGATCGCCCATTTTTTCATCGACCTCTTGCCGCACTCGATTGTAGAGCTCTTTTTTGATCTTGGAAGATGGACTCATGTGACCACGAACTCCTTGCAGGCACTCTAAAAACATGCTTTGATTTTATCTATGATAAAAACGAAACCACTCTTGATCAATGTGTTCTTCACAATCCTAGCCATCGGACTTCACTTTTACTTGGCCCAAAAATTTTATGATTTACAAAATGGTTCGGCTCACGGCAGCAGTTTTTGTAATCTCAGCAGCCTTTGGAACTGTGACGCAGTTAGCAGCTCTAAATATGCTCAACTTTTTGGATATCCCCTGGCCCTTTGGGCCCTAGTTGTTAATTTTCTATTTCTAATTGTCCAGGTCATCACTTGGGTTCAAAAAGAATCCGATTCTTTTTGGGGGAACGCCACAAAAGTGGGAGCTCTTGTGATTGCGATTTCATCAGTCGTGATGCTGATCATTTCCTTCACCCAATTAAAAAATCTCTGCTTATTTTGTTTTATTGTCTATGGCCTCTCATTTTTAGGCCTCGGACTTCTGGCCGTCGCAGGGCTCTCACCTTTCAAAGTGATCAATCCCCTTATTTCGCTGGCTAAAGACAAGATGACCTATGGTTTTTTAGCGGCTGTCCCCGTTATTGTTTTGATTTTATCCAGCTCATTGGGCGGAGCGATGTCTGACTCTCGAGCTCAAGGCGTGATCAACGATCAAGTCACAGTTTGGCAGGCAGCTCCCGTTCGAACATTTGATCTTTCCCTAGGCCTTCACATGGGCGCACCCGTAGATCAGGCTAAAATGGTGATCGTGGAATTTGCAGATTTCAGATGTCCACACTGCAAGTTTGCAGCTCCCTCAATGAAAGCTTTCACCCAGTCCAGAACAGACGTAGCTTTGATTTTTAAACCTTTTCCTTTGGACGGCACTTGCAATCCAGGACCCTCTTTTGGTGGCCGTGGTGACGGGATTTCATGCAGACTTGCATTTGCTACCTTTTGTGCACAAAAGCTCGAAGGCAAAGGTTGGGAAATGTCAGAAAGTATTTTTAAACTCCAAGAAGATTTCAGACAAATGCCAAACATCGAAAAAACAGATTCTTTGCTTTGTGAGTTGGGCGTGACTGGGAATTGTGATTCTTTGAAAGCCTGTATGTCTCAGGACACAACGAAAATAGAAATTCAAAAGATGGCTCAGGAAGGAATTTCAGCAGAAATTCAAGGGACACCTGCATTTTTTGTGAATGGAAAAAATCTCAGCGGAGGTCAGTACATTCCTGTTCTTGAAGCCACAGAAAAACGAATCAACAAATAGCAACTGCAACTCTTGAAGGGGCCAAAGGGCCCACAGGGCTGCAAATCTCAGTTGTACTAGAAAGCTCAAAATAGATTAACGTTTCCTAGCCTGAAAGGCTTTGGATATGTCAAAAAGTTATTCAATCAGTCACGGCACTTGTATAGTTCTGATACACCTGTTCCGTCTTAAAAAGGAATAAAACTGCCATAGACTGCTGGCACAGCTGTCGCACTCCACATCGATCGAAAGATCATTCTAGTTGAAAACTGGGAAATTCATCCCACAACATTTGGAACGGTATCAATTTGTAAAATTAAGGAGAGTAAAAAAATGATTAAATTATTTACGATATTAACAATACTAATTTCTATGGCGTCAGCTAAAGCAGCAACTTGTTCAGTTTATACGAACATGGACCAATTAAATCTAGACAGTGATACCTTAGAAATTATGCAGTCCGATTTTCAACGAAAAGGTTATAAATTCGTAGAATTCCAAGGAGATGCTAATATGATTCTAAAAACCGCATCTGCCTTTTGTCATATCGGGTATGGATCACCCTCGGGTGGAGGTTGTGAAGTGGCAAGAGCATACGTCAATTTAATTGCTGTTGACGATGCCGATAAAAATCTAGAGATCGCCGAGGAAGACTCTGGAATTATTTTTGATGGTTCTCGCAAATCGGCACTACGAAAGGTGATGCATCAAGTTCCTTACTGCCAATAGACCAGAATTCCTTCCCTAAGGACCTTCTCGTAAGTCGCTTGATATGATCCTTTAGCTTTGCCAACCTCTGATGAGTCGCCAATAGCGGCTTGGGTTCAGCCCACTCAAGGTGTGCAGTTTCTAGCTGTTAGATTCCTAACTGATCAAAAATCAGCTTAACAACTTGGTCTAACAACTCCCCTGCCACAAAGGTAGTGGTGGCAGCCAGTCCGTTAACGATATCAATTACAAATGCAAGTAGCAAAAGTGCAACTCCGGACACCAGTAAGGCCCGAATGATGTAAATGGTGGACCGGGCATCTTCAATTCGTAAGTCCACCTGAATCTTTTCAACTCGTCTCATGACATCTTGTAATTCTTTAAAGTGGAATTTAAATTTTTCACGAAGTTCTTGCTGTTTGGCTCGCGTGAGACTGGAAAGTCCAGGGAAATTTCTTTTCGCCTTGATGGCATAGACCAGGTCTATGGCATGCAAAGTCAGTCTTTGCACTTTTGCTTTAAAATTTGGAAATTCAGAATCATGGTCAATAAAGTCTCTCAACTCTTGAATCGCTCGGTCGTATTTTTCGTCTAAAACCCAGCTTAAAATATTGTATCTTAAGCTGTCAGCTTTGCCGAAATCCAACGGCTCACGGGCCATTTCAAAGATCTTAGATTCCTGCTGGTTCTGCGCCGCAGTCATCGCTTTTTGAATTTGATTATTATCGACCTTTGCGACTGATCCCGACATAGCCTTCTTTTCGGTCGAATGAAGTCCAGTCTTGATGGGCTTAGGTCTAGGAATCTGGCCTAAATGCGGGCTGGACCTTTGCAAGTTCTGTATGAATTTGAGACGATAAATGTATGGAATTGAAGACTTTATTACAAGATCATGAATTTTCAGGTGAAATCGAGATCACTAAGGATCATAACAATAATTATGTTTCAAAGGATCTTATTAAATCTGCTGCTCTTGAAAACCTAATTTCTCAAAATGAAGAACTCATGCAAAGAGTGAAAGTTTTCTCTCGAAGACTTGCAAGCCTTGAGGACATGAACCAAGAACTTCAAACAGAAAATTTCCACCAGAAAAATCAAATCTCTAATCTGAATGACCAAATTCAAATCCTGAAGGAAAAAGATCAAGCTTGGAAATCAAAAGTTGATGAGCTTGAGTTCGAAAAATCAGCCTTAAGTGAAAACCTCCGAAAGCTTGAATTTCTTAAAGCTGAAGTCGAAAGATTCAGAAAATATCACGATAAAATTAGACTGCAAGTGAAGCCCTACATCACAAATTTAAAACAGTCTCGAGATGCCGCCGTGACAACCTCTGAGTCCATAAAAAGGCAGCTGATTCATAAAGAATCTCAATTGCATGATGTCAGACTGCAAATGCAAGAAGTTTTGAGACAAAGCAAAAATCAAATCGATGAAGTCCAAAAGCAACGCCATGATGTGATTGATCGAGTCGAGAAGAAAACTCAAGTTTTGACCGACGAAAACCGGGAACTCAAGTTACAGATAAAAATCGCCCAAGATCAACTTTTAAAATATTCAGAGCGGCTTGAAGATCAGGCCTCCTTAGAAAATCGTGTGATTGAACTTGATCGAACAAAGTCAGAATTGAAAACCCGCCTAGAGACTGAAATTTTAAATTTACAGCAAAAGCTGAATCAGAAAACAGGCTCACAAACACGGCTCGAAATCGAAAACCAAGATTTGAAAGCTCATATCTTGGATGATCAAAGTGATAAAGAAAAAAGGGAGCAAGAGCTTGTGCAAATCCGCCGACAGCTCGAAACCATGCGTTTTATGTGGAATCAAAAAAATGAAGAATCAGAGAGATTGACCCAGAGCCTAAATGCTCTGGAAAATCTTAATCTTTCTTTAAGTCAGAAGTTGCAGCAGATACGTTTCCCGGAGCCACAAAGCTAAAGGCCTCTTCAATTTTTGAAAAAGCATTTAATGTCGCTGCAGACGAAATCCGAACAAACTTTTTAAAATCCTCTGAAAGGCCGACCATGTGGACTCGGCAACCATTCACTTTTTCAATGTCTGATAAGCACTGAAAAAACTCGGTCATTCCGGTGGATCCAACAAATTGAAGCTGACTCATTTCAAAAACCACTCGATGAGCGCTTAATGATTTAAGGCAAGCCTCACGAAAAGCAGCGGTCTTTTCAAGCTCGATGCGACCCTTAACCATGACGACAGTCCAATCACCGTTTTGCTTCACTTGTGCATGCATAAAACCTCCAGATGTTTTTTGTATCGGCTGACTTATAAATTGCCACAGGCGACATAAGACCAGATTGCCAAGTCGAAAAGCACTCTCTACACTACTCAAGATGAAAGTCCCTAGACTTCGCCTGCACCTCATTTTGACTTTAGCATTTGGTCTACTGACTTGTACCCAAGTGGTGGCTGTACCGTCAGCAAAAGTTCAAGGTCTAACCATGCAAGCAGATGAACTGATTCGCGATCAAGAGAATGAACAAATTGAGCTGCATGGAAAAGTTCAAATCGTTCGCGGCGATCAACATATCTTGGCAGACCATGCCACTTTATTTTTACGCTCCAAAAAACTCGATTTGACTGGAAATGTTCGCGTGACGACATTGACTCAAACCTTAGTCGGAGATCAAATTCTACTGGACTATGAAACCAGCACTGGAATTATCAAAGATGGTTATGTGAGCTCTGGCAATGTGACCTTCGAAGGCGAGCTTTTACAAAAAATTGGAAACGAAGAATTCTATGTTCAAGATGCCAGCTACACAGCTTGCACCAATTGTCCATCCACCTGGAGCTTCACCGGACAAAGCATCCGAGCTGAGCTCGGTGGCTATGCTTATATAAAAAATTCGGTGATGCGAGTCGCAGGAATTCCAGTTCTTTGGTTCCCCTATTTAATTGTGCCACTCAAAAGTGACAGGCAATCAGGGCTGCTCACTCCCACCATTGGTTCCTCTGAAGATGGTGGAGCAGAATATGCTCAAAGTTATTTTTGGGCTTTGGATCGCAGCCAAGATTTGACAGTCACTTTGAAGAATTTCGAAAAACGAAGGCTTATGGGTCTTGCTAACTACCGCTACGTTTTATCTGAAAAATCAAAAGGTGGGTTAGATACGGCTTGGATTAACGACCGAGTTTTTGCAAAATCGAACGGATCATTACAAAAGTTTAGAAGCAATCCAGGTGAATTCACTCAATTTAGTCGATGGTCGATTTTTTATCAACACCACTTGGAATTGAAAAATGGCTGGACACAGCGAATGCAGGTTCACAACGCCTCTGATCTCAGGTTTCCATTGGATTTCGAAAAAGAATCTAATCAGCGGGGCTTAAGCGATTCAGCCTTAGAAAACAGAATCAGTTTTTCTAAAAATACTCACTCCCTTCACTCCAGTGTGGATAGTTCCTACTTTATTAATCTTCTCAGAGCAGATCCCCTTTCCAACAATGAAGATGCGGTTCACAGACTTCCAGAAATTAGTTTTTCTCAAACTTCAAAAAAAATCGAAAACACCCCCTTTCATTACAATTGGGATTTTAGATATTCGAACTTCACAAGATCTTTTCAGGGCTATGATGATTTAACAGATAACGGAACTTTCAAATTTCCGGATAATAGCGAAGGACCCTTTTGCGATGACAGCCCCACCTGTGAATATCAATACGATGGTGTTTTCAATGAAGGTCGCGATCTGATTCGAGTTGGACAACGATTGGATTTCAAGCCACAAGTGTCAGGGTTTTATCGCTATAACGAGATCATCGACATCATTCCCAAAATGACCTACCGAGAGACCCAATACTTTTTTCCAGTGGGTGAAGATCGCCAGCTTTCAAGGCGATATTTAAAAACAGAACTCTCTGGTCGCATACAATTCTCTCGAGTTTTCGGCCACAGTGAACTTGAAAGTGAGCGCTTTAAACACCTCATCGAGCCCGAAATCTCTTATGCCAATATCCCCATTCTGGATGTGGAAGACAGTCGTTTTTTTCCCTCACAAACCTTTGTCACACCTTCTGCCGGCTCAGCCACACCTGTCAGTGATGGGGATTTAAGAGGTGGATTGGGTGTCCAGTTTGACGAAGTGGATCGGATCCTTGATCGAAATCTGATTACACTTTCTCTGAACAACCGTTTGATCCAGCGCCTGTGGAATGGGACAGCTGGGCAGTACCGCCAAGTGGTTCAATTTAAACTTTCTCAAAGCTACAATCTCAGTCGTGAAGCCCAACAAAATGGAGTCAGCCCCTGGTCAGACCTTGCAGGTCTATTGACCGTTCGATTTAACAACATCGAAACCAATACCAATTTTAATTACTTTCCAAAACAAAACGTAACCAACATCAAAACTAGAACTGCCTTTATTAACGATAAGGGGCAATTTTTTGAACTGGGTCTAGAGAAAACCTACACCATCGTTCAAGGTCAAGATGCTGAAAAATCCAAACGAGTTGAAGATATTAGCTTTGGACTAGGATTTTCCACTCGTGCACTGAATTTTGTTGGCCAATTTGTTTTTGATAATAACTTTAAGAACTCCTCTCAAGGGCAACAAATCAAATCTTGGGGATATATTGCTCAGCTCAAACCGCCGGGTGAGTGTTGGCAAATTAACTTTACGCAAGATCAGCAAGTGGGTGGTGACATCAGAACGCTGATCGGTTTCGAGTTCAGCTTTGATGGAGTTCCCAAGCCAGCGCCGGCCAGATCCACCTTAGATCAATTCAGAAATTAATCTAAATAAAACTTTGTTTTTAACGACAAAGGCAGCCGCCAAGTGAACGGGTTTCTTTTGCAGATTTTGTAACCACTGAGCTGACCGCAGCAAACGCAATTGTTGTTTTCGAGAGATTCGATTTTCCATCCAGGCCCAATTTTTTAGAGTTTTGACTTCGAGAAGAACATATTCATTTTTTTTATTCTTAAAAACTAAATCCACTTCAGCGTAAGGGGTGCGAAACCGGTGGGCTAAAAGTTCATAACCAAGACTGATTAGTTTTTGAGCGACACAATACTCAGAGTTCAGACCCTGCTGAATTTTGAATGTGGATGTGCTCTTTGACTCCACTAAAAGTTTTTCGATGCAACTGAGTGACACCAAATTCTTGAATGGATTTTCTGTGTTTGGGTGTACCGTACCCTTTGTGAATATCAAATCCATACTGCGGCCAAACTTTCGCTAAGCTTTTCATATATTGATCTCGACTGACTTTCGCAACGATGGAAGCCGCACTGATCGGGGCCAATCTCAAATCCCCTTTCACAAAGGTCATTTGCTCAAACCCCGCCAAGCCTGGAATTTTTTGATTCCCGTCAATCAGGACGATCCCTGTTTGAATATTTAAATTTTCAATCGCCCTCTTCATTGCAAGCAGACTGGCCTTTAAAATATTCATTTGCTCAATTTCTTCTACACTTGCGATCCCGATACCAAATTTTTCTGTGGACTGAATGGTTCTCGCCCAGTGCTCACGACGTTCTTCGGATAAAAGCTTAGAATCTGTCAGTTCCTGATCCCACTCATGGTGAGAGAGAACAATAGCAGCCGCATAAACAGGTCCGGCAAGACAGCCCCGTCCGACTTCATCGACACCAATAACAAAAAGCCCTTCTTTGCAGAAGGGCTTCCAATTGATCTTATCAATATTTTTGAATTTCACTATTCTTCAGTCGTGGTGGATGCAGAAGGCACCGCGAGCTCGGATTTAATACGAGCTGCTTTTCCGTCAAGTCCACGCAAGTAATAAAGCTTAGATCTACGAACTTTTCCTGTGGCCACAAGTTCTACTTTGTCTAAAGAGGGGCTGTTGAATGGGAAAGTTCTTTCAACTCCGATACCTGCAGATATTTTTCTAACAGTGAAAACCTTCGTTGCGCCCTTACCTTGAATTTTGATCACAAGGCCTTTGTAAAGCTGAACCCGTTCTTTTTCGCCTTCTTTTACTTTTACATAAACAGTGACTGTATCACCAGAGCGAAACGACGCGATGGATTTAGAAGTTTTTTTGTAAGTCACACGTCGAATAAGATCAGTTTCAACAGCGTTATCTTTAGCGACTTTAGTGGTTTTCTTTTTTGCCATAATATCCATCCTTCAAGCTTTAATTCATAAGAGTCTGTTTTGTTACCACGAGCCCATCAGTCGGTCAAGAATGATACTAACAGCTGATCTAACAGATAAATGTCGATAATCTTGAGGGCCAGAACCCTTGATGCTTTCCAAAAGGCC
>Ga0164293_10002307_pt1 | contig 16185 bp, 14 predicted proteins | sample GEODES118metaG_FD_111487 | JGI IMG/M metagenome (GOLD analysis project Ga0164293, IMG submission 111487) | Eutrophic lake water microbial communities from Lake Mendota, Wisconsin, USA - GEODES118 metaG | ecosystem: Environmental > Aquatic > Freshwater > Lake | place: USA: Lake Mendota...
GATCGCGAGAGCGACCACACCTGCAACGGCAGCGACTGTTACTGCGGTTAGGACTGTACGAAGTTTTGTAAGTTTCATAGCTTAAGTATCCACTGTTAACTGTGAATTAACCAAGAATGGCACTTAAAGAGATTGTGAATAAAGCCTTTGATGATGCTCAACCATCGAGTGAGAAGAGAAAAACTCTCGCGCTCTTTCTTGTCCAGCCTTTCCAAAACGCTCACAAAGTGCTGGATCATCTAGAAGCTTGGAAACACCTTCAATCAAGCCTTTTGAAGAGACCTCAGTCAATAAGCCTGTGGTGCCACTAATTACGATATCGCTAACAGAACCAACATCGGTGCTTACTATTGGTAATCCGGCTTGTGAAGCTTGAATCAAAGTCAATGGGATACCCTCATTATCGCTACACAAAACGACAATGTCCGATGCACTAAGGATCATGCCTATGTCATTTCTCCACCCAAGAAAAGTGACAGGTAATTCTTCTTTTTCTGCTTGAGCACTCAATTCATCCAATAACTCTCCAGCGCCTGCGATCAATAACCAAGTCTCAGGATGCTTATTCTTTAAGAACCGTGCCAAATCAATCAATCGCTCAGGACGTTTAATGCTTGTTAGACGACCAACAAATACTAAATACTTTTTGCGTGGATCCAAACCCAAAGTAGATCGAGCATCTGGCTTGGGATAACTATCAAGATCCTGCAAACCAGGGTAGATGACTTCAAACTTGGAATCTCGGGCGATCTCTGCCTGCACCAAATCGTTCTTCACGACATTACCGATCGCAATAAACCGATGTGTGATTAAACCAAGGACTTTTTCTAACCCAATGACTAATCGGGTTTTGCCCGGACTAAAGTATCCATGTAACAAATGTCCATGAAATGTGTGGATCCTTTTTGCCTGTGGTCGCGCAATTAACCCAGCTATCCGACCTAGAACCCCAGCCTTTGCGGTATGGGTATGAATGACATCAGGCTTAAATATTCTAATCTCCTTTATTAAGAGAAAGAAGGCAGTTAAATCCTTAAGCGGAGATACTGATCGACCCAGACCAGGAACCCGAATCGCAAAGACATCCTGTGCAACCTTGTCTAGATAATCCGACTCGTTCTCATCGCAATACCCCGTGACTAATGCAGTTGAAAACCGTTGGATATCAAGGTTTCTTACTAAATCAGCAACTAATACAGCTGGACCACCCACATTCATGCGGGCAATAATCTGCATAACTTTGACCGGCTTGGATGATTCCATGGCTACATCTTCTCGCATAACAGTGGATAATTGGTCACCTGATGAGTAACTCACCATTTCTGTCCAATTGCACTGCAGACGCGATTCGCGAAGCTGCTGCAGCACTAAAGGCTGGCCATTTGGTCGCATTTCCAACCGAAACCGTTTATGGACTTGGTGCCGATGCCAAAAACCCAGATGCCGTAAAGCGCATCTACGATGTGAAGGGACGCCCAGCAGACCATCCTTTGATAGTTCATATTTCTTCAATGAATCAAGTTGAAAAGTGGGCCATTGAGATTCCTGACTACGCAATCGCTTTAGCTAGAAATTTTTGGCCTGGCCCCATGACATTAATCTTTATGCGAAGTGCAATCGCACAAGATTTCATCACAGGCGGACAAGAAACTGTCGGATTGCGTATCCCAAGTGACCCAATAGCTTTAGCGCTAATTGCAGAGTTCGAGAAGATCTCAGATTCAGCAATTGCCGCGCCAAGTGCAAATCGATTTGGACAAGTTTCTCCAACCACAGCACAAGCAGTTTATTCCGAATTAAGCGAATACCTAGAAGACTATGATCTAATTCTTGATGGTGGTTCATGCAATGTTGGAGTCGAGTCGACCATTATTGATTGCACAGGGAAGCATCCACGCATTTTGCGACCAGGCGCGATCACTGAGGAGATGATTATTGATTGCACAGGATCAGAACTTGTATTCAAAGCAAACAACAATGAATCTTCCGATATGCGTGTTAGTGGCTCTTTAGAGAATCATTATTCACCTTTGGCAACTGTGCTTTTGGATGAATTACCAATCTATGGCCAAGGATTTATTGCTCTTTCAGATGTTTCAACACCAGAAGGCGTTGTTCGGTTGGCGAGCCCAAACAATGTTGATGAGTTTGCGCGGATTTTGTATGGATCGCTCAGGGCAGCAGATGAATCGGGATTAACCCATGTGGTTGTTTTTCAACCCCAAGGTGCTGGAATCGCCATTGCCATCCGGGACCGATTGAGGCGTTCTGCAAACGGTCGTTAATCTAAACTCCATTTTTCCAGTACCATTGCACTTCGCAGTTATTCTGCAGTGGGGCCTATAGCTCAGTCGGTAGAGCAACGGACTTTTAATCCGTGGGTCGACGGTTCGAGCCCGTCTGGGCCCACATTTTCCAGTGAGTTAGCACCAGAAGGTGTAGTGGTAGTTATACATAGATTGGGCCCTAAAAAATAAAGTTGGACCTTACAGGCTTGGGCCTTTTGGGGCTTTAGAATTCCCAATGACCATCATGTCGGTTGCCAAAAGAACAGATTGACCCGATATCGGAAAATGCCACCCAATCAATAGTCTTGGGGAATACACCCTGAACTATTTTGTGGTTTGGCTAATGCGGGCATTTGGAAATCCAAATGCTCATTTTTGGAACCTTTTAAGGGAGAATCAGATTTCATGAAAAGTCAAATCAGCATCTTGTTTCCTTGTTACCAAATAAATGACTGGCTAAGTGAAGCTTTGACGTCAGTGAATCAGGCGGTGTCAAAGGTTGAATCCGAACTACTTATAGTTGCCAACAACATGCAAAACGAGCAATTGAAAGAGCTGGGAGAAATTTGCTCACAGTTGTTATCGGCCAACTATCGAATAATTGATGCAGGAAACACAAACCTGGTAGGCGCTCTGAATTATGGTTTAGAAAATTGTCAATTTGATTTGATTGCCCGCATGGATCAAGATGATTTAATGAATGTAGAAAGACTGCATCTTCAAAGAGATTTTCTCGATTCACACCCAGACCACGTACTTGTCGGTGGAAGTGTCCTAGTAATCGATGAAGACGGTGAACCTAAATTCACCCAAAGTTACCCAATAGACGCAAATGATGTCTCCTTAAAGTTAAGAACTAGTAATTGCTTTGCGCACCCTGCTGTTATGTATCGAAAATCAGCAGTAATTAAAGCTGGGGGATATTCTCAGATATTTTCTCACGCTGAAGATTACGACTTGTTTGTAAGACTAAACAGAATCGGGAGGTGTGCGAATCTCCCCCAGGTAGTTTTAAAGTATCGAATAAGTCCTAACCAAGTTTCCAAAAAGTTTCGCTCGGAGCAAATAATAAGCACGAAATCAATAATTATTCTACAAGCAATCTTAATCAGTCATCTTGAAGAATCCTTCTTACCCCCAAGTGAATTCAGTCAATTGAAATCATGGAATAGAAACGTTATTCAAAAATCTATCGTGAGTTTTCTTTCCATCAAGGGCACAGAGAGGGCTAAGGGTTTGGTTTTAAGAAAGGCAGTGGCTGCATCTTTTGTTGCGATTGCTAGATCTTCAAGGATTCAAAAAAATCAACAAAAAACTCAAATCTCTATCAATCTATTATTTGCATGGTTTTTTTCGCCTGGAATAGTAATTAAGTTTATTGGAGGATACATCCGCTCCGGACACATTTTAAGAAAACCCCATTAGCTTTGCCTGTAAATCAAAATTTGGAACCGTTCTACGGACCTCATCGATTGTTCCCGATGAAAGAATTTTGCCTTGTTCTAAGTAAACGACAATATCTGCATGCGTGATTGTGCTGAGTCGGTGCGCCACAATGAGTACTGTGGTGTCTCCTTTTAGCGCAGATAACTCCCCAACAATCTCTGCTTCAGTTTGGCCATCTAGCGCACTAGTGGATTCGTCGAGAACTATGTAATTTGGATTGGTTGCAAATGCACGAGCAATGCCAATTCTTTGTGCTTGGCCACCGCTTAAGCCTATTCCGGACTCGCCAATCTTGGTATTAACTCCATCCGGGAGGTCATCGATCCATTTTTTCAGAGATGCTTGCTCGATTACCAAATCAAGTCGATCCAGAAAGGTTTGCTCTTCACTCAAAGTAAATAGGATGTTTTCCTTAATTGATCCGTTTATAATGTTTACATTTTGAGGAACGTAGGAAATGACGCCTGGCCATTTTTTAATAACCTCACTTGGACTTATATCTCCAAACAAAATGCGACCTGAGCTGGGCTGAAGTAAACCCAAGATTAAATCCACTAGTGTCGACTTCCCTGAACCAGAAGGTCCAACAATCGCAACGGTAGTCCCAAATTCAATTTTAAGATTAAGATTCCTCAAACTGTATTCGGCAGAATCGGGATATGAATATGAAACGTTATCCAGATGCAGATTCTCTCTAAACTCAGCGCTTAGTGGCGAGACTTCGATGTAATCGGGAGCCATGAAGTTAGATTCACTAAGTAAAATTGATAATTCCAAAGTCGGTTGAGATTGACCAACAGCGCTACGTATTTGAAGAATGCCTTGTTGAGCACGTAATACGGCGGGTCCTATTCTCGCACCTGCAGCTAGAAATATAGCCATTGTTGCTACGGCATTTGGTGCATCTGTTAACAAAAACTGACTCGCACTCAACAAAAATACTGAGATCACAATCGCAATCTCTACAATAAACTTTGTAACAGTAGGTAAAAATGCCACTTCGGACGCAACTTCTGCAAGCTCAGCACGTGATTTTCCGATCGAGTTAGCGACGAAGTTACCCCTGCCCCAAACATGAATTTCACGATGGGATTTTAGAACTCCAAGAATTTGACTACTGCTTGTAATGTGTAGTTTTGTATTCTTTACACCCGCCAAGTGGGCACGTACGTTGAGGTAGCGATTAAGGAATACACCTAATGTTGCGAAAAAAACTGCTGCGCCAAGGGCAACACTTGGGCTAACCAGAAATAATGTAAAAAACAAAAGAATAAGCAGACTTAAATCTACTACTATTACAATTACCGAACCTAGTATTTTTGTAATGACCACGTCTACGCCGCTAGTTAGTGCAAACAATATCCTTTGCGGATCATGAAATCGAATGAGTCGCTCGGAGTCTGATAAAGCTAATTGACTTAAACGCTTAGACACTTCTGCAGCTCTAGAGCCAAGAAAAAAAAGCGTCTTCCTTGAAAAATACATGGAGAGGAATGTTCTTGATATCAAGAACATTGCAGCAAAACTACCCAGAATACTCACTTGAATTTGAATCGTAGAATTTTCCATCTGAAGTGCATTGAGAACTACGGTGACGTTGCCGCCTGGAGGGCTTGACTGCACACCCTTGACAGCCAAAGTCCCAATCAGCCCTATAAGGGCAATTCCAATCAAGTCCAGCAAGCTAACGATAATTTGAATGATTGTTAGACCAATCAACTTCACCCTCGACGTAGGATCCAATAGATTTATTGCAGGCCGGATTACCTTAGAGCCTAAATTCAACCTTAACCGAAAGCTTTTTTGCACTGCCATCTTATTCTTAGCCTGCCCCATCTTCTCGTAGGGTCAAAGTTAACATCAATGCAAAAGAAATTCCTTTAACTTGGTTCAATTACTACTACTAAAGACAGTTCTCTCAAGAATACGAGGCCCATTTCGATCCTTCTAATTCCTGCGAGGATTTATTCCCGAAGTCTTTTGCTTTAGAACCCGCCATAGCAATAAGGGGAGCCACCGCCACATAGACGGGATACGACCCCTGCTAGCAATTAGAAGTCTAAGTTGAATGGCGTAATAATCCTGAACGCTTAAAGTACTAACCGCTTCAAGATCATCGACAAGACTCTTTACGGTTTCCTGTAAAACTTTGATTTCCAAAAGGGTAAGTTTTGGTAATAGTGATGGGAAAGCGAGTGCCACTGCAACGTTACTATTTATAGTGAGACGGGAGGTCCTAGGAAGTAACTGGCCTAAATTTGTAATCAATTTTGCCCAAAAAGGAAACACCATTTCCCAATCATCTAAAAAAGTTTCCCCTCTGGACATTTGAAAATTATGTGTCCTGTAATAGTAAATGCCTTCTGGACAATTTCCAAAAGAATGGTTCATAATTGCATTCAACAGGAAACCATAGTCAGCAAATTGTGGAGGAAATTCTCTGTGAGTATGCCAACTCTTTCTAACAAGCTTACCGCTTAGTACCAAAGTTGAATCAGCTCCGTATGCTCCAAACAGAAGTCGGATGCGTGGTGGCAAGGAATAGAATTGACTACCCAATAAACCTTGATTTCTTAGAATTCGTCCACTCTTATCAATTCTTGAAATCTTTGATGAACAAATTTGAATATTAAACTTACGCATGTAACAGATTTGGTTATAGAAACGAAAGCGATCAGTTAAATCATCACTATCGAGAAAGCCAACATATTCTGACTTGCTATGTAGCACACCAGTTTCTAATGCCCCCAAGTAGCCTTTTTCTAGATTTCTAATAATTTGAACATTCTCATTATTCGAGATTTCTTGAAGCCAAGAGGGGTACTTTTCGTTCGAGTCGTCAACAAGAATAACCTTCGCTTTGACGCCATAAGAATCGAGGGCTGACGCGATCGCTTCCCTCAGGTATTGATGTATAAGATGAAAAGGGATGATTACATCTATCGACGGGATAGATGATGTCTTGCTGAAAATCGCCTCGGTACCCACAAGAAGATTCTACTGTGAAGTGTTCTACATCAATGCATCTCAGATTCTCAGTACTATTGTGGTCTTATGACAAAAGTAATTGTGGAGGTTTTTGGAGGTTTAGGAAACCAACTTTTTCAGCTCTCGGCAGCTCGATATCTTCAAACTTTTAATCTAAATGTCAGTATTGACTGTAGCCCAAATAGAATTAACAAAGCGCGCGAGAATGAGATTGGTGAACTAGCCCGATCGGTTAACCTCCTAGAGCGGCGCAGTAAAGTAACTTTTCCTGATATTTCCAAATTGCGATACAGAGTTTCCGCAAAATTCCCCTTTTTCAGTGATATCCAAATAGAGACCTTCAACTTCAGCATTCCATCTCCAATTTTTTTAAGGAATTCAATGCGCTACCGCGGATATTGGCAAAATGTTAAATGTGCGGAAACACTTCGATCTGTGGTTCGCGAGTATGTCAGTCCTCTGGCAGCAAATAGCGTGGGTGTCCACATTAGAAAAGGTGACTATTTAAATCCCAAACATAGTGGCCTGCATGGGGAACTTCCAGACAGTTATTTTGTAAATGCAATTCAAGAAATCGCCAAGATTACAGACTCTCGGACGATTGTGCTTTATTCGGATTCTCCAAATTTAATTAGGAATCTTTTTTCAAAATTAATTTCTCTGGGTTGGTCTGTCAGAGTGGATGAAAGCACGGATCCATGGGAGACCCTACGGTTACTCTCGGGACACAGATTTCTCGTGGCTTCTAATAGTACTTATTCTTGGTGGGCCGGTTTCGCAGGAATCTCTGAAGTTTGCTATTTCCCATCAGAGTGGTTTATTGGTCTGCCATTCCCTGACGAATTATTCTTCGACAAAGCACGGAAAATTCCAACAAGTTTGGCAAACCCATCTCTTATGGAATAGTTCAAAACATATAAGCGAGAGAATTTTCTATCGTAGATCCACGGACCTACGCTCTGAAGTAGAAGTACTTTTGGAGCATTAGAAATAAGTTCAGATGATGCTTTAACCTTTAGAGTAATGCCTTTTAGCTCCATGACTGTTGGATCTGGTGATGGCCTGACTCGTTGAATTTGAAAAGTCTCATTAAATCGAGTAAGTCTAAATTTATCTGCACATTGATATTTGTCGACGATAGCTATCAAATCTTGTTCTAGATTGCCGGAAGTGTAATGTGATTTTGAAGAAAAATCTATTCTAATTGGATCAACAAACTCAGCACCCTGGCTAATGATGTAAGAATCATTGCTCGGCGCGTTTCTTAGAACTTGATTATTCCAAGATATTTCTGGCCATAGACCACCCTTCGCTATACGTGTAACTAGTTTGCTTATCTGTACCGAATCTCGCCCCAACAATTTCAAGATCTCTTGCTGTTTCCGTAAAACAGAATCTAATTCTTCCGAATTCATTCTTAGAAAATCGTTCAAGACAGCGATCCATGAATCAATATCACTGTTCACGGGTTGACTTAATTCTAATGGCCAATCCAACCCAGCGTGTTCAGTATAGATTGTGGGAATACCTTGCGAGATGAGTTCTGCTAATACTGACGCCTGTCCTTCCTCGCGACTTGGGAATATAGAGAAGATAGTGTCATCTAATAAACCGTTCCAGGATTCAGAATGAATAGTTATCCATGACTTTTCGTGAAAGAAAAACCCCTCATAGTCAGACTCAAGCTGCTTTAATCGATTGTTTAAGTCTTCATTATTTGTATTTCCAACAATTTTGACCTTCAAATTGCGCTTTGCGATATACGGAATTAAGCTGATTATGACATCAACTCCTTTTCGAAATGAAATTTCGCCACAGAATATCAGTATTGTTTCTTTTCTTCTTCGACTTCTAATTTCAGGCATGTAGGGATTAAAACTAATTGGGAAAACGAGTTTGGAATCTCCCATTAATTCTGAATACTCTTGGTAGTTTGCGAAATTACCAAGCGAAATTACTTGGTCAGACACCTTTAGTTCATGACTATTTGACCTAAAGCCATCTTGTGGACTGAGCATTTTTGTTGGATAGCCAGCCTTATGAGCCTTGTTAAGGATAAATCGGCGCTGAATCCAAGGTTTATTTACTGCCAAAAGAATAGTTCTATGGGGCTTTAATGCTCGAGAAACCCTTTGGATGTTTTCTGATATTCCAATAAGAATGTCCACATTCCTTATTCCTGCCAATTTCCAGTTTTCATGACAGTCAGCATAGATCACATCTTTGTCAGGGAATGAATTTTGTATTTCTCTGTAGAACGTCTGTGCAATTAGACCAGATCCTCCCACAGGGCTTTCAGTTGTTAAAGGATTAAATTGTGCAGTTGAATAGGATAAAACCACTTTTCCCATAGGTTCATAGTACGCTAACAATTGTATGATTTGTTGAAAGGTGTATTGATGTCAGATTTATTGAGCGACTTCAAGTTGATTTCTAAAATAGCTTATAATTCAATTACACCCAAGGTCTCTATTGTAATCCCCTTCTTTAACAGACAAAAGGATTTGAAAAAAAATTTAGACCAACTAATGTCCGTGCTAACTATCCCCTTTGAACTCATTTTAATTAATGACTCGTCTGAGGATGAAACTTTGGAGGAGCTGCTTGAATGGCAGCAGGCTCAATCTTCTAGCAGCCATGTTCTTGTAGATATCAGTCTCTACGGGTCAAGTATGCAACAATTTGAAACTCGTTGCGATGCCTTTGGAATTCTTCAAAGTCGGAGCAATCTTGTTCTGGAAATTCAGGCGGATATGTATATAGTTGAAAAGGGATTTGATCAAAGACTAGTTGACTCGATCTCATCGTCTAACGATTTTATTGCTATTTCAGGCAGGGGTTGCCACACCTTCGAAGAGGTTTACGATTCATTTCAGTCATCTATGGGAGCTGCAACTTTTGATAACATGAGTTTTTTGGGCTTTCTTTCAAATCGATTTCTGGCTTTTATGCGACTTCTTGTGCGAGGTCAAGAAGGTGTCAAAAATCAATTCTTAGCCGAGGCGTCAGACCAATTCGAATTTACCGAACTAGATAACTTGCCATTCCCGTCATTAGAAATTTTTCAGTTATCAGGTAAAGCTGGAAAACTTGGGCAACTCATTAACTCAGACTTGAAAACACCTGATTCCCTTTCAAGGTTAATCTGGATAGGCGAGACGGTGATGCGAGGCCCTTTATTAATCGAGAAAAATAAATACTTGGAGCTGGGCGGATTTAATATTGAAAGTTTTTTTCTAGGATACGACGAGCATGATCTCTTCCTTCGCGCATCACTTGTTGGATATCGTTGCGGATATGTACCAATTGATTTTCTGTCACCTCTTAAATCTGGCACAAGTAGAGCCCGTAGATCCTGGAAAACAGAATATGCCTTGACAAAAAATCTATTCCGAATCTGGAAAAACCGAAACACTTGTGCAATTACTGTCAGTTACTACGAAAAACCCTCATCTGTTCCACAAATTAGAAATTTCTAGATCTTCTTGCCAATATAAATTGTTCCAAAACCTGTTGAATTCAGAACTTCTTCGCGCACAAATGCCCGAGTAAGTCCTAGGGCCGCACTCGCTGCACGTGCTAAACCGGGAATGAAATATGGGTGTTTAAAATTAAGCAAAGTTTTCACATCTTGCTTCATTCGGTCAACATAGTCTCCTTGAATCGAAAGTGTTTGAATTTCTAGTCCGACTTGATCTGACCAATGCATGAACCAATATGGTGATAACCCTGATGAAAAGTAATATGGGGATTGATGGATGTGTGATGCTAGAGGAACGGAAATCACCAGATGTCCTCCGGGTTTAACTAGTCTCACAATTTTTTTGAATGCAGCAACAGGATCTGGAATGTGTTCAAAAACTTCCGTGCAAAGCAACACATCGAAAGCATTGCCTTCAGGAATATCTAGAATGTCACAAACATAATTGTGCTCAGGATAAATCCATGAGGGATCCTGAAAACCTAATTCCGACTTTTGTGGTTGGTATTGATTGAAGTCATGGCTTTGATACTCAAAGCCATGTTGTTTTGCCATTTTTTTGTATGGTCCCTCACCCGCCCCTACATCTAGCAGGGTCAAGTTGGAACCGGGTCGGGATAATTGTTCCAAAGTTGATTCAACCCAAAAATCGCGATACTCCCTATTGCTAACATTTGATATTCTTTGGATTTTCATGGTCATCTTTCATCTTTCATCTTTACTTGAGTAACTCTTCACGGCACGTTCCTTGATGTAACTCAATGAAAAAGAAGCAATCAACGATAAGATCTTGATTAATCGGTATCCCCTATAAACCCAAGCATACTTAATGATTTGGCTAGAAATGATTCTGAAATCAGAAAAACTTGCAGGGTATGTGTTTTTCAAATGAGCTTTAAACATTCCACTAGCAATTGACATTGAATTGGCGTCATCCCGACTTGATTTTTCGAAATGGTGGATAATTGTGATTGAGTCTGTTGCGGCAATCTTGAATTTTCGTGAGCAAGAGTAAGTAAAATCAACGTCTTCTCCTAATGCATAACCTCCCGTCGGACCTCTTTCCAGCAACTCGTTAAACCTTAATTCTTGAAAAACCTCTTTATTGAAAACCATGCAGCACCCAGGAAGCCATTCAACAGATATCTCGCCAAATTGTTCATCCGGTACCCAAATATTGTCTGCACTTCGAGTTACCGTTCCAAAATGCCGCACTTTTCGCGCTGCAAGAAATCTCCTAGCGATTCCAGTTTGAGTTTTATACTGATTTACAATGCGTACTCCGAGAGCATGAATTCGGGGATTAAAGGAAAAATAATCATTTAGTTTGACAAAAAAATCTTGCGGCACAGTTACATCATCATCTAGGAAAACCACAAATTCCTCAGAACCAATTTGTGCAATGGCCAAATTTCTTGCACCAGGCAATCCTTTAGTTGTCTGCACACGCTGAATTGGATTTATTTGTGTGATGTGAGAACTAGGGTCGAATGATCGGTACCTTGCCTCGGGAAAAGACGAGTCCACTATGATAATTTGGATTTCTTCATATTTTGTATTTTCTAGCGATTTTAGCAATCTAACAAGTGAATCTTCGCGATTGCGGGTACAAATACATACCAGGTAGCGGTTTTGCTTTGGCATTTTATTGTCAACCACAAACTAACCATACTACAATAGGAGTTGGTTTGAGATATTAGTTTGACAAAAGATAAGGGAAGAAATTTGAGATACGCAATAGTTGTTTTAATTCGAAATGACTGGCGTGACATCATTGATCTGAATGAGTGTCTTGAATCGATAGTCAACAACATTCCTGAAAGCCTCACAGAATCGGACTTACTTTTTTATCACGAAGCTGGTTTTGACGCATACAAGGAAGGGATAGTTATTCCTGAATCCTTGAAGGGACGGGTTACTTTCTACCAAATTGACCTAATGCCGCCTGGGGACCTGAGGTTCAACAAAATTGTGACAATCCCAGAGTACGTCCCACATCCAACACATTCAAATGGACCTTTGGCTTTTGGTCACCCAGGTTTCAGTCTTGGCTATAGAGGAATGTGCAGATTCTTTGGGGCCACACTATTCAGAAGACCTGAAATTCAGAAATACTTTTATGTTATGCGTCTAGACACCGACTCAAGATTTCTAAAGGGTAATGGAGAATCGCTATTCAGATGGGCTGAATCAGATGACTTGATCTACGGCTATATTGAATCAGCAAAACAATGGGATCATGTAGATTTATTTCGAGGTTTAAAGATGCACTCACTTTCGTACTTCTTTTTGACTAGAAACTATCGCGCTCTACTTACCGGCATGATCACTCGTCGTGGGCGTGTTTACTATACAAATTTCGAGATTAATCAGGTCGCATTTTTTTCATCTTCAGAATGGCAAAACTATTTTGATTTCTTAGATAGAACTGGTGGATTCTATACAAGACGCTGGGGGGACCATGTACTTCGCTATATGGGGGTGAATTCACTTGTAGATCGCCAATTTCGACAACCGTTACCACCCGGTTTTACATATCAACATGGTGGGGTTTTTGAATCCGCTGAACGTCAGTCATGGCGACCCCGGTGGATGCAAGTTAAGGCTTAATCCAAAGTAACTGGTAATCCTGAATCTTGGGATAAACACCTTTTGATTCCATAAAATCAAAAACTTTGCCAGCTTTACCTAGAGCGGCAGTTTCAGATTTTACACCAGCATCATCAACAAGAATTAGGCAACCAGGTTTGAGTCTGTCAAAAATAACTTCGATTTCTTTCAAATGATGATTCTGTGATGGTTCAGGATTATTCGGGTCGAAATCAAACGAATCGAGGTAGAGAAGATCAATTTCCCCGGCCTCCGTAAATCTGGATAGGAAATTAACGCTATCGTCACAAAAGACTTTAACTCGTTGACTAGTTTTTGAATTAGCATGTTTCACATTCTCGACATTAATGTCGACACTTATAACTTTCCCGTGGTTCGGAAGTGTGAAAATGTCATAAAGAAAAGTACTACAACCATCATCCCCCCACGCTAGAAGGCCATGATCGATTCTAGAGCACCCAGTTTCCACTATAAGTGGATTTTTTGTCTTTGAGAGTATCGAAATTACATATCCAAATGTGGGAACCCTATTTCGAACTGGATTAAGTTGATTTGCAGGCATCAAAAGCTTTCCACTTATTATTCTCTTGAATACAAACGTTGGATTTACCTTGAAAAATAGCAAAACTCTTGCGAGAAACGGGGTTAATCTAGACATTATGAACTTGAATACCAATACTTTGAATCTATTCATTTGATACTTTCCTTTGCAGCACTGGGATTCGATAAAAATCTGACGTCATTTGCGACCATAAGAGGAATGAAGTCCGCCGCTTTCAATGTTGGTTCCCAGCCAAGCTGTATCCGGGCTTTTGTTGAGTCTCCACACAAGTTTACAGGGTCAGCCATTCGGAGTTCTTCCTGTGTTAACTGAATGTAATTAGAGAAATCGGATATGCCAACAGAATTGAAGCCTATTCTAATTAAATCTTCTACCGAGTGAGTTTGTCCAGTTGCGAAAACGAAATCTGAATATTTTTCTCTTTCAATTAATCTTCCTAAACCCTGCATGTACTCTGGAGCCCATCCCCAATCACGTCGGGCTTGGAGATTTCCGATTTTTAACACCTTAGATTTACCCAGAAAAATCGAAGCGACCCCACTCGAAATATGCCTCGTAACATATTGGTTCGACCTATTCAAGCTCTCGTGATTGTAGAAAATGATATTGCTGATATTCATGTTGTACTTTTCTCTGTAACTAACCCCTAACTGGTGTGCTGAAGCTTTACTATGTCCGTAGGGTGTTAACGGCCTAAGAAGTGTCATCTCATTTTGGGGTTCCTCAGATACTGACCCGAAGATTTCGGAGCTTGAAGCTTGAAGAAAGCGGATGTCTGGTTTGTGGACTCTCACCCATTCAAGTAGAAATCTCGGGAGCCCGACATTAATTTTTTCAAGTACTTCAGGTTGTTTCCAGGAATCCTTGACAGAACTAAATGCAGCCAGGTTAATTATCGTATCTGGATTCGAATCTCTCAGAATAAGTGCTATGTTTTCGAAATTGGTATGGTCAATGCCAATTATCTTTGCTGTAGGGAATTCAAATTGAAGCGAATTGCTTTGATTAGGGCGGCAGAGCATTACTAATTCATGGTGGTTCGCGATTAGCTGATCTGCGAGAATTTTGCCATCTTGACCTGCTGCACCAGTAATCAGAATTTTCAAAATAAATCTCATTCCTCTTTCATGATTTTGAATCTAAATTGTAATGTCTTCTCTTGCGTTCCCATGTATTGTCCATTAAGCCATTCATTAAGTACTAATTTTCGCGTTCCCACTCAAGGATTAACGTCTACTGTTAGCCTAATGAGTTAGATTTTGGATGCGTTATCAAACTGGACCCGCAAGCAAAGTTTTGACGTTCTTAACGACCTTCCAGGCTGCAACGTAAAAAGGGTTATAACTACAAAAATATAAAAACTCTTGTTCTCACTACTATCTCTTCGTACCATGCAGTACAACAGGTCAGCACTGTTTAACTTATTCTCTCGGCTGGGAGCTTCTCAAAATCAATTCAATTTACCGCAAAATCAAGCGTTAGTTGAGCCACTCACGCTCTTAAATCTTGTTTAACTACCAAGGAATAAGCTGCCTATGCTTTCCTCAAGCGAATATTTTGAAGTAAACCCTAGTGAGCTTTGAATGAGTGAAACGTCTGCACGCAAGTATGCCGAATCACCTATCCGGCGACCTTTTACGGTAGCCACAACTTCACTGTTCTCCGCTGCCGCACAAACCAACTTTATGACGTCGCGCACGGACCCACCACGGCTAGTACCAACGTTTATTGCGAGAGGTAGTTTGCCAATAAAGTCAGTCACAGCCACGTGCGCCCGAGCTATATCTCTTACATCTACGTAATCGCGCACACAAGTACCATCTGGAGTTGAATAATCGTCGCCATAGATAACTGGTGATTGACCTGCTTTAAGTTTATTAATGACGATTGGCACAAGGTTCTCAACAGAGTTATCTATGAGTTCAGGTGCAGAAGTTCCAACTACGTTGAAGAATCGAAGGGAAGTGCCGCGATTACCTGGAATTGCAAGGAATTTCTCCACCTCAAGTTCAGCTGCAAGTTTTGAAGCACCGTACGGGGAGATTGGATTTTTTGGAGCATCTTCTTTGATGGGGTTTGAATGGTCCGGTGCTCCATAAACGGCCGCGGTAGATGAAAAGATGAAGTTCTTTATCTGATGTTTTGATGTGACTTCGAGTAACTTTTTGGTGGCAATGTGGTTGACCTCATAGTACGCATCGGGCTTTTCAATAGATTCACCCACCGATTTGTATGCTGCGGTGTGGATGATTCCATGAATCTCGTACCTCTCAAGAACTTCTTCAATTTTTGAGGTATCGCGAATATCGGCGTCGATTAGTGGTATGACCTTGGAGTGCTTTTTCTGAAGGTATTCAATTCGTGATCTCAGACCGTGGTACAGGGAGTCAAACACAAGGACGTCCTTGCCACTTTCTAACAACTCATCGGCCACGTGGGCACCGATGTATCCAGCCCCACCTGTAATTAGCCAAGATTGGGGGGTCATGGAGTAAGTATAAGTAAGTAGGTATGAATGTTACTTAATGGGCACCCAGACACGCTCAAACTCTCAATGCCGGCTTTACCCTTGCCCATCCCATAAACTAAAGCCCTGATTCCGGCAGGCTTGTTTCTCGCTGCCATTCGGCGAAAGCCCTGCTAGCTATTTCCCCTAATTACATTCAAGAACCCAATCCACGCACAACCCACCGCAGCCCAGGATCTTTCCAAAGATTCTTTTCAAAAGGGCACAACATTTGGCCCCCAGCGGTGTCTTACTAAGTAGAGGGCAAGACGTTGCCTTCGTTTTACAAACTCGCGGGAGTTAC
>Ga0164293_10002308_pt1 | contig 16185 bp, 10 predicted proteins | sample GEODES118metaG_FD_111487 | JGI IMG/M metagenome (GOLD analysis project Ga0164293, IMG submission 111487) | Eutrophic lake water microbial communities from Lake Mendota, Wisconsin, USA - GEODES118 metaG | ecosystem: Environmental > Aquatic > Freshwater > Lake | place: USA: Lake Mendota...
CTCAACGCTTAGATTATTTTTTATCTAACCTGGTTACTTTATGGCCTTTGCGGGAGAGTATTCAAATGCATCCTCCAAGTGTGCTTTATAATGGTCAAGAAATAGATATGGCCGATCATTATGGTTTGGGAATGACTTTTGAAATAGCTAATGCTATTGCCCGAAATCCTTAATCTAAACTATCAAGTAAACAAGCATAAAAAAACCACCTTTTTAAAGGTGGTTTTTTGTTTTAGTGCACTTATCTCAGCTCAGTGCGGAAGAATTAGTGCTAAACATTGAAGATGTCTTTTGGTTAAAGAAAAATGATTATAAAGTGCCTCAGAATTGAGGTTGAAGTCACCAATTCTTAAAAGGACCCTTTTCGTTTTAAAACCATACAATTGTAAAATATTTAGTGCTTTTTTATTAGAAAATCCCATAGAATTTCAATTGTTACGGCTAGCTTCATACCAAAAAGTATACTTGATTATTAGTGTTTGTCAATTATGTAAATTGATATTATGATGTTCATAATCAACTAGTTGACTACTTTTTCTGATTAATTTTATCGCTTAAAAATTTTTCATCATCTAGGAAAGAAATTTTTTGGTCATACTAAATAATTCTTGTTATTTCTATCTTTAAATGTACGGTAATGTTACCGCATTTTGTATTATACGTCCATATTGGTGAATTGAATACATTTGCATCTAAATTATTACAAATAAAAATTTTGGACTGAAAACGTGTACTAATGTTCATACCAACAACTAAAGATGATTTAAAATACCAAGGTTATAAGACTACTATCTATCAAATAGGAGATTCTAAAATATCTGGATTTCCTGACGATACCCCTTTTGACAAATTTGAAGTTGAAGAAGTGTTATATATTATAAACGAGGTACGTTCTAAATTGACTATTTTAAATCCAATTTATGTTGATATTATTGAGCGATTTATAAGATTATTTATGCCTAAGCATATAGTAACACAGATTCAAGCGTTTAACTGGATAATTTTAGCACTTGATTATTCTGAACTTTGATTTGCTTTTGTTTATATATTTTTTATATTTGATAAAACTACTTTAAATATCAAAAAGACTTTTAATATAGTGATTTTGGAAGACCACGACTTAACCCGGATGGGTTTGTGTGGAATGATTAGTTCTATGGATGGCTTCAAGGTGCTTTTTGAATCAGCAAGGCCTGATGAATTTTTATCTAAAATAGATAAATACGCTTCAAGAATTAATGTATGTATTTACGACATCTTTTTGAATGACAAGATGAATGGATTAGAAGTAATGCAAGAGATCAATAAAAGGCATCCACATCTGAAAAGTTTAATCGTAACTAGGAGCAATTCTGAATTTCATAGACAACAAGCAATGAGAATGGGTGCAAGTGGATTTCTTCTAAAATCAGAACCGTTCACCGTTGTTAGAGATACCTTATTGACAATTAAAGACTTTGGGTTTGTAAAAGATATTGCTAATTTAAATTTGTTAAGTGAAGATCTAAAATTTACGTTGGACGAAAGGGAGATTGAGATTATAAAATATTTTTGCACAGATTTAATTTATCCAGCTATTGCACATAAAATGAAAGTTACTGTAAAGAGTTTAGATCATAGACGACAAGTTTTGTTCAAAAAACTACACATTACCAATCGAGCTTCAATGGTTTTTTTCGCATTACAAAATGGAATTGTAGATGTTGAAGATAAAAATTTATATTTACAACACATTTAAATTTAATAACTATGAAATTGTATTTTAAACTATTAATTATTGCTTCCTCTTTCGGGTTTATTTCGTGTAAAAATAATGTGCCCAATTCAAAGTCAACAAATGAAAATTGCAGTAATGTGAATGCATATATTCCAATTGATTCTGCAAATAAAATGATCTCAAGTTATTTGAATAGTATCCAATATCAAAATAATGACACGGATGTTAGATCATTTATTGTGGATGCTAATGCATTGCGTTGTTATTTAAATTCTGAGGAGGGTCAGAATGTTAGCAATCTCAAAATTTCACTTGCACACAAAATTACAACTACATACAGTATTGATTCAAACATTAATTGTGGTTATAATGGAAAACATTTAACAATTGTTATTACAGGATTTGATACATTAGGAAATAATGTTATTCATCCTAAAGGGTTATGTTTTGACAGAGCATTTTGGAAACCTAATTATCATATTTCTGGAAATGCATCAAATGATTTAATTGTTGAATAATTTAATTAGCTTTAGTAATAAAGCCCTTGTTGTTATTTATTTTGGTTTGCTATTGCTTGCCTGCTTAATTGGCTTTTTAAGGTATTTTAAATTATCTAAAAATTTAAAAGTACTTTTCTACTTGATTAATTCAATTTTAATTGTAGAAATAATTGGGTTGGTATTTAATTTTTTAAGTTGGTCGAATAATTTAGTATATATATTCTTTGATTTTTCAATTGCCAATCTTATTTTATTTTTTTATGTTTTGAACTTATTTTCAAAAGTAAGTAAGTGTACTTTTTTGATTGCATTTGGATTGAATTTTCTTTTATTTGTATTGTGTTATTTTTTATTCAAAGATATTTCTGATTTCGATTTTACATATACATTAATATATACATTTTCTATATTAACTTTTTCTGTTTTACTATACTGGAAACACTTAGGTTTAGATTTACAAAAAAAAGATGTAATCATTTTAAATTTCTTTTTTCTTTATAATATTACAATGGCTCTAATTAATAAGTTTATTGTTTACTATTGTTATTTTGAAAGGCCTTATTATATATTCGCTGCTCAAAATTTTACATTTATTTACAATATAATTGGGTTTGTATTTTCAATTAAGTTGTTATTATCCAAAAATGAAAACTAGCTTTACGTTACCAACTCTAACTTTGCTATTAGTTATAATACTAGTACTTCTGCTGGTTGCTTTATTTTTATTTATTAATAGAGTGACTAAAACACGTTACAAATTGAAATTAGAAAAACTGGAAGATGAAAAGAGGCTCTTTAAGGTGTTTTATGAAATTTTCAATAAGGAAAAGGAACTTACCATAAACAGAGTTGCATGTGAATTGCATGATAATGTTTGTTCTGTATTAGATCAAATTTCCAGGGACCTTACTTTGTATTCTAAAGATTTGAATAAAGATTTTGAGGTGTTTAATGCACTAAAATCTTCAACAGACTTAAGTAATCATGTAAGAGAGTTAAGCCACTTGCTTAATGCTGATTTGGCCAACAACCATGATTTGTATTACTTGGTTAAAAAACTAATTGAAAGTTGTAGGAATAACCAAAACAATTCAAAAATAGATTTTGATTATTTAATAGTTGGTGCAACGCATCCTTTAAATAAAAATATTGAATTACTAATTTTTAGAACCATTCAAGAGTTTTTAGCTAATGCTATAAAGCATGCAAGAGCATCTTACATTGAAATAAGTTTACACTATAAAGATTCGTATCTTGTAGTTTATGTGTATGACAATGGCATTGGTTTTGATATTGACGCCACAAAATTAGGCTTAGGATTGTCCAGCTTAAGAAATAGAGAAATCCTATTAAATGGAAAAATTCAAATAACTTCTTCTATTGAAATGGGTACTACAATCACAATTACTGTTCCTTATAATGCACTCCCAATTAATTTGTCAAGCGATATTGATGTTGCTGAACTGCAACAACGTCTTGATTGTTAATTATTTGTATAGCGTAAAAGGCTTAATTACAAAATAAAGTTGACATTTTTGACGGTAATATTACCGCGCGGCAATTTTATATACTGCATTTAACTTTGTTAATGAAATCTAAAATCACAGAGTTTATGCATAATGTTTCTATTCAAATATTATTGTCAAAGAATTGCTACCTATCATTGAATTTCAATAATAAGGATTACATCTCAGTTATTAATTGCATGTTGTAATTATGCAATTGCATAAATATTTTCTTTTCATTTGTATGCTATTCACATATGTGTGTCATAGCCATGCTTCTGTTTTTGTAAAATCTGACTCACTATGTACAATTACTAAACTTCATTTAGACTTACCCTTACTTGAAAAAGACCATAAATTAATCCAGGAGATTAAATATTTTTCAACCAAAAAAAAGGAATTTTCTGTTAACCTATATTGTTATTTGTACAATATAAAGGGAGATAGCACATTAGTTTATTCTCTTCTTAACAGAAACTATTTATTTAACGAAGGTGCTTCAATTTTGAAGGTTCCATTCAGCAATGTTAGCGATCGAAATAATTACCTAAATGATAATTTTTATAAATCGTTTGATGGTCTAACTACTATACCATTTGGTCAATATAAAATTTTCATTTCTTTACAGTCTAAAGATAGCCAGCGATATGCTAATGAATTTGCCTATTCAATAGATTCAACCTTAGTTCCTTATTCAAGTTTAAAACGAACCATTGATAAAATAATAAATTCTAATTTGACCGCTTCTGTTAATAATAGTGTAGGTATTGTAAATGCAGAAAGAATTGTCAAACCAAGTAAGATTTTGGCTCGATTGTCTAAGAAATTAGAATACGAGTTAATAAAAAAAGGCTTTGAACTTAAACAAAATACTAATGCCCTACAAAACTATTTGTCAGTTTATTATAAAGGTATTTTTGTTGGTCGATATAGTATATCTGAAAATGTTTCATTGCATGAACAGGTAAATGAATTGAAAAATAACATCTCGCAAAATATTAATTCATTTTCTAACCTTGACTTTTTAAATACAAATTCTTTATTAGCTCAAATGAAGTCTATGTTAACCATTAGCAAAGACCCCGTTGAATTAATTGGAACCTTATCTTTAGCCAATAATTTTGCTTCTGCACAGCCTGAGTATTCAAATGTAAATAACAATTATTATGAACTACGAGGTGACATCTCAACCAAAGTTTTTTCTATTCCACTTTCTATTGAGGCATATTACAACTCCCAAGATATAAATCGAAAATTAAAATCAAGTTTTTTAAGGATTCATTATGATGTTTCTAAATATAGAAGCACTATGCAAACTACGATAAATGGTTTTAAAAACCAATTTGATCAATTAGAAGCAAAGGGTAAAGGGATGGAAATGATTTATGATAATTGCATAAATCAGTTGCACCGTCAAAAAAGCAATTTAATGGCAGTTGTTCTAAAACAAACCGGTTTTTTGGTATCAAATTTTACTACAATTTCAGAAGATGCGCTTAAAAATGAAATTCAAGATTATTTGAAGAAAAAATTAATGGACACATTAATAAGTATAAAACAAGCAGCTATTCAAAAAAAGGATAGTACAATTACTCATTGTAGTTATTTAGCTAAAACAAAATCAATTGCAGATTCTGTTGACTTTTTGTATCAACATATAATGAAGCGGTATAATGAATATAAAGCGCTTGAAGTTAGAATTTTGAAATATACAAAATTGATAGATCAATATAAAAATACGCATTACTTTGATTCTTCCTTGGGCTATAGTCAAATACAGAATTTACTTCAAGAAAGTAATCCGAGAAAGTGGTTTAATGCGTCTCAACATTTTCTACCTAATAATAAGGGTATGCAACTTTTATCTAGACTTGTGAATTTCGATATAGGTATTATTAATTCATATGCTTCGAAATTTACATTAGGCGGACAACAACTTAAAGGTTTAGACATGGCTTATGATATTGGGCTTTGTAAACTTGGAATTTCAGTTGGACATACATCTTTTGTAGGACGTGAGGGCTCATTAGACAAATACTTTACATATACCTTTAAATCTGGATTTACATTTTCTAAAAATCAGCAAGCTCAAGTTGTATATTTTTCTTATATACCAAGTTTACAACAAGAGCTCAATTTGCCGTTCTATAAAAATTTAGATTTCACCCTGCCATCATTTAAAAATCCAGTACATATTTTAGCTTCTAATTATGAAGGGGTAATATTTGGACTTATTACATTACGTGGCGAATTAGCAAGTTCACGTTTTAGTGGACAAGATTGGGTTGCTAACTTTCAATCCTCTAAACTTGCATGGAATTTAAGTTTAGAAGGACAAATCCCACATACACCATTGCAATTTAAAAGCCTTGTTGAGCATGGTGGGATTGATTTTAATAATGCTACTTTACCTATTAATATTAGTGGAACTGATCGTTATCAATGTGCATTAAGAGGAACCTTTTTTAAATCGTTTTTAACTGCAAGTATTGATTTTAATCGTTTGCAACAACAGAATTTTTCTTATTCTGGAGGAAATAATAGATGGGGTTTTGAAATCGCTACACATTCAAAACAGTATCCTTCTATTTCAATAAGTTATAAACCCTATGCCACTTTTCGTTCCTACACGGATACGTTCTTAATTCCCCAAAGACCTATTCTTGGAGCTGTAAGTATAGGGAAAATTTCTTATCAGTTGAAAAGATCTGGATCCTCCATATGGAGGTTTATGGCTATGTATAATAGAAGTGTATCTATTGTAGACTCACTTACTTATGATGCACAAATGTCTCAAGGTTTATTAGCTTATGCAACAAAAAATTGGCAAACTAGCTTTTCGTTTGGTGTATTAAGGAATGCTAATAATTCAATTGTTACTCCAGCTCATCAGCAATCTTCATTTTATTCGTTTTTGATTTGTAAACAAATAAATTCAAAACTTTCACTAAGTGGAGGTGCAGATATCGCTTACTCTAATTTTGGTTTATCTAAATATGCTATGTCTTCGTCTGTAAACTATATGTGTAGACGTTTGCCATTTTCCTTAAGATTAGCTATACGAAATATGACGTTCAAAAATTTGGCTGAAGATCCATGGAAAAAAATCTATGCTGGAAGTATTGAAATAATTTGGAAACTAAAAATGAAACTATCATAAATAACGCTATAAAATATTTAATATGAAACATAACTTTTTTACCATATCTAGAAATTTTGCTTTGCTAAGCGTTGCTTTAATGCTGTTTAGTGCAGTTAAACCCTGCATCGTTAGTGCTCAACAACTCATAGTAAACCTAGCACCTATCGAGGGTATATCGCTAACGCCTGATAATGTCTTGTCTTTTCAGATTCAATCTACGTTTCCTACACCTACTAAGGCAACCATTACCGGTGATTTAAATTATAAGGCGACTAATTTAAACTGGCATTATTCATTTACGCAAGTTCTTCAACCCGGTTTAAATACCATTACTACAAATGTTCAAACAATTCAGTGGACTTTTTCAAGTACTGCTTTTAGAGAACTTTTTATGGACTATAAAAAACTCCCTGAAGGTACATATGAATATTGTGTTGCTGCAATGCCAACAAATTTAACAGGTGAGCCCTTCCCGATTGCTGAAGGAAAGGAGTGCAGTATTCAGCTTTCCAATGATTTGTTTTTAATAAATCTAGTAAGCCCTGAAAATGATGCTAAGCTTTATGAATATTACCCTCTATTTAGTTGGGTTGTAAATTATCCCTTTGCATCGTTGCTAACCTATAAAATACGTGTTGCCAAAATTGAAAATGGGCAAACGGTAGAAAATGCTATAGCACGTAATAATGCAGTTTATCAAGAAAATAGGCTGCCACAGACCTTTATTAATTATCCCATTTCTGGAACTCCACTCGTTTCATACCAGCCTTATGCATGGACGATTGATGCCTATTATAAAGATATCTTATTGGGTGGTGCGGCTCCATGGAAGTTTACTATAATAGACGACAGCTTACAAAAAACACTTCCTCATGAAAGTTATTTTGTTGATATTAAAAATGAAAATAAAGCTACAAATTATTATGCTGTTGGTTGCATTAAATTAAAGTATGTGCTAGAGGATCGATTAACCGAAGATGTTCATATTTCATTATTCAATAAGGAAGGCCGTGAAATTCAATTTCCTCAGTCTGTTTTACACATGAAATTAGGAGATAATCGTTGTGAAATTGAACTCAAGGAAAAAATTTCATTAAAGCACTTAGGTGTTTACACGTTAAAGGTAGTAGATGCGTCAGGACAAGTATTTCAACTCCCAATTCAATATGTAAATCCAGATTTTTTATAATCATAACATGAGATATATCAAAAATATAGTAGTGAAAATTATTTTTCTTGCATTGACTTCTATGAGTTGTAAGATTGCTACAATGCACGCAACAATATTTGTTGAATCGCCTGTGCTTATTGACGAAGTTGATAAGGGTTGGCTCCGTTTTAGTTTGTATGCCATTAAAGATACTTTGGCAAATAGAAGTCAGGATATGCTATACTCAATTAGAGTGATTAATATTTCTGATAATAATAGTCCGTTAAGGAAAATATCTAAAAACTTAGATGAATATAATACTGCGTATGCGTATTTACTTACTCAAGCTAAAAATGATTTTTTTTTATATTCAAACAATTCAGTTTTTAATCCAAGTTATTATGCAATTGAAAACCATTATAATTCTTTTCCTTTTGAAACAATAAATATAGGCTATTCAATAAAAAAGGAGAAGAAAAAAGGCGATAGGCTAATTGCCTTTATTGATAGAGTATTTACTCAAGATACTATTGTTTTCAATCTAACACCTAAAAAATATATTACTAAAAAATAATAATCACTACTATGCTACTACCTTATTTTCATAAAAAGAATCAGAAAAGAATTGCATGGACGATATTTTATGCATTGCTTTTGCAAATGGGCGCATCTAACAAAGCACAAGCCTTAACATCTGGTCCTGTTCAACCAGAAGCGCATGGTTTTGAACCGGTTGGTACTACAGATATGGTTGATCCGTTTACGGGTGATTTTGTTTATAATATTCCATTAATAGATGTAGAGGGATATCCTATAAATATTGCCTATCATGGAGGTGTTGGTTTAGATCAGGAAGCTAGTTGGGTAGGATTAGGATGGAATATTACCCCTGGTGCCGTGAATAGATCTGTGAGGGGTTTACCTGATGATTTTGATGGGGAAACAATTGCAAAGGAAATTAATATTAAACCGGATAAAACCTTAAAAGTTGGAATAAATAAAGGATTGGAATTCTTTGGTTCAGAAAAATTTCCTCCAAAATTAACGGGTAATTTAGGTTTAAGCGTAAATATTAGTAATTATCGAGGAGTTAGTGCGACTATTAATACAAATTTAAGTGCTAAAGCACATTTAGGTTTTTGTGATCTTGGTTTTGACGGAGGTATGTCTTTAGGATCACAAACGGGTGCTGCAATAAATTATAATTTAATTGCTGAACCTAAAACCACTAAAAATGTAAAGGATCATAGTAATGGTCTGTCTTTTAATGCAAATTATGGCGGGAATTATAATCCTAGAGTTGGAATGCATAAAAATTTTGGATTAAGTGGTTCTTGGCAAATTCAAAAAATGCAAAGTAAAAATTCTAAGTTGAATACGCAAGTACACTTGTTTTCTGTAAACGTCCCTATAAGTCTACAGAATTTTACTTCAGTATTAAGTAATGCATCGTATATGAATTCCGTTACTGGTCAATATAAATTTGGATATGAGAAGGTAGGGATCTTTAAAAATCTTTCATTTAATTGCTCTTATTCATCTACGCAAGTAGATCCAATTGGAGATTTGAAAGGTTATGGATATTTCAATTTGGAAAATGCAAATAAAACTTCATTATTAGATTTTTCAAGAGAGAAAGATTACACTTGGAATATGACTATGCATTACTTGCCAATTTCAAGTTTGACTTACGACATTTATGACGTGTCTGGTCAAGGTACTGGAGGTAATTTTAGGCCTTTCAGAAATGATATTGGAAGTGTTTTTGATCCTATAATCAATAAAAATATTGATCAAAATTTTGAATTACAACTTGAAGGTGGATTTGGTTCATTATTTGAATTTGGTATTGATGCAAAATTGTATAATTCGACTTCTTTTACGGGTCCATGGGATGACTACTCAAGAAATTTTAGCCATCCTGAATCAGGAAGTTTTGAAAATTATTATTTTAAACAAGCTGGTGAGCTTACAGAAAATAATGAAACTTATTTGAATCATATTTCAGGTAATAATAGTGTTGTAACCCCGTCTGCTGTTTCTTCATTGCCCATAGAGAAAGTTGGATCATCTAAAAGAACCATTCGTTCAAATTACATCTATTCTATTAGTGGTAAAGATATTGATACCGCATTATTGTTTGATAGTAAGAAAATATATTCATATACAACGAATGGTTTTGCAAATTATCCCAATATTTCAAAGGAGCAAATTAATCGTGTAGATACCAATACCGTTACATTAGGAAGAAAAAAATCTCATATCACCTCAATTATTCAAGTCCAAAAGGATGGTCGTAAATATGTATATGGGTTACCTGTAGTAAACAACGTTCAACGAGAAGCTTCATTTGCAATTAATAATAGTAATGTCGATAGTGTTTCTCGTTCTATTAACTTAGTTAGTTATTCAAAAGATGTTGATGACAATATTACAAATGTTAATGGCTTGGATAATTTTTATTCTTCAACAGTTACTCCAACATATGTCACCGCTAATTTATTGACTGGGGTATTGTCAAATGATTATATTGATGTTACGGGAGATGGAATCAGCGATGATGATTTAGGTTCTTTTACTAAGTTTAATTATACAAGAAAAAGTAAAGATTATCGATGGAGATCTCCATCTCAAGTAAATAAGGCAAATTATATACCTGGATTTTTTACTGATAAAAAAGATGATAAAGCGGCTTATATTATTGGTTCAAGAGAGCAGTGGTATTTACACTCCATCGAAACTAAAAATTATGTTGCAGAATTTTACGTTTCTGCTCGTGTAGATGCTAAAGGTGTCATTGACGTAATATTAGGGACTAGTCCAAATTCTAAGTATAAGGATTCTACATATAAGTCTGTAAATAATTCAAATGACAACTTAAGTTATAAATTGGATTCTATTGTATTATATAACAAACATGATCGATTCTTAAATGGTGCATCAGCAGTGCCTATTAAATCAGTTTATTTTACTTATGATTATAGTTTATGTCAAGGTGTTCCCAATAGCTCTAGTGGTAAGCTTACCCTTAAAGCTATTCGTTTCAAATATGCTGAATCTAAACTAAATGTAAGTGCACCATATAAATTCACTTACGCCAATAATTATCCATATCAACCAGCGGCAAAAGATAGATGGGAAATTTATAAGCCAAATACAGCTGGTATGGGAAATACATTATTTCCTTTTACAGAACAGTCGAACGCTACTAATGATTATGCAAAAGCTTGGTCTTTATCTGAAATCAACTTGCCTTCAGGTGGGGTAATAAAAGTTGATTATGAATCTGACGACTATGCATATGTGCAAGATAAAAAAGCAATGGAGATGTTTGTCATTAAAGGTTTTGGAACAAGCCCTAGTTTTTTTGGAGGGAATAGACTGTATTTAAATGAATATCAACCGTGTTTATATCTCTATTTTAATAGGCGTATTACAGATGAAAATCCTAATTTAACTTTTAGACAAAATTATTTAAGTGAATCGGATTTGTTGTATTACAACGTACCTGCTGAGATAAAAACAGGTCAATTTGAACCTGTAAAAGGATTTGCACAAATTAAAGAAATTGGAGCTTGTTCCGATGGCATACATGGTTATTTAAAAATGGATCCTCGGTTTTTGGAAGGTTCTAGTGCAATAGCTAGTCCAATTGTATATACTGCGTTAAACATGGGAAGGTATAATCTTCCTCAAATTATGTTTCCTGGTCAAGATCCTGATGTTTCTGCTATGAATAATATTATGTTTGGAATAGCTCAGTCCATTCAAGATTTATTTTCAATTTTTAAGAATCCTATAAAACATTACATGCAACAATATATTGCTCAAACTACGCAATTATCAAATGCATTTATTCGATTAAATACACCTGGTCTGAAGAAGAAAGGTGGTGGTCAACGAGTTAAGTCCATTAAGTTTTATGACAATTGGGCATCCATGGCAAATGGAAATAATGCGGTTTATGGGAAGGAGTATAAATATACTAAAATGGCAGAAGATGGATCTGGTGAAATTAGTAGTGGAGTAGCGAGTTGGGAGCCTTCAGTTGGTGGAGATGAATTGCCGCAACATTTACCTGTGCATTACACCATACAAAATGGAAGTGTGTTCCCTCCAAATGATCCAGTAGAATTGTATCAAGAAAGTCCTATTGGTGAAAGCTTCTTTCCTTCTGCTGTAGTAGGTTACAGTAAAGTAACAACTCGAAGTATCAATTTTGATATTGGTCGATCTTCTCAATCTGAAGATGTTGATTGTTTTTATACAGCCAAAGATTTTCCTGTAATTGTAAAGTCTTCGCCAATAAATTCAAGTATATCTAATAAGTATTACTTATTACAATCTGAAGAAAATGGTGTATCAACACAAGGTTATTCTATTTCTTTAAATGATATGCATGGTAAAATTTTAAGCACTGAACATTGGGCTATAAAAAAGGATACTTTAAGGGAATTATTGACAGCTAATAAATACGAGTATTTTACCAACCAAAATAATTTAAATAACAACGTGCCAACTTATAGTTACAATCCTCTATTTGGTACCTTAGATACCATAAATAAGCAATTAGGGATTGAAACTGATTTAACAATTGATTCTCGATCTTTTGAGGAAAAGGGTAAAACATATGGATTAGGAGCAAATTTAAATGTTATACAAACCGGACCAGTAGTTATACCAATTCCAACGCCATCATTTATTTATTCCATTAATAAAAAGACCTTCAAGACGGCAGTTGCAACTAAAGTAACACAACAATATGGTATTCTAAAAAAAGTTGTTCAATTCAATCAAGGTGCAAATACGGAAATGAGAAATGAAGTGTTTGATCCGCAAACAGGAAATGTATTACTAACCTCAATTAATAATGAATTTGGTGATCGACAATATCAAGCTAAGTATCCAGCCTATTGGGCTTATAAAGAGTTAGGTCCAGTTTATGCTTCTCAAAATATTTGGGATAGCTTAGTTCATCCACTTAAAATTGATAGTTTAGGAGTATATGCTAATAGACTAGTAAATTATAATACATCTTATAGCAGTAATTTTTCACTGCCATCAAATATGCCTGTAGGATTAACGATTGTAGATGAACAAATGCCGAAGTTTGGTTTAGGAGATGAAATTTTATTGTATTTGTCTGGGCTTTTGTTGCCACCAACTAGGGTTTGGGTAATGGGTTATACCTCTGATCTAAATAATTGCTATGTTGTATTAGCTCCAAGAGAACCCTATAATTTACCTGCTGATGCTGCTGGTTTATGGGCTTTAGGTAATACCATTAATCCATCAACGAGTACCAATCATTTACAATATCGAATAGTACAATCGGGTAGGCGAAATAGAACAGAGGAAGTTATACAATCGTTTACAACTACAAATGTTGCAAATGTATTGCCTTCCTTAAAAAATGATTTAACAGATTTGATAACTATTAATGCTACCCGTTATAAACATGACTTAAACCAAGTTTTTGCAGCAAATGTAATTAGTGATTCTTTAAATCCATTTGTTACTGGGAAAGTTGGCTTATATAGACCTGAAATGGATATTATAAATCTTAAAAAACGAGATTACGCTTCAAATTTAAATAGAAGTGCAGGCTTATTTAATAGTAAATCATATTGGCAAATTGAACAAGACAATAATACAAGCTATTGTCCAGATTCACTAAGCGCACATTTTTATCCATTTGAAAATTGCCCTACTTGTAATGAATTTAATGAGTATATCCATGTTATTCAAAAGTTAGCCTTTAGAAAAGTAGGAAATAACATTCAAGTTGAATTTGAAACAGATCCTTCCATTACGGGAAGCGATAGTCCTGTTTTTGAATTTGACGGATGGAAAACAAGTAAATGTGCAAATACTACTTATCCATCATTTTACCCTAATATGTCTGGCTACAATGCTTATTCATATACGCCAGGTACACCAACTAATACAGGTGTATTTAATATTTCCGATTATTTTTTATTAAATCAAGTTTCTTATAATGCTTGCAATACTAGTCGACCTGCAGGTTTGCACTTGACCGTTAAAATTTATACTTCAAATAATATAATGTATGCCATTCCATTTTATGTTGAATATGTTGGTCAAGGTACGGGTAATGATTTTAATATTACTATGCCTGGTTTTGCAGATTGTTCTATACAAGGCAGTCCAGTTCTTGTGTTTAAAGATGTATTTCAAAATAATCCTAATGTTTGTTTTGATAATGCGAATTCTCCATGGTTAGGTGGCTATTATCATTTATATCCGTCGCCATATAGAGTTCACAATAAAATACAATTGGGTATAGTTGGGCATTATGACAATACTGATGATGAAAATTGGATAGCTCCACAACGCTCTACGCTTTATAATTGGAATGGTAATGAAATTGAAAATAAAGAATTGGGGCTTGGTTTTAATGCAGCAGTTTATGGGTATAATCAGCAATTGCCAATTTGTGTTGTAAAAAATGCGCGTCATTCAGAAGTGTTATTTGATGGATTTGAAGACTATGATTTATTAAGACCAGTAGCTAATATAAGGGCTTCTTATGCTAAATTAGATTACTCTCCTTTTGCCCCTTATTTTACATCAAGTTCAACGTTGTCCTCAAGTTATAAGCATGCTACATTACAAGGTAATTTTTCAAATTGTAATGCGTTACTTTCTAAAGAAGAGGCTCATACCGGTTTGTATGCATTAAAAGTGAATAGTGGTTCACTTCAAGTTTCTTTAGACGGATCAGGTTCTAGCATGGCTAATAATTATTCCTTTCATTTAAATGCACCTGCATCTTCAATAGATTCTAATCGATATGTTGCTTCTGTTTGGATAAAACCAATTGCAGTGAGCACTGCTCTTACGCCAAATGCATATGGATCCAATTTAGCAAGCATTGCTATCGATCCTGCATGGGCTACAGGTCAGTCAAATAGTAGTTATAATTTAATTCCCAAAACCACAATAATAGATGGTTGGCAACAATATGAAGTTGTTTTTTCAACAAAAAATACCAATCATTTTTTGCTCACTTTACAGAATGGATATTATTATGATGACATCCGCATAACACCTTTTGAGGCTAATAGTAAGGCGTTTGTTTATGATCCATTTACTTGGAAATTAATGTCTTCTCTTGATGAAAATAATTTTGCAACATTTTATGAGTATGATGCAGAAGGAAATTTAATTAGGTCTAAAAAAGAAACGGAGAAAGGTATTGTAACATTATCTGAGACAAGAAGCACACATAAGAAAAATTAATTTTATGAAATTTAAGTTTGTAATACTGTTTTGCTGCCTTGACCTCATGGGTTGTGTTACCTGTTTTGCTGGAGTAAAAGACAAAGGTGCGTTGCACCAAATTGCCGAATTACTTAAGCAGGCAGACCATTATGCTTATACAATTGATATTCATACTGATTTTCAGAATAAAAAAGACACATCGGCTTCTGAAAAGTCTTTAGAGACATCATGTTTTTACTTTTCAAAGTCAGAATATATCCAATATTTATCTTCTTCCGAAAAAAGCTATTTGTTATGTAAGCAAGGCTATTTTAATTGCGATGTTGTAAATAATGTAGTTTTCTACAAGACGTTTGCTAACGACAGTGTTTTTAATGTTTATTATTCACAAATTGAAAAAGTTGCCAATCCAACAATTGTTGATAGTTTGTTTTTTGATCAAGCTAACATTAAATCTATTCGTAATAAAGGTGCTTTCACGGTTTATAATTTAACATACCCTAAAGGTAGTATTATTGAAAAAGCTGAATTGCAGTTTGACAAAAAGTATAAACAGATTCTTTCTTTTTCATATCGTTTTTCTCAAACGCTTGAAGGTGATGTAGTCGTAACTAAAACTATACATATGCACCATTATTCAAGCAATCCTCCAGCTAATTTAATGACTATTTTAAAATCGTTGTCGATTGGATTTGATGCTTTTGTGAAAACAAAATTTGCTTCTTACACATTAAAAAAATTAAACTAAATAGTTACACGTATAGCTATAAAAATTAGATTTATGATATTTAAATTTCGATTTGTTGTATGCTTTTTATTGACGCTCTTCTTCATAGGATTTGCGCATAATTTGTTAGCACAGGGTTTTCATTTTCCGATTCGTGAGCAGAGCAGTGGGGTTTTGCGTTCATCGGAATTAAAGGGGA
>Ga0164293_10002309_pt1 | contig 16182 bp, 18 predicted proteins | sample GEODES118metaG_FD_111487 | JGI IMG/M metagenome (GOLD analysis project Ga0164293, IMG submission 111487) | Eutrophic lake water microbial communities from Lake Mendota, Wisconsin, USA - GEODES118 metaG | ecosystem: Environmental > Aquatic > Freshwater > Lake | place: USA: Lake Mendota...
ATCCCGGTACACGCGCCGATCAAAGGTCGAGATGCAGATCAGCCGCTGCAAGCGCGTTATCGGCGACACGCTGCGATCGCGCGGCCATCCGCAGCGCAAGACCGAAGCCGGAATAGCCGTCAACCCATGAACGCACCGGGTCGGCCGATTTCGGTGCGCGTCGCCTGAAGCCCATGGGGAAGGGCGCGTTGCGACACGAGAATTCTTCGTGCAGCAACGTCGCTCTGAGGGCGAAGATAGGCTGACCTTCCTCGACAAAGGCTGCCTACCATCAACCAACCGTCAGAAAACCTGCAATCGCTGGCCAGTGTACCCTCAGCGTGCGCTGCCCCATGAACAGGCTTAAGTGTCGGCCCGGAGCGATCCGTGTCGTCACCAGCTTCGGCGGCGTCGAAACGAGATCAGCCATTGCCAGAAGCTGGGCGCAGGGGACGATTTCATCTTCCTCTGCAGCCAGCAGATAAAGCGGACAGTGCACGGCTTTCAGCTCTATCCGATTTCCCAGCGCGACAAACGCTCCTTTGGCCAGGCGGTTCTCGCGAAAGACCCATTCGCTCGTCTGCAGATAGAACACGCCGGGAAGATCTACCAGATCAGTATCCCACTTGCAGAAACGCTCATGCAGACCTGTCAAGGCAGCTCCATGCTTGCGGCTTTCCAGTTGTAGGATCTCGGTGATGTCATCCTTGGCGGGATGCGCCATCGGCCACATGGCCATCATCACATGGCCCAGCAGGAGCCCATCACCAAGTGCCACCAGCTCGTCGACCATTTCGCTCGTCGTTAGTTTGATGATGTCGGAAATGGCGCTGCGACCAGCCTCGATGTCGATGGGCGCACCCACCAGTGCCAGCCGCGACACCTTCGCAGGAAAGCGCGCGGTATACGCGGTTGCCAGCCAGCCGCCCTGACACAAACCCACCAGCGCCGCCGGTGCGCCGACATCATCGACCAGCACATTCAGATCTGCGAGATAGGAGTCGATGGACAGATAGCGCTCCGCTGCCCCCGCCGAGCGCCAGTCAGTCAGAAAAAGTCGAGTGACGCCGTTCCTCAGCAGCGCCTCGACAACCGAATGGGAGCGGGAAAAGTCGCTGGTCGTGGCCGCATGCAGCGCAAACGGTGCGACAACGATTGCGGTCGCGCCATCCAGACCGTTCGAAAATTCGAGCACCCGCATCGTGGTCAGTTCGCGACGCACCACGTGCCGGGTGGCCCATGTGCGCGCATGATCAGCCGAAGTGGCCTGCTTGATCCCGTGCCCTTCGACAAGATGGGCCATCACATCAAACGCGCCCCTGCCCGCCGCGATTGAGGCTGCCATGAAGCCGAACCAGGGATTGAGCGGGCTCAAGTGCGTTCCCCTAGTCTGAGGCTTTCACATAGACACCGGGCGCGTCCCCCAACGCGGAGAAACCGGCGTCAGCGTTTCCGGCCGGCGGCGGCGCCACCATGGTTTCGTCTGAATGCCGTTTCAGCCAATCCACCCAGCCGCCCCACCATGACCCCGCAATCGGCTCATGTTGCGCCAGCCAATTGTCCGGATCGGCATAGCGATCAGACGCCGTCTTCTCCGCCAGGCGGTAGTGCCGGTCGGGCGTTCCGGGCGGCGAGACGATGCCTTGATTGTGCCCGCCATTGGCTAGGACAAAGGTCACTGCGGTATCAAGTGACAGGTGTATCTTGTAGACCGAGCGCCAAGGCGCGATATGGTCCCACTCCGTGCCAAGCGCGAACACAGGCACCCTGATGTCCTGCAAGGCGACGTGACGTCCATCGACCTTGAAGCGGCCCTCAGCCAGATCATTGTTGAGATAGAATGCGCGCAGATATTCCGCGTGCATGCGGGCCGGCATGCGGGTCGTGTCGGAAGCCCACGCCATCACATCGATCATGCGGCGACGCTCGCCCATCAGGTATTCGCGCACCATGCGTGACCAGATCAACTCGTTGGAGCGCAACAGATTGAACGTGCCCATCATGCGCGGCCCTTCGAGATAGCCGCGCTCCTGCATCATGTCCTCAAGCAGCGCGAGCTGGCTCTCGTTGATGAAAATCCTGAGCTCGCCCGCCTCGTGAAAGTCTGTCTGGGCTGCCAACAGGGTCAGGCTTTGCAGCCGCTCATCATCATCGCCGGCCATGGCGGCCGCCGTCACGGCCAGCAGAGTTCCACCTAGGCAATAGCCAACACCATGGACCTTGTCCGCACCGGTCACCGCTATTGCAGCCTCGATCGCAGTCATCACCCCTTCGGTGCGATACTGGTCGAAGCCCGTGTCACGGTCGGCAGATGTCGGATTTTTCCACGAAATCATGAACACCGTGAAGCCCTGATCGACCAGATGCCGGACCAGCGAGTTCTCGGGCCTGAGGTCGAGTATGTAGTATTTCATGATCCAGGCAGGGACGATCACCACAGGCTCAGCATGCACCTTTGGTGTCGTGGGCGCGTACTGGATGATCTCGGCGAGATCCGTGCGGGCGACCACCTTGCCGGGCGAGATGCCGACCGTCTCGCCAACCTTGAAGGCTTCGGTGCCAGCCCCGGCCTTGCCCTCGGCATAAAGCTTCAGGTCATCGCGAAAATGCTGCAGGCCTGCAGCAAGCGAGCGGCCTTTTGTATTGAGCAAGCGCACGCCCACTTCCGGATTGGTCGGGATGAAATTCGATGGCGACCACATGTCGAGCAACTGCCGGGCCGTGAACTGCAGCATGGCCTGATGCGCCTCGGTGAGGCCCTGCACGTCGCCCGTCGCGCCATCCCACCAGCGCTCGCACGCCAGAAACATGTTGGCATAGTGCCGAAAGGGCCAGACCGACCAGGCTTCGTCCCGAAAGCGCCGATCATTTGGCAAGGCGCGGAGGCTGGGTTCAGGCCCCGACAGCATCGGTTTGGCTTCATGCAAAAGCCGGATGGCTTCCATGAACACCAAACCTCCCAACTCCATCTGCCGACCCGGTGATATCGCCAGATGGGACACCCAGTCGAACCACGCCTCCGCCAGGGCTATGGGTGACAGGCCACCTGTCAGGCTGGCTATGGAGGCGTGAACCTTGCGATCCAGGTCGTGCGAAGGCAGCCCTGGTGGCAACTCCATGCCGGCGGAAACACCTTCGGCCACACTGCTGCGCAGCGCTCGTTCCGATTCTGCCTGAGGCTTGCTGGGCCGAAGTTGAACAACGGACGTTTCCGTTTTGCGGCGGCTGACCATGGGTACGACTCCGAACTCTTGAGATATGGATCTGACAGGCTCTTTCGTGTCGCGTCCTTGCGTTCGGTCAGTGTTGGGCGGCTTGTCCGTGATGTTGTTAGGGGGCTTTGTTGGCGCTTTGCTCGCGATATCTGAGCCAGCGCAATGAATGCGATGCGCTTGAGGCCCATGCCTTGGCTACTTGATATGTCAAGGATGGACACAATGCGCATTGTCTTCGCACTCGGCGGCAACGCTCTCCTTCGGCCCGGCGAGGCGCTGACCGCAGCAAATCAGGCCCGCAATATCAGGATTGTGGCAGAAGCTCTGGCACCAATCTGCATCGCTGGCCATGAAGTCGTGATCACACATGGCAACGGCCCACAGGTCGGTCTCCTCGCGCTTCAGGCAGCGGCCACACCGGACACGCCATATCCACTTGATGTGCTCGACGCGGAGAGCGCCGGCATGATCGGCTATCTGATCGAGCAGCAGCTAATGAATGTTCTGCCCGGCGGTACCTTGATCGCCGCGCTTCTGACCCAGGTGCGGGTCGACCGCCATGACCCTGCTTTTCGCAAACCCACAAAACCGATCGGTGCCGTCTACGCCGAGAGCGAAGCGCGCGCCGTGGCGGCAGAGCGCGGCTGGCGCGTTGCGGCGGATGGCAAGGGCTGGCGGCGTGTGGTGGCATCCCCTGCCCCGCTCGAAATTCTGGAAGCACGGGTCATCGAGTTACTGGTCGCGAAGAAGGTGATTGTGATTTGCACCGGTGGCGGCGGCATTCCCGTGGTCGAGCTGGAAGACGGCAGCTTTACCGGCATCGAGGCGGTGATTGACAAGGACAGCGCCAGCGCACTTCTGGCGCGGCAACTCGGTGCTGACTGGCTGGTGATGCTGACCGATGTCGATGCGCTCTTTCTGGATTGGGGCACTGACATGGCCCGGCCCCTCAGGCATGCGACGCCGGGCGAACTTGCGAGCGTTACGTTTGCCAACGGATCGATGGGTCCGAAGGTTCGGGCCGCGTGCGACTTCGTCAATGAAACCGGCAAGCATGCCGGGATCGGAACGCTCAAAGACGCCAACGCGATCCTCGAAGGCACCGCCGGCACTGTGATTTCCATCAATCCGGAAACACAAGGCGGTCAAGCCCTGAGGCAAGCCAGAATGCCGCCACGCCACAACTCACAGCGATGATGGCCGTGAGGCCATAAATGGACCCAAACGAGCGGCCACCAAACGCGACTGCATAGGCTGCTTTGGCGATGATGTCCGCCGCAATGGCTGCACAGATCGCCATCGCCATGGTTGTGATGGATATGCTCTGGTTCGACAGCTGAGCGATCGACAGCACTACGGCATCAGCATCAAACAGCCCGCCAAGCGCCGACAGAGGCACCATGCTGCGCGGCCCAATGAGCGCAATGCCGGCTTTCACCAGAAATGCGGCAACGAGGATCAGCAGAGTCATGCGCAGGACAGGGCGCAGCTCGAAAGGGTTGCGGACATTTGCCGCGTCAAACGGTGCCTCTGCTGCCATCGCCTTAGCATTGAAAAAGGCGGAAAGGGCAAAGGCCGCTGCAGCGGCCATGAGCGACGGCGAAAGATTGAACAGCAGTGAAGGCGCAAGGAACAGCGCCAACCCGCCGATCCGAAGGACAGACACCGAGCTTGCGGCGAGTGCGCCAGCGACAAGAGCCCGGGGCGGGGCTTCATTCAGTGCCGCACGCCGCGCGAAACTCAGCGTCACGGCAGTGGATGAGGCCAGACCGCCCAGAGCCCCCGCGAGCAGGAGCCCATTTTGTGGTCCAAGCAGCTTCAAGGCAACATACCCGGTGTAGCTGATTGCTGCCATGAGGATGGCGAGCGTCCAGACTGCCGCCAGATCAACGCCACCGAACGGACCAACAGGGGTGCGCGGGACCAGAGGCAGCACCACGAACGACATGACCAGAATGATGATCATGGACCGCAACTCGACCCAGGTCAGGCGCCTGAGCAGGCCGTGCAGCACCTCGCGCGACGCCAGCAGTGCCGTCATGGAAACACCGGCGGCCGCCGTAATCGTCCGGTCACCGAGCACCGCCATGGCACCCAGAAAGAAGACGAGGATCGCCGCAACCACCGTGGTGACGCTGTTGGTTTCGTCCTCGACCGCCTCCTGAAACTTGAAGACGATCATGGCCGCCGCATAGGCACCCAGTGCTGTCGCCATGACAATCGCGCCGCCCACAGTTCCCCCAAATGCGGGCGATTGCGACACCAGAGCCGAGATGCCGCCCAGCAGGCCTGTCAGCCCGAATGTCCTCAACCCCGCAGTCCGCGTGCCCGGGGCCGCATCACGTTCGCGCCAATGGCGCTCAACGCCAACCAGAAGGCCAATTGCCAGCGCCAGCCCGAGTTGCAGCAGAGTCTGGAACAGAACATCTTGCGAGGTCATGGGTCACGGTGACCGATGGATTGGCCAGTGGCCAGTGAAACGCTGATCATTCGGCACGGACAGGCACAACCGGTTGCGTGGACCCGATGGTGTCGACAAATCTGGCCAGCGCTGCCCAGTCGGTCAGCTCGTGATCGAGCGAGGTGTCGGTCGATTGCCCCTTCCGCCAGGCGATGTACTTCATGGCGGCATGGGCGGGGATGGTCACGATGACCAGATCGGGCGCTGCGCCCAGCGCTTTCAACGAGCCAAGGTAAGGCACGCCCAAGACACTGTCATGCTTGGGGTTGACGGCATGCAAGGTGCCTTTGTAACCACCTTGCTGCAAGCAGCGGAGCACGACACCGCCCAATGAGCCCACACGCGGACTTGCGCCAACAACCGCGACGCTGGCGGGATTGAAGCGTATGTCCAGCCGATAGGTGCTCATGTAGACATTCGCAATTCCGATGTAAGCGAAGCTAATGCGACATCAACAACGGCACATCTGCGGTGTTCAGCATGTCTCTGGTCACGCCGCCAAACAGCCATTCGCCCGTGCGGCTATGGCCGTAGCCGCCCATCACCACAAGATCAGCGCCAAGGTAGCGTACTTCATTCAGCAAGACCTTGTGAACCGGCTCACCATTGCTCGGGACATGTTTGACATCGACCTTGACGTCGTGACGCGCCAGATGGCGCGCCATGTCGTCGCCCGCATTCGCCTCTGGCATCATCGCGCCGGTGTTGACGACAACGATATGCACCTGTTCTGCGGACTTGAGAACCGCCATCGCATCATTCACTGCACGCACGGATTCGCGCTCGGGCGTCCATGCTATCAGGACGCGCTTCGGATGCCCCAAGCGCTTGAAGGCTTCCGGCACAAGCAGGACGGGCCGGCCCGAATGGAACAAGGCTGCTTCAAACAGTGTCTTCTGGAGATCTGCTCTGATCGGGTCCGCGTCGGTGCTGGCTGACCAACCGATCACCGTGATGTCAGCATAGCGTCCCTGCGTCACGATGGTGTTGCCCTCTTCGCCATGCATGACGTTGGCGCGTCGCAGCTCAGCGCGTGATCCCGCGCTGGCAAGGTTGGCCCTGAGACGATCTTCCATCTTCATGGCTTCAGCTGCGGCCTGCTCTTGAACAATCAGCCAGGCATCACCCGGAACCTCGCCATAGAAGGACATGGGATAGTTCGCCATGAAGCCAAGCATGAGGGCGCACGTGTTGCCGTCGGGGTTCAAGGCTTCCGCGTAGGCCAATGCGTTGCGGGCAGCTGCACTGTCATCAAGATAAATCAGAAGATCCTCAAATGAGGACGGCATTGTTGCGGGTTGCTTGTTTGCATGACGAGCGGTCGACGTGTTGTGTAACATGCGGGTTCTCCTTGAAACGTGCCGTGCGCTGTCAGCACCGCTCACGATGATCTGGCTGCAGGGAACCCCGGCATGGGAGCGCTGGAGACTGTTTCAGTCGCCGACGCGAGATTCTTACGCGCCATGTCCGTGAGTTGCGTCATCTCCTCGGTGTAGTCTTTCGTGACCGTTTCAAGGAAGGCACGCTGCGCTTCAGCTGCGCCGCTGGTGTCGCTGAAATGGCCGATATTGCTCCACAAGGCTGCCTGGGCCTTCAACCGGCGATTCATGAAACTGAAAGCATGGTTCGCCGCTTCCAGGTTGATCTGCATCAGTTTCTGCGGGACCGCGAGAAAACTCGTGAGGCTTTGCTGGATGGCATCGTTCGCCGATGGGTGGGCGTCAGGGTTGCCACGTGCGGCACCGGATATCTGATTGGGGGATGTGGACATGGAGTGTCTCCTTCGGATGACGACCAAGATTGAGCAGTGCATCAGCCCATGGCGGCCAGCCTCGCATCTTCGCTGAGCAAAAATATGAGGTAGGTCAAAGATCGCGCCGTTTTGTCCGGTTAGACACAAAGCCATGGGACAAAAGCAGATCAAGCTGAAAATGGGCGCTTGGTTCTGGGTGCCAACAATGCTTGCATTGAGTGTTGCGCAGCCCCTTGCCATGCCGGCTGATGCCCAGCGCCCCGAAAACCGCGAGAGCGCACGTGTCGGACGCGAGGTGGCGCAGGAACACTGTGCCAGATGTCATGCGATCGGCCGACGAGGCCAGAGCCCCAATCCCAAAGCTCCGCGCTTTCCGCTGATTGCCGAGCGCTACCCGAACAACAATCCCGCGCCTGTGCTGATCGATGGGACTGTTGTCCGCCATCCCGGCATGCCGGAATTCAGGCTGCTGGAAAATGAGACCGACGGACTCGTGTCCTATCTCCGCCGTATTTCGCGCAAGTGGCGCCCATGACAGTCAAATTCCCTGAATTCGATCGCCGGCGTTTCAAGTGGAGAAAGCGCCAATGACATCTCTCGCCCGTGCGACAATCGGGGCCGCATTCATGGCGGTCCTAGGTTCAGGCCCCGTACAGGCCCAGAGCATCGGAGACCTAACCGCGGGCAGGATGATTGCGACCACGCTGTGCGTGCAATGCCACCGCATCACCGGATCGGACAACGATCCAAACCGGACTCCACCCGACTTTGGCGCTGTCGCCAACATGCGGTCCTTCACCGAGTTGTCGATGCGGGTTTTCCTGCAGACTCCGCACGGGCAAATGCCCCGCTACCAGTTCAGCCAGACGGAACTCGACGACATCGTCGCCTATCTGTCCAGCCTCAGGCAGCGTTGATGCCGGACGCCAGAACCACACCAGGAGCAGCTGATGGACCGAAGAAACCTTGTCCTCGGTGGTGTCGGCCTTGCTCTGGCGGCTACAGGGGGCGTGGCCCTTGCGCGCCGAAACATGGGGTCGATGGCTGACCATGATGAGGTGTCGGTCAGACCAGCATCTGATGGGACATTTCCTGTCATTGGCAACGCAATTCTGGACCGGCCACACGCGCCGCGCTGCCTGGGTTCTGACAGCTGGTCTTCTGGCGTGCCTTGTCGCCAACGTGCTGCTGGCACTCGCGATCAATCTCTGGAACAAATCCTTCTTCGACGCGCTGCAGGTCAGGGATCAGGCCGCGCTGTTGTGGTGCATCATCTTCGTCATCATGCTCAGCGTCCTCAATGCAGCAGCTGCAGTCGCGCAGATGCAGATGCGCATGCGTCTTCAGCTTCGCTGGCGCCAATGGCTGACCCAGACCTTGGTCGAACGCTGGCTATGGAACAGGACGATGCATCCATCCGGCGATCCGGATACGCTCGACAACCCCGAAGCGCGGATCTCCGATGATGGACGGTTGTCAACCGAGCTTCTTGTCGATCTTGTCGCTGGCATCTTCAATACATTGCTGGTTTCTTCGTCGTTCATTCTGGTTCTCTTTTACGTCGGCGGATCAATCAGGCTGGCTGGCCTCACCGTCCCGGGCTACCTGGTGCTGGCCGTGCTGATCTATACCGGTGCTACGTCTTTTGTGATGTACAGGCTCGGCTGGCCGCTCGTCGCAAGGGTCGAAGAAAAAGCCGCTGGTGAGGGAAACTTTCGCTACGCCCTTACGCGGGCGCGGCAAAACACCGGGCCTGATCACGTCGGTGAAAAAACCGAACTCAGTGGCTCGTTGAAAACGCTCGCGGGCCTATGGCTTGCCGTGATCCAGCGCCAGTCGCGGATGGTCATCTTGAGTGGTGCCAACAATGTGATGTCGCCAGTCGTTCCGCTTTTGCTTTGCGCGCCCAAGTATTTCTCAGGCGACATGACACTTGGCGACCTGATGCAGGCGGCGACGGCATTCATGCAGGTGCACACCGCGCTGAACTGGCTGGCGGACAACGCCCTCAGCCTGGCGAATTGGTCGGCCTCCGCACGGCGCGTGGCGGCGCTCGATATGCTTTATCACGAGCAGGGATCCGAGCTGGATGTAGTGGGTACGGATGCGGGCGCAACATACCCCCAGCCGAAGCAGTCGGGATAGCGGGATAAGCTGGCAATATGCATGGCATTTTTCGCAATGGGCGGACTTAAGGCCGCCACTATACGGCGCGGCCCACGAGCAATCCGATCAATGCCGTCGCGGCCATTGCCAAGGCCCCCCAGAATGTCACGCGCAATGTCGGCTTGAGAACGGGGGCACCTCCAACGCGCGCGCCAATCGCCCCCAGTATGGCAAGGCTCAGCAGAGACCCGCCGGAAACCATTACGGCGAGCGCATTCGCAGGCGAAGCCAAAGCAATCAGAAGTGGGACTACGGCTCCAAGCGTGAAAGTAAGCGCCGATGTCAGCGCCGCCTGAACGGGCCGTGCCGCCATGTCTTCAGATAAGCCAAGTTCGTCACGAACATGCGCGGCGTAGGCATCATTTGCTGTCAGTTGAATGGCGACTTGTTGCGCAAGTGCTGGCTCAAGCCCACGCATGACGTAGATATTGGTCAGCTCTGCGAGTTCCATCTCCGGCTGCTCGGCCAGCTCACGGCGCTCGCGCGCCAGATCCGCCTGCTCAGTGTCGGCCTGGGAACTTACCGAGACATACTCTCCTGCCGCCATCGACATGGCACCTGCCACCAGGCCTGCCGTGCCTGCGACAAGAACATCCTGTGAGGAGGTCGCCGCGGCTGCGACGCCGACGATCAGGCTGGCAGTCGAGATGATGCCGTCATTGGCGCCGAGCACCGCTGCACGTAGCCAGCCAATGCGGGCGACAAGATGGTTTTCGCGATGAAGGGGATGCATCAAAGGTCTTTCAGGAGGGGGGCGGACACGTTCGGTTCCGATCCAGCCATGATGGGTCTCCCGAGGCTGCCGGATCGTTGGTTCTTGTCATTCCGTCGGTGCATTCTTTCAGAATGAACGGTTTCAACATTGCGGTAGCTCAACTCGCCAACGCAGGATCACAGCAACATGGGCATGGTGGTTTGCGAAGGAGGTTGCCACGCTGCCAATACAAGTCTTTGGTGCCGGGACTGCCCGCCGCCCTGGAGAACGGACATCATGAACTCGATTGTTTCAGACCTGCTCGAAAGGATGAAGGCGCTGGAATTGCAACTGGAGGCCGAGTTGGCCCGTCAGCACGCGCAATTGAAGATCGGCCTCGAAAATGGCCGCATTGCCTTCGAGGAGGAAATTCTTCGGCGTCACCGGGAAACGAAAACACGCCTGACGACGTATCTCAGGCAGGCGCGGCCAATGGTGGTGATCACCGCGCCGCTCATCTACGCAATGATTATCCCGTTCGTTCTTGTTGACCTGTTTGTCAGTGTTTATCAGGCCATCTGTTTCCCTGTTTACAAGATCGAGAAGGTGCGCCGCCGCAATTATCTGATTTTCGACCGGCATCACCTCGCCTATCTCAATGCGCTTGAGAAGTTTAACTGCGCCTTCTGCTCCTATTGCAATGGTGTCATCGGGTATGCCCGCGAGATTGCCGGGAGAACGGAGCGCCATTGGTGCCCCATCAAGCACGCCCGTCGCGCAACGGGCGCGCATGAGCACTACAACCGCTTCCTGGAGTATGGCGACGCCGAAGCCTATCGCGCGGAGGTCGCCAGGATCGTGGCACAAAGCTCTCCAAAGTGACGCATTCTTTGGACGTTGTTGCACGAAGAATTCTCGTGTCGCAACGCGCCCTTCCCGTCACACAATCCTGCCCCCCGTTAACCTGAACTCGTTGCCCAAGGATGTGGCAGCGCATCTCTGACAACTGACAACAGTCAGTATAAGAACATGGCATCGGGATTGCGGAATGATCAGGACGTTCAAGAACAAGGCATTGCGCAAGCTGTTCGAGGACGGGGGCTCGCGTGGCGTTCCGACCGACCAAGTCAACCGGATCGAAAACCGGCTGGCCACGCACGATGCGTCAAGGGTAGCGGATGATATGAACGTCGCAGGCTACGGCTTTCACAAGCTGGCGGGTGATCTCAAGGGCTTCTACGCCGTCAAGGTGACGGGAAACTGGCGCATCATCTTTCGCTTCGAGGATGGTGATGCGCTCGATGTCGATCATGGGACTACCATCAGGAGGGATCAGCCATGGCCATGAAGAACCCGCCCCATCCGGGCCGGATCATCAAGGAGGATTGCCTGCCGGAGTTGAAGCTCACTGCGGGAGCGGCGGCGAAGACACTTGGCGTGAGCCGCCAGACGCTTGACAAGATCATGAATGGCCGCAGCAGCATCACGCCCGACATGGCGATCCGGTTCGAGAAGGTCTTCGGATCATCGGCGGAGACGTGGCTCAGGATGCAGCTGGTTTATGACTTGGCGCAGGCCCGCGTGCGGGAGCCTGAGATCGTCGCGACCATCCGCCCCTTGGGGCGCGCCGCCTAGCATTCCAGTTGCATATCTTGTTTGATAGGTGATCGTCCACGCCCGCTACGCCGTCTTCCAGATGTCCGAGGTCGCTGTGCCACGTGACCTGTTCCGGCGCATCCTCGACATGATTGGCGACCTGCGACCACGAGAGCCGACATCATGCTGACGGCAGGAAGCGGTCGCGGGAAGCAGGCGACAGGCGAAGTGCGTCCGCACGGTACTGTCACGATGACGCGGTTCTTCGATCCTGGCTTCAGCGAGCGAATAGAAGATTTCCCCATCGAGCAGCTCCTCATTCGACCACGTTTCGACAGCAAGCGACTTTTCCTTGGGCAGGTCCTGTGGCAGGCAGATGCGATGCTTTTCGACAGGATACTCAGCAATGACCCTTGACCTGACCGCCGTGCGCTCGCGGTTCCCAGCGCTCGCCGATGGCTTTGCCTATTTCGACAATGCGGGCGGGTCGCTGGTACTGCGTGACGTGGCGGAGCGCATCTCAGAGTATCTGCTGACCACCAGCGTGCAGACCGGCGCATCCTATGTGCACTCGGTGCGCGCCTCAGAACGTCTGGCCGCGTCCCGCGCCAGCATCGCACGGTTCGTGAACGCGGCCCGACCGGAGGAAATCGTCCTCGGTCCGACCACGTCGATGATGATGCGCCTACTGGCGACGTCGATGGCGGCGCGCTTTAGCCCGGGTGATGAGGTCATCGTCACCAATTTCGACCATGAGTCAAACATCGGTCCCTGGCATATCCTTGAGCGGCAAGGCGTCGTGCTCAGGGTCTGGGCCATCGAAAAGGAGACTTTCGCGGTTGACCTTGACGCCTTGCGCGCGCTGATGACGCCGCGCACGCGTCTTGTTGCTGTCACGCACGCCTCAAATATCCTCGGCACGATCAACCCGGTTGCGGAGATCGCCGGGATTGTCCATGCTGGCGGCGCGATGCTCGCGGTGGACGCGGTCGCATACGCGCCGCACCGGGCCGTTGACGTGCAGGCATCGGGCGCCGATTTCTACGCCTTCTCTTTCTACAAGACCTATGGACCGCATTTTGCCGTGCTCTGGGGCAAGCATGACCAGTTGCTTGAGCTCGACAGCCAGTATCATTATTTCTACGGGCGCGACAAAGTCCCGACCAAGCTCGAGCCCGGCAACGCCAATTACGAACTGGCCTGGGGCTGCACCGGCATCGTCGACTACTTCGACGAGCTTGGTGGCGGCAGCGGCGATCGAGCGGCGATCGAGCGCGCCTTTGCTGCGGTGACGGCGCATGAGGCCGTGCTGGGCGAGCGGCTGCTGTCTTACCTGCGCGACCGCAACGATGTCCGGATCATCGGCGATCGCCACGCTCCAACCGCGACGCGGGTGCCAACCATCGCCTTCAAGGTCGATGGCAGGCGGTCCGATGAGATCGTGCGCGCCGTGGACAAGGATCGGATCGGTATCCGTTTCGGCGATTTTCATTCGCGCCGTCTGGTCGAGGATCTCGGCCTTTCGGATGGCGCGGGCATCGTCCGTGTCTCGATGGTGCATTACAACACCATCGAAGAGGTGGATCGACTCGTGCTCAGCCTTGACCGAGCCCTCACAGCCTGACGCGATTGTGGCCCCGATGAGCGGCTCGGACCATCCTGCGAGCTGAAGTTCGGCGACCCGGTGGCTGGATGCCGTCCGGGCACCACCTGCGTGCACCATCAAGGTCGACATCGGCGTCGCCGGAGGTGATTCCCAGGGCCTTCCTGGAGCGAGGCTCATGTCGCTGCGTGGTTTTGCCGCCCTTCACCAACGCATGGTCGCCGGATGATCTAGAAATTGACCTTGTCGGCTCCCTTCAGTTGCAGCATTTCGCGGGCGTCGTCAGGGGTTGCAACCTCAAGACCCAGCCCCTCGATAATCTGACGCGCTTTCAGGACCTGGTCGGCGTTGGATGTGGCCATCTTGCCGGCCCCGAGCCAGAGCGAATCCTCCAGTCCGACGCGGATGTTGCCACCCATGGCGACTGCCTGTGCGGCGATGGGCAGTTGGTGCCGTCCGGCACCGAGTACGGACCAGTGATAGTCCTTGCCGAACAGCCGGTCAGCCGTGCGCTTCATGTGCGAGACATCTTCCGGATGCGGGCCGATGCCGCCAAGGATGCCGAAGACGGACTGGACGAAGAAGGGCGGCTTGACCAACCCCCGCTCGGCGAAATGTGCCAGCGTGTAGAGATGGCCGATATCGTAGCACTCGATTTCGAAGCGCGTGTCGTTCTCGGCGCATCGTGTCAGGATGCCGGCAATGTCCTTGAAGGTATTGCGGAAGATGCGATCATCGGAGCCCGCAAGATAGGGCTTCTCCCAGTCGTGCTTGAAGTCCTTGAAACGGGTCAGCATCGGATAGAGCCCGAAGTTCATCGAACCCATGTTGAGTGACGCAACCTCGGGCTTGAAGGTGGTGCAGGGGCGCAAGCGCTCCTCGATGCCCATCGTCGGTGCGCCGCCGGTGGTGATGTTGATCACGGCCTTGGTGCGCTGTTTGATCACTTTAAGGAACGGCTCGAAGGCTTCCGGCGACTGGTCAGGTCTGCCGTCGACCGGATTCCGGGCATGGACATGGACCAGCGCTGCACCCGCCTCCGCCGCCCCAATGGCCGCGTCCGCGATCTCGCTGGCGGTGATAGGCAAGTAAGGCGACATTGAAGGGGTATGGATCGCACCCGTCACGGCGCAGGTGATCATGACTTTGCGTGCCATCTCAATTCTCCATCTTTCGCTTGTGCGCCTGCAATGCCGCCAGCCGCTCGTCGCGCCGCTGCGACCTCCGGTTGACTTCGGCAGCATCGGGTGTGCGGCCCCATTCGCTGGCCACCCGCGCAGCGCCATCTCCTTGCCAGGCAGAAGCAGGCGCGGGGTCGTCAGCCAGCCGCTGGTAGAATGCCGAGTAGCGCGCGATGTAGTCAGGAATGCCGCCGGGCGCGTTGAGTTCAATGGTCTCGAAAGGTCCAAGGAATGACCAGCGCAGGCCAAGCCCGTCCTTGATGACATGGTCGAGATCCTGCGGCGAGACATAGCCTTCGCCTGCGAGCTTCATCGCCTCGGTCAGCAGGGCACCTTGCAGGCGGTTGAGAATGAAGCCCTCGAGCTCGCGTTTGACGATGATCGGCACCTGGCCGATGCCGAGGTAGATCGCCCGCGCCCGCTCGATGATGTCTGGCGAGGTCCATGGCGCGCCGCACAGCTCGACCACAGGCACCAGATGCGGCGGGTTGACCGGATGTGCCACCAGGCAGCGATGACGCCCCGCGAGATGCTCGGTGAACTTCGACGCCACGATGGCCGAGGTCGAGCTCGCCAGAATGGCGTCGGCGGGGGCAAGCCTGTCGAGTTCGGCATAGATCGCTTGCTTCACTTCGACCTTTTCCGGACCGTTCTCCTGGACCAGGCTGACACCGTCGACGGCGGCTTCGAGTGTGGACGATACTTGGATGCGTGCCAGTGCTTTGGTGGGGTGATCGCACAGGCCATGGCGCGCGAGTTGTTCAAGTGCTTCACGGCACAGTGCATGACAGCGCTCGGCTTGGCCGCCCACGGGGTCGAACAGCCTGACATGCCATTCGGCCCGGGCAAAGATCGAGGCCCATGCCCGGCCAATCAGCCCTGCACCAACAATCGCAACGTCATTCACAGCCACAACACCTTCCGCCTCAATTCGATATCACGCGAGAGCACATCGGAGGGCCCGGTATGCTGCACCTCACCGCGCTCCAGCACCACAGCGCGGTCCGACAGCGCCAGTGCCAGATCGAGGTGATGGTCGACGATGATGATCGAGATGTCCTGGCGCAGCTTGTCGAAGGCCTCGAACAATTCCTCGACGATGGCCGGGGCAAGCCCTTCGAAGGGCTCATCAAGCAGCAGGATGCGCGTGTCGCCAGAGAGCGCGCGGGCAACGGCAACCATCTGCTGCTCGCCGCCAGACAGATAGTCGGCAGGTGACAGCCAACGCTCCTTGATGCGCGGGAAGAAGCTGAAGATCTTCTCCTCGTCCCAGTGCATGCCCTGGCCATTGCGGCGCTTGAGGCGACCAAGTTCGAGATTGTCCTTGACCGACATGCCGGCGAACAGCCCGCGGCCTTGCGGCACATAAGACACGCCCTTGCGGGTGATCACGGCGGAGGGCTGGCGCGCAAGCGCCGTGCCGCCAAGCGTGATCTCGCCGGTGGCGGGCGGGGCAATGCCAACGATGGTTTTCAGCAACGTCGACTTTCCAGCACCATTGCGACCAAGGAGGGCCACGATCTCGTTCTGCCCG
>Ga0164293_10002311_pt1 | contig 16179 bp, 16 predicted proteins | sample GEODES118metaG_FD_111487 | JGI IMG/M metagenome (GOLD analysis project Ga0164293, IMG submission 111487) | Eutrophic lake water microbial communities from Lake Mendota, Wisconsin, USA - GEODES118 metaG | ecosystem: Environmental > Aquatic > Freshwater > Lake | place: USA: Lake Mendota...
GATGAAACTCCAATTCTAGATTCAATATCATAGCTTACATCAAGATTACTACTTTTCCCATCACTTTTATTAACTTTATTTCTATATAATGGAGATTCCCATAGTTGAAATTTTAACTCAGAGTTAATATTCCATTTTTTAGCATCAGCTATTCGATAACTACTAAAAGGTTTAAAATTATTAAATTTATTTTCATCAGTTGTCTCAAAAAAACCTAAAGTAGTTCTAATATTAGATGTATTGATAGAAGTTTTTCCTAAACCATATACTGAATTAGCTCCACCATTATAATCAAATAATTTAATTGAACCATTAGGGCTTTTAACAGCTGTAGAAAAAAGTCTAGCTAATCTATTAGAGTTTTTATTTGGTTCAGTTAATACTACTCCGGATTGGAAAGAATTATTATAGTTAGTAGTAAATTCATAACTAAATCCATTAACATTTAAACTAGTTCCTTCTAAAAATCCTACACCTCCAATAGGTCTAATACCATGTCGTATAATATGACCTCCTAAAGCGTTAATAGGAACTTGAAGTGCTGTATTTAAAGGAGAATAAAATCTAGTAGGATTTGTATTTGTTTTATCAGTAAATGCTTTTTCTAATTGAGGATTAGTTCGTTGTAAACCAAATTGTTTACCTATAAATAAAAGACCTTTTGGAGATATTAAAAATTTACCAATACGAGCTGTATCTCTAAGAACAGATATACCAACATTAATAGCCCCTCCTCTTATAAATCCATCATCAAATCCTGTATATCTAAGTCTAGGATATTCTGGTTTTGTTGTGAAAGTAACATTACCTGGACTATTGAATTTACCATTATCTACTGGGTTGTAGTATGATGCTAGGTTAGACCAGTTTTTATCTAGAGTTGAAAAAGGCATTTAGAACTTGGTTTAGTATCTTCCTTCTTTAGGACCATTATTTTTATAAACTTTACCAACAGGTATTCCATTATTATCTAATGTAGATGCGGGAACAAATACTGTAAATCTTCCTTTACCATATTTTCTACCTGTTAATAGATCTTGAGAACCTTGTAATAAGTTATTTTTAGCTAATGCTTGAATATCTGAAGTTGATTGTTGAGATACACTTTCAAATGTAGCTCCTTGTTTGCCACCTAATCCTAATGGACTGAATGGTAACCTTTTATCTAATGTAAATCCTGAATTAGATGAGAATGTTGATCTACTACTATTAGTTGAACCTAATATTTGTGTATATTGAGCAGGTGTTTTACCATTTAAATCTAATTTAGATGGAGCAATTTTAGTGTTACCTGTTGATCTTCCAGATATTAAATCTTGAGAAGAAATCAATACGTTATTTTTTGTTAAAGCTTGAATATTAGATGAAGTACGTTGTCCCTCATTTTCAAATGCAGGACCTGTTTGTCCTTTTAAGCTATATAAACCTGTTTTTAATTTATCAAATAATGCCATGGTATGTTATGTTTAATATAAATATGTTAAGAATAAGCTGGGTTAGCTCCGTTTTGTTGTGAGTTAGTTGACCATTTTTGTAACGTATCAGCATTCATACCTAATTGGATTGGTCTAACTGATAGACTTTCCATTAAATCACGTGTTTGTTTATCTGCTTCAGCTTGGGCGGCGTTTCTAGCGGCTTCTTTTTCTTTCTGTGCTTCTCTATCAGCTTCCATACCAGAAACTAAAGCACCAATACCACCAACTAAACCACCAATCGCAGCACCCCATGGACCAAACATCATACCCATTCCTGCTCCTGCTGCTGCACCACCTAAGAATCCAACTGCATTTTTTGCGCCACCTGCTTCCATACCTGATGATGCTGCTGTTAATGCCATACCTCCTAATCCTAATCCCATTCCAAGGCCCATACCTTTAAATCCTCCTCCAAATCCACCTTTTCCAGCTCCTGCTGGAGGTACTGTTACCCCACCTGCAGGAGCTCTACCTCCACCAGGGAGAAATTGTCCTCCTTTATAAAAAGTTCCAGCTCCTCCTCCCATTGGTCCTCCAGGCATTCCTGCTCCTCCGTTTAAAACGTATTGATATCCTGGATTGAAACGAGTACCAGGAGCGGCGATTAAGCCTCTTAAACCGCCTGTTATTAGTTTTATTCCACCTAATAATAATGGAACTCCTATTAAAGCAGCCCCTAAAGCGTTCCCTAATCCTCCACCTGTCATTTTTCCAAATGATGCGAGTATACTTGTTACACCATGAAGTGCTTTTTCTATTAATTTGAAAAACTCAAGCATTGGGCCTGTTGTTATTCTTGTAATAATATCTTTTAATCTTTTAAATACTTCATGTTGTTCTTCTGCTAAACTTCTTTGTTCAAGTTCATTTTTAATAGCATCAGACATTTCTATATTATGTTCCTTAGCGTATTTAAGTTTTTCTTCAGCTGATGCTTTAATTTTATCTCCTAATTGGACTTCAAATTGTTGTTTACGAAGCATATCACCCATTTCTCCAACTGACATGCCAAATGCTTCAGCATATGCTTTTCTTTGAATAACATTCAATTTTTCAAATTCATGAATATTACCTACTTCTTCAACTATTGCTTTTGTTAAATCAACTGTATTACCAGATAACGCGGCTGATCTAGCTTTTTCTAGATTAATTTGTTTGCCTGTTAATAATTCTGCCTTTAATTCGTTTTCAATTGATGATTCAAAGTTAAGTAATGATTCACCAATTTTATCTACTTGTTCTAATGTTAAACCTAATCTATCAGCCTGCATTACTGCTTTAACTAATGCTTCTGTATTACCTTTAAATTTAGTTAATATTTCACCACTTATTCCACTTACTTTCTTTAATACATTTTGGTAACTTATAGCACCACCAAATTGTAATTTTTGTTGTGATGCTGTTTTTATTGTAGTTTTAAGAATATCTTCAGATGTTTTTCCTTGTTCTCTACCTAATTCTTCTAATTTACCTGCTTGATCAGCACTTAAACCATAGAAATGAGTTAAACGAGCAAATGTCTCAGCACTTTTATCTCCATAGTTAACTGATGTTCCTAAAGCCTCATTTAATGCTAATTGATTTTCTAATAAAAGAGTAGCGTTGACAAAAGCATCATGAGTAGAAGAAGTATACTTATAGGAGTTTTCATACATTTCTCGAGTCTGCTCTTTATTCATAGCAAGCTGTCGACCTGTTTTAGTTAACAGTTCATCATGTTCTAAAGTTATATCAAATAACTTTTTGTATAATGCTACTGTTAAACCTAATATTACTAATGGATCTTTAAAGGCTTTAAGCATACCGGAACCTAAAGTTTTAGTGCCGGCAACCATTGTTTGAATCTTAACACCTAAAGAATCCATATTTTTTCCTGACTCTTGTAAAGCTTTTGCTTTATCGTATGCTGCTTCTTTAGCTTTTTTAAGAGATTCTTCAACAATTGTACCACTAAAACCTATTTTTTCCATTAAACCAGCTGATCCTTTAAGTAAAGCACCTGTTAAACCAACAGCTTTATTTAAACTTTTTTGAGAGTCAATTCTGGCGTTAACTGTTGTTAATAATTCGTCTTCAAATGCGAATTGATTTTCTAAAGCAGCTAAAAGAATTTTTTCTTGATCAGTTAGATCTCGTTTAGCTATTATTTGTTCTTTATTTTTAGCTAATTCTTGAGCTGAATATTTTAATCTTTCTAATGCTTTTGTAGCCCTAAATCGTTCTTTTTCTAATTGTTTTTCAGTTAACTCTACTAATGATTCTGCATCATCGTTTAATGTATCAGATATACTTTCTAAGGCGCTATATTGTTTTCTAACTTCCTTAGTATAATTGATACCGCCTTTTAATTCATTATTAACTTCTCTGATTAAATCTCGTTGATCTTTAATAAGTTCATTTAAAGCACTCTGTAATTGTAATTCTTGCTCAGTAGCCATTCACTTAAGTAGTTTATATCGCGTATAAATATGAAGAGCACCTATTTTCTAGGCGCTCTTGTTTTAGTTGCAAAATCTGGTATGGGTAATGGTTCTCGTGGTTTTTTATCAGGAGATTTTATTTCGTTATTAGTTGGATTAAACTTTTTATTTATTTCTTCATTTTGTTGATCTATGGATTCGTTTAATCGTTGTATATAATATCTTCTATATCTTATAGGCATATCATATACTTCATCATGGGTATAACCACCATGACTACCATAACAAAGAATAAATATTTCGTCTAGTATTACTTTCTTATACTCCGGCGTCAGGCCAAAAAAAGCTAACTCCTATTGGTAAGTCGATGCCCTCCACTACATCGCCACTGGCTTTAACAGCATCTACTTTCATATTAACATCTGGCATTACTTTATTGATTTGAGCACGTAATGCTTTAACATCTCTAGCTAACATATTTTCAGAAAATTCTCTAACTGCAGATATATCTCTATCGCCATTAATAGCTACAATAGTATGTTTTAAACGTGTAGTGACATCATATGAACCTTGAGCGTTAATTCGTTCTAAACCTTTAATTTCTTTTTCAATTTTATTCTCATCACCATGAGTTAATAATTTGAATGTAATTAATAATTTAGAAAATGGTAATTCAAAGCTGAATTCATTTTTACCTGGAGTGAATAGAGTTTCGTCTATTTGTTTAGGTTCAAGTGTTGTTAAATCAACTGTAGCTTTTTCAGAAGTACCTGTTTTTGGATCATTATAAATAAATTCATAATCTTTACCATAACCTAAAATACGAGCAGCGATTAAAATTGCGTTTTTATCACCGTTTAATAGTAAGTTATAATCAACATCTGGTGTTACTATCATTGATTGTAACAATTTATCAATAACTGTTCCTTGACGAATAAAGTTAGAGTTTGAAAGAATATCTTCTTCTTTCGCTGTCATATACTTCATTTCAAGTATACCTTTTGATAATGGTGATTCTGTTGGGTAGATTAAACCTTTAGAAGGTAATTCGATTTGTTCTGTTGGATATTTGAACTTTTGTTCCATAACGTTTATATTGTTTTATATATATAAATATACAAAGATAAAAAAAGCCATCCAAATGGATGGCTCTTTAAATATTGTATAAGTACTATTAGTAGTTAAGGATACAATAGTCCATAGCGATTGTTAAGCTAATTGAAACATATGCTTCGTTAGCCCAATCCATGTCACCAAAGTTAGCTTCTTTTGCGTAAGCACCTTTGATAATCCACTCACCTACTACATCACCAACTGGACCTAAGATATCTAAGCGTAAATCTTTTTTATAGAAATCGCTATAACCATCTCTACCGGTTACTGATTCGTGTGCTAAACGAGCCCATTCCATTACTGATTGAGCACCGCTTGGAGTTACTGGATCGTATAATTCTAAGGTCATATCGTTCCAACGAACTTTACCTTTAACTTTACGATATACGTTAATATGATCTAATATGATTTCACCAGCGTTGAATGATGGAGAAGATGCTTTCTTAATTAAGTAAGATGGAATACCATCAATGTACATTAAAAAGCGATTCTGAACTTTAGGTTCAAACGCGGTGAACATTATTTCTGTAGGATCTAATACTGCCATTTTATTGTGTGTTTAATATAAATATTATTAAATGTTATTTCTGTGCAACTGGTTGTTGTGGTTGTTTTTTATCATCATCAAGATCTGATTGCATCTTATTTAAATAATTCATAACCATTTTATAGTTAGGATTATTATCAAGACCAGATAATTGAGAACCTTTTTTAGCTTTTAACCATTTACAAATTGCTTCAATTACTCTAGAGAAATCTTTTGTATCTTTAACAGCAGAAGCTAATTTAGTTAATGAAGGTTCAACAGATGCAGCAGCTGCGTCAGCTGTTGCATCATTGTCAAATTCTTGTATTTTTTTATTTTCCATTAGTTTATTTTAATTAAGATCCGAATTCAACACCTGTTGGCATTACATTGAAATCTAATAAGATAAATTCAGCAGTTCTAGTTGGTTGTAAATAGATCTGACCTACTAATTGATTTCTATCGATTACGTCTGGAGTGTTATTTGTATCATCCATCACTACTTTAAATGCATACAAACCTTGTTTTTGTTGTACTGATTCTAAGTATGGAGTTACTTGAGATAAGAATTTATTTCTTGTCACAGTTGTATTTTGTTCGAATATTAATGTCTTACCTACATTACCAATGTAACGTTTTAAAGCGATTAATAAACGGCGAACATTGATACGATCTAAAGCACTAGCTTTTTGTTGTAATGTCTTTTGACCAAAAGCTGTAACACCTACGTTAGGGAAAGTAGCGATTGGATTAACTTTACCAGCATATAAATTATCACGATTAATTGGAGATAATTTTCTTTCTGCTTGAATAACACCACCTAATCCACCACGGTTTAAACCTGCTGGAGCGAACCATTCAGCACTCACTTCATCACTGAAAGCATAAACTGAAGGCATAATTGTTGATGCAGGAACCCATACGTTTCTTCCAGTTTCTGGAGATGATACTTGAACCCAAGGCCAATAAGCACCTGCGTAGTTAGTATCCATTTCTTGAGCTTCAGTTACTGGAGTACCGATTGAAGCATTATATGGTGTTAAATCCATAATATAGAAATGATCACCTCTTGCTTCAGCATTTGAAATAAAGTTATTTTGAGCTGTAGCGTGATCAGCGTGTTGTAAACCTGGAGTAGTTATTAATTCATAGTCATATTCATCTTTGTTACTTAAGATATTACTTGCAGTAGCATAGTTGCCAACTGGAATACCTTGAGGTAATGTAGATGAATTATTTTGGAATAATGTATTTCCTATATAAGGAATATCGTTACCTGTAGCTGTACCAAAAGAACCACCTGCACTTCCGCTACCTGCTGTAGGTAAAGAAGCTGAGTAACTTAAGCCAGCAGCATCTGCGGCTACAGTACCTGCATTAGTAAAGTAATTTGGAGTATCAATAAGTGTTTTAACTCTTACATAGCGGCTATTGTTTGGATAGCTACCTGATACTTGGATATAATATCCACCCATATCAGAATCATAAGCTACAGTTTTTGATTGATCACCAATCACAGCAGCAATATAGTTTGGTTGTAATGGATCTAAAGATACGTTAGTGTATGTTTCTAAAACAGATTTACTGTTTGTATTATCATCACCACGACGAACTAATACTGTAAATGTACCTTGTAGGCAGTTTACATTTGATACTTCCCATTTTACGTTTTCCATACTTCCTGATGTTAAAGCACCGTTTGATAAGATAGCACCACTATTGTTGTTCATTACACCAACGTTAATAGTTTCTAAAACAAACGAAGCTGTTGTAGCCATTGTGCTACCAGAACATGCAATTAGAGAAGAAGTAGCAGCTGTATAAGAACCGCTAGTAACTCTTGTTACTAAAATACTAGCACCACCTTGGTTAAAGTAGTTGTAAGCTGTAATTGAAGTTAAAAACTCATAATTTGCACCACCGCTAATGAATGAGCCACCAAATCTGTTCTTATAGTCACTATATGAAGTAACTACAGTTGGAATGTATGGTTTACCTTTAACAGTTGGACCAACTAAGGCTAAACCAACAGTTGGAGGCAATTGTGTTATTTGTGATAAGTCGTTCTCTCTTGTGAGAACACCTGGAGAAATTAATGTTTCTTGCGCCATGTTTTAAATAGATTTTGTCTAATGATAAATATATGAAGTAACATATAAAACGAAGAAACCCCGTCATTTCTGACGGGGAACTTCTATATTAACTCCTAACACCTAACAATAAATATTAGTTAATCTCGCCAGTTTCAATATTGATTGATCCCTGACCATATTTGTCTTGTAATTGTTTAGCAAAATCACCTTCGCGAATTGCTAAATCTTTTTGAACTTCAATTAAGCGTAGTTTTTGTACTTCTACTTCACCAAACGCTACTACAAGTTCATTGTATTCTGCTTTAATAGCTTTAACGGCTGATAATTCAGCTTCTGTTAATTTTTTTAATTCACTCATTATTCTTCTATTTTAATTAATTTGAAGAATGTTGTGTAAATTCCATCTGATTCTACATTTTCGAATTCATCTAATTTGAAAGCTTTATGTTCTAATTCTCTATTTTCTTTTAATAAAGCATTAAAATCATTCTGAAATTCTACAAACTTTGGATTTACTTCTCTGCTTGTAATTTCACCTTCTTCGTCAGTAACGATATTAACATACATTGGAATAGACACACTACCGTTGTCGTCTGCTTCTCCGTGTTTTTTAATTAATTCTTCTTTAAGTTTTTCAACAGATTCTTTTTCAGTTACTACTTTTTTAGATAAATCACTTAACCAATATTTTGTAGTTAATTTGATTTTTTCTGCTAATAAGCCTTTACTAACTGTTTCACCCGTTTGTTGATTCACAACTCCATTAAGTTCAGCATCTAATGCATAGAACTCATGTAATTCTAATGTAACTTTTTCCATATATTATTTTGTCTTTTTTACTGTTTTTTTAGCTGTTTGTTTTTTAGCCGCTTGTTTGTTTGTTTTAGCTTCTTCATGTTTTGCAACAATTTCAGCTACTACAGTTGGAGCTGGAGTAGATTCTGGAGCTAATTCAACTTCGTTAATTTGTGGGTTTTGATTTGATTTTTTCGCAATAACAAATGCAACAACTGCTGCTACTGCCAATAAAATAATAATTAAAGTCATATGTTTTGTTTTTTGATTTTTATATATATAAATATATGGGATTTTTGAAAAATGTTATTTGTATTGTTCTTTAATTTGTTTTTGTTCTTCTTCGGTAAGATAAGCATCTATTCTATGGTAGCCAAAAGCTCCTAATTCAAATTTAGATTCTACACTAAACTTTTTAGATACATCAAGAGGTGCTAATTTACCAGCGTTATGTTTAATTAAACGTAAACAGAAAAATATATCTTCCGCAAAGAATGAAGCTGTTGAGTATTGACCAACCACCATCAAATCTTGTAAGTCTGTATTCCATCCATATAATCTACAAATGTATTCCATCACACGTGGATTACGTAAACTAAAACCACCATTTTGTATTGTTTGATCTTTAACAAAATTATAACATGGTGCTCCTACATAATCGTATTCAAAGAAATCTTCAATACCTTTTCGTAATATAATTGAATCATGTTGAAACACTAATACACGCTCATAATCAAAATAATCTTTCCAAAATTCAGGTGTAGTCATTACCATACACATATTGAATAAAGATTTCATACGTTTATCCTGTAATAATTGTTCTAATCCTGGGATGTATTTAATTGATATAGGTATAGGAGCTTCTTGGTTATAAGGTTTAAACTTATATTTTACGTTGAATTTAGTTAGTTGTTCTTTAAAAGCTTGTTTACATTCTTCTTTAGTGTAAATAAATAAATCTGTATCTTCAGGAAGATACTTCATATGATTATGAATTGTTTTTCCAAAAGTATCACTTACACGATCTTCAATAATAAATGCTGCTAATTTTTTCATAACTCGTTTTTCCAGTTTGTTAATGGAGATAACCATTTAGTTTCTCCGTGTGTTGAAAAGCCAGGAATAGGAGAAGTTAATCTTCTGCCTCTTTGTTTTAATTCCATAAACATTTGAAAGTCATGTGGGTGTGTATCTTTAGTATATTTACGCAACACATCCTCATCTTGTTTTAATGTTTTAACTTTTGCTGCGAAGGTCATTGTTGTTGAATTTGTCAATTTCCAATGACAATGTTCGCCTAAATATACTCTAGTATCTTCTGCTCTTCCACTACAAAATGGATTTCCACCTTCTATTGGGTTAAGATATTTGTCTGGATGATCATATGCTGTCACATAGTCAAATCCTAAATCAAACCCACTTTCAATTATTTTAGCTGCTTCTGGTTTATGTAAGTAGTCATTTTCTAAAAAATAAACTATTTCATCTGGGTTTGGATTTGCTAGAGCTAAATTTAAAGCAAGATTAAATGTTCCTGCTCCATGTCCTACACTTACATGCTCTACTGTCTTTAATTTACTGTGAAGAAAGTCTTTAGTTTCATTACCTACATTATCAGCGATAACCCACCAGTTTGCTTTATTAAACGTTCTTAGAGCGTTTTCAAAACAATTTTGATTGTTAATGTAGTCAGGCTTCTCTTTATGATAGCCTGTATCGCTTATACGATATATAACCTGCATTAGTTTTTATTTATTGCCTTAATAATTTCATTCACATCAAACATTTCCTCAGGTGAGTTATAAGGACATTCATGGAATTGACCATCTAAAGAATAATCAAAGTATGATGCGTCAATTTTCTTAACGTTTCCTAATGGTTCTTTTGCTATGATATTTGTATGCATTGAGTAACCAAACATTTCTGGGTGAGTACCAATCCATAATACTGTAGATGGTAATTTATAAGCAGCTGCTGTATGTTGTAAACAAGAGTCAATTAATACTCTTTTAGCTGATGCTCTTACTAGACTAAATAATTCAAAGTTTGACATTTGTCTATCAACAACTTCAACCATTGGTGATTGAATACCTTGAGATTGATGTTTTACCACTTGTATAATATGATATTGTTGACCAAAGTTTTGAACAATAGCTTCAGTGATATACTTAGGCATATCTCTTGACCAAGCATAAATTGGAGCACCATCCATTAAAGGACCTCCATTTGTATGAAGTAATAAGATTGGTCTTTGTCTATTCCAAGTGATAGGCATTTCACTTTGAATCATATTCATATATAATTCAGGTAAATCCTTTTCCTTGTTATAAGGCAATTCATACATCTTATGCCATGTTTCATGCAATGGTGTTTTTTGCATGATGTGAGATGTTTCAAAATAAGGTTCACGACGTAAAACAATAGTGTCTTGACCACTAATATAATCTTCCCAGAAATAAGGTGTCATACCTAAACGATACACTCTATGAACATAAGGATTGTTTAGAAACACTTCAGGGAATGAAGCTTGAACTATAAGCTTTCTGTCTTTGTACTTTTCAGCAATGTTTTTGATTACTGCGGTTGAAGCGACGTTCTTACCTAGACCGCCTTCGACGTGGAACACAACGTATTTTTCCATTTATATAACTATATTTGCGATAAATATAAGAGGGGAAATGTAGGAAACCAAACTTAGTTTTTTCTTAAGAAATATTTTAGTCTAGTACAGGTCTATCTGTAATTTCTGTTTTAACTATTTCGCCATTTGCTAATGTATAAGTATAATTAGCAAAATCTAATTTTTCATTAGTTTCGATGTAAGATAAATTGCTAGATTCTATAAAGGATTTTATAGAGTCTAAATTATCACATGTTAAATTGAATGTTCCGTCTTGATTAAATACTATTATCATAATTAAGGTTGTTTTGCTGTTACTTGTATCCAATAAGCACCACCACCAACATAGCTACCTGCTACTTTACATACGCGTAAAGTTGTATTATCGGGTTTATACGCCATCCAACTTCCACCATTTCCTGTTGTGCAGTTAAACATTGTTAAAGCTTGTGATAATGTCTCTCTTGTAGTTAAAAATACATAATAATGTGCTCCATAACTCCAGTTATAAAAGTGATCAAAAAACGCTTTAATTTCAAACATTTGTCCTTGTCCTGCATCATTCCATGTTGGAAAATCAAAATAAGTTGCGGTAGTACCAACCATTGTTCCTCCTACTGAGTAAGTAATAATTCCGTTTGATGCCATACATCCAGCAGTAGATATAAACATTGGAGCGCAGGTTTGGCTAGCGAAGCAAGCTACACTACTTTGGTTTATTTGTAAAGTGTTTGCGCCAGCTGCATTAGTTATTTGTAAGATATCACCAGTATTATCTAAACTAATACTATATCTTTTAGCATCAGATACGTTTGCAAATGCAATTCCTGGTTGTGAACCTGATGCGCCACTACAAATAGCTTGGATTCTAATACCATCTCCATTTGAATTAGAACACATTTTAATATGAAGTGGGGATGAGGCATTTGGGGATGTAGTACCTATACCTACATTACCTGAAGGAGGTAAATATATAGAAGCACCATTGTAAGCAGTTCCACCAAGTCCTAACCAGTTTAAAGTAGCACCGCTACCATAAGCCCAAATACCGCTTAAAGTTGTTCCGCCTGCTTGATTATTAAATACGATAGATGTTGCATAAGTTGAATTGTCTCCATTTATAGCAACTTGACCTGCACCTAGTCCTGTTAATACTACACTACGACCACCAGTTCCCGCTGCGGTTACTGTGTTTGAAAATGTAGTTGCTCCTGTAGAGCCATTTATATTTAATGCAGTTGTTCCACCTGCATATTGAAATAAAATATTATTTGTTGAATTTGCTCTAAAGAAGGCATTACTGCCATCTACAGCCATTAAGAAAGTTTTGCTCGTATTAGAGTGAGTTAATAATACTTCAGGTGTGTTAGCTACTGTTACTCCAATATTACCACTAAATGTACCAGTAGTACCACTAATTGTACCTCCTACAAAGGCAGGAGCACAAACTGTACTAGAAAAACAACCAACACCAGAAACTAATAAGTTTCCTCCCATGTTTGTTGTTCCACCATTTGAATTATGTGATAAAGTAGTAGTTCCACTAGCGTTAACTATAACAAATCCTGGATTTGATGGACTTCCTGAATAGTCTTTATAAAAGCATATATATGCACTACCGTTTCCTAATATTGAAAATGTAGATCCTGCTACTAAAACAGGAGCACACACTGTACTAGCAAAACAAGCTAAACCATCACCTCTTACAGTAAACATTGATGTAGTTGATGATTTTAAATTCATCAAATTAAAGGCTGAATTACTTGTTCTATCAGTAATTCCTTCTATTATAGTTCCACAAAAAGTAGAGCATTGATTATAAGCTAAAAAGGTACCTTGTGTCACACTAGTATCGGTAATGTATAATCTTCTATCAGGAGTACACATTCCAATTCCAACATTAGCTGTTTGAGCATTTATTGTTAAAACAGGGTTAAAAGCTAAACTACCATCAACTAAACCTAAACTTAAGTTTCTATCAAATGTTGCTGAGTTAGACCCTAATGATATTGCAGCTCCGGTTGTTGGACCACTTATTACAGCATATCCTCCATTCACACCTACTCTAATATTACATCTACTAACTAGATTTAAAGCACAAACATTATTTGCAAAACAAGTATCTCCTGTATTTGATATAGTTAAAGTTGTACTGCTGGCATTAACAAATGCTGTAACATTAGGAAGAGTAGCATGGCTTGCACCATAAAATCTAGCATAAGTTTGACCACCAATATTTGAAATAATTGATGAGCCTAATGCTGTACCTCCGTAGATATTTCCATTAGTAGCAGATAAGATTAAATCACTTCCTGCTGTTACACTGCCTGGAAGGCATGTCGCGCTTCCATCATGAAAAACCATAGATGAAGTAGTATGGTGAGAACCATGTCCTAACACTAAATAATTACAGTTAAGACCTTGCTCATTACCAAGGGTAGAGGCATTTCTAGGCCCCATTATCACCATAGAAGAATCGTAGTTACCTGATCCTGATGGGTTTGAGTAAATCCAGTTATTGTTTTGTGAGTCCCATAATATTGATCCTGTTAAACTAGTAGAGCCACTATCATAAACAGCTAATCCACCAAAACGAATATTTGGAGTCGCTGTGTTAACATTAATTATATTGTCTGAGATATCTAGTTGAGAACTAGTTATATAGTTTACACTTTGAGTACCATATACAGTTACATTATTGAGATATAAAGTTCCACTTACATAAGCGTCTTTTGTAACTCTTAAACCTCCGTCTGTGTATAAAGAGGCTGTAGTAGTAAATCCAGTTGGATTTATAGTGTTTGAAATATATTGAGAGGAAACAAATGTATTTGAGCCTGTAGTGGCATAAGAGCCAGTTTTATCTTCTAAATTACCTAAACGAGTAATTGCACTACCTGAAGCAGTGTTTAAAGATCCTGTTGTTGTTTCTAAGGAGTTTAATCTTGTAATAGCACTACCTGAGGCAGTTTCTAAATTATCTAAACGAGTGATAGCTGAACCTGAAGCTGTATTTAACGAGCCAGTTGTTATCTCTAAAGCATTTAGTCTTGTTATTGCTGAGCCACTAGCAGTATTTAGAGAACCTGAAGCAGTTTCTAATGCGTTTAATCTAGTGATTGCGCTGCCTGAAGCAGTATTTAAAGAACCTGATGTAGATTCTAAAGCATTTAGACGAGTATTTGTACTACCTGTATAAGATAAAATTGATGAACTGAAAGTATTAAATGATCCTGTTTGTGTAAAAACAGTGCTGTTCAAGCCATCTAATAATTCTGCATTTGAAGCGTATGAAGCTGAAATGGATGTTTGTGAGAACGAAGCGGAATCAACAGAACCTGTTAAAGCACCACTAATTGGTCCTGTAACAGTTAAAGATCCTGTTATAACAACGTTTCCAACTTGATTTAATGAACCTGTAGCGGCAGTTGAACCACTTATTATAGGGCTATCTATTATCATTTCTTAAATTAGATTATTCCTATATAAATATTACAGAAATACTAATTATTCAACGACAGTAACTGGGTTTGATACCTTACATAAATTATTTGGGTATAATTCTTGTACAGTTGGTAATGCTGTTTCAGCTTCTTCAATTGTTGCGTAAACGTATTCTGGATCCTCTTCGTTTAATTTGGCTACCCAAATTTCGGCGTTAGGTACGAATTGTTTTAAAATATAATATTGTGTCATTGTTATGTTTTATATAAATATTAATAAGTGAGAACCATTCTCATAGTACCAACATGAGTATAAGCACCGCTACAGTTATAAATAGTTACTCCTAACAAAGTAGGTGAGCCTGAAGGATTATAAAATGCTATATCAACACCAGAAGCGCATTTAACTTGTACAGAAGATTGGTGGTATGAACCTACACCAATATAATGACCATCATATCCACCAACAGAAGATCTATAAAGTAAACCAGATGAACCTGCTGATCCATATCCGCTAACATAAATGTCAGCTTGGAATACCCATCCAGCTCCTTTTCCTGGTATATCTGTAGACATATCAAAACAAATATTTGCACATGAATTAGGAGGTACTGATACTGCTCTTTGTAATATTGCTGTATTAATTCCATTCATTGTGAACTTAGAAGCACCATTAGAATATATACGTGCTCTTTCTATAGCAGCGCCTGTATTGGTACCAATACAATTTGTCCAAAAAGATAAAGAAGTAGGTGAATTTCTTGCTGTTCCTGTTTCATTAACTATTGCAATTCTACCAGCATCTCTTACACCTTGCCCATTAGAATCATCTATAGTTGAAAATCCTAAAAATCCATTTGAACCTTGGCCAGTACTCAGTGATTGCCTAACCGATACTAATTGTAATATTGAATTATAAGCATCATTAGTCATTTCAGAAGAAAATATAGTAGTATCTGATGTTAAAGTTTCACTTATTGCACTATTATACGATCCGTTGCCTAGAACAAAAAGCTTACTAGTTGGTGCGTTAGTTCCTATACCAAAATTTCCACCACCATTAAAATAAGTATCTCCACCTCTAGAGTTATCTGCGGCTATTAAAACTTTAGCAACACCATCTCTAAGTAATCTCATATATCCATCATTAACACCACTACCTGTATTACCTACATGAAATATAGTTTGTTCAGCACCTGTTAAATTAGCACGAACAGCCATAGTAGTAGAAACATTTAATGTTTCACCTCCACCTGTTAATGTGCCTATATGTGTTGTATTACTATTTTTGACAGTCAACATTGATGTACCTGCACTATTTTGTATATACAATGCAGTATTACCTGCAGTACTATCACTACCTTTTACCCAAAATCTATTACCTGTAGTTGGAGTGACTCCAATTCCAACCTCACCACTCGCTTTTATAACCATATTAACAGTGCCTCCCTGAGATTGTTGAAAAAACATATCTGCTCCTATTGTGCCTGCTATATAAGTACTACCGCAGCTACCACCACCTGCTAAAGCTAATAATGATAAAGAGGTATTTCCTGCTACTATATTAAAATATGATCTACTGCTTGCATCTAAATTATTTGTATTTCTTAAATAGAAATTTTGAGTTGTATTTGAACAAGTTACTACATCTAATCTTCCGCCTGGTGATAAAGTACCTATACCAACATTAC
>Ga0164293_10002312_pt1 | contig 16165 bp, 16 predicted proteins | sample GEODES118metaG_FD_111487 | JGI IMG/M metagenome (GOLD analysis project Ga0164293, IMG submission 111487) | Eutrophic lake water microbial communities from Lake Mendota, Wisconsin, USA - GEODES118 metaG | ecosystem: Environmental > Aquatic > Freshwater > Lake | place: USA: Lake Mendota...
CAGGATATTCGTCGAACTGTATATCTTCTGGCTCGATATTCGCCGACTGCCGCAGAATCATTGCCCGGGCGATCACGTTTTCGAGTTCCCGGATGTTGCCGGGCCAGGAGTGGCTCAAAAGCATCTCCATCGCGCCTTGTGATATCTCAGGGGCGAGAGTATCGGTGCCGTATTTCTGTATCATCAGATACGCGAGTGGCTTGATATCCAGGGGTCGCCGCGACAGCGGAGGCATATTGAATTTGAATGCACTTAGCCGGTAGTACAAATCTTCCCGGAAGCGATGCTTTTTTGCCTCTTCGAGAAGATTTACGTTCGTTGCAGCGACAATCCTTACGTTGACACTGATTTCGCGTGTACCACCGAGGCGCGTAATTTTTTTCTCTTGCAGGGCTCGCAGTATCTTTGGCTGCAGATCGATTGGCATCTCGCCGATTTCATCAAGAAACAAGGTACCGTTGTTTGCTTGCTCGAAATACCCGGTTGTACCCACGCCAGCGCCGGTAAACGTCCCTTTTTCGTGGCCAAAAAACAGACTCTCAGCCAAGGTTGCAGGAATCGCCGCGCAGTTAACAGCAATAAAGGGTCCGGATGATTGTGGCGAAGCCTCATGCACGACCTTCGCAAGAATCTCTTTGCCAGAGCCGGTGGGCCCGGTGATTAGAACCGGAATAGTGGATACCGCCACCCGGCATGCCAGTGAAAAAATTTGTGCGCTTTGTGGATCAACAAACAAGAATGGTTGTTTGTTAGTGTTATCGGACTGAAGCATTTTCCCTGGTTCTCTTGTATACGGCATGACGCTCGCAAACAGTTAAAGCAAGGATCAGGCCATCTCTTCAAGGTGTTGTTTTATATGCTTTTATTTTGATCTTGTAAATTTTATGACAGACTTTTTAGCCACTGTCAGAATTTGTACAAGCCAAGAGAGGGGAGGAAAAGAGCTTACAGAAAGGCGGTGTTGATGTTGTAACGGGCGATTTTCTGGATAAGAGTGGTGCGCTGCATATGCAACAACTGCGCGGCGCGGCTGATGCTGCCCTTGGACTGCACAAGGGCTGCTTTTATTAAACGAATCTCGATATCGGCCATGAATTCCTTCGCTTTGATGCCCTCCACGGGGAAATTACCGATAGAGTTAGACAGCCTCAGTACGTGCTCGATGTCATGTGGCGATACATCCTCGCCTGCCACCGCGGCCTCCTCATCACAGTTCTGTGGATCTGCGACACTGGGCTCCACTGAATGATCATCCAACCAATCCCGGCAACTATCACTGTTTTGATTATCAGCACGCCTGACCGCGATCAGTTCGGCCAGACCTTCAGGCAATAATTCGGGCGGCAGGGAGGGAACGTCGATTTTCTCGCCGGCAAAAAGCACGCTGAAGCGCATCATAAGGTTGGAAATTTCGCGTACATTTCCTGGCCAGTCATATGCAATCAGTACATCCGCCGATCGCTCAGTAAAACTGATAGAGCGACTGTATCTAGCGTGAATACGAGAAAAAAACTGGCACATCGGCAATATATCCTCCTTTCGCTGCCTCACAGAAGGCACGGTCACCGGCAGCACATTCAGTCGAAAATACAGATCCTGCCTGAACAGACCGTCCTTGACCATGGCAGGAAGATCGCGGTGGGTAGCAGCGATAATTCTCACATCGATCGGTTTGCCTTCTCCGCCACCGATGGGTTCGATCACCCGCTGCTCCAAGACTCTCAAAAGTTTTGACTGCAGCTCCAACGGCATATCGCCTATCTCATCTAGAAACAACGTACCGCCATTAGCCAGTGCAAAGCGTCCCACCCTGTCGGAAATTGCACCTGTAAAGGAACCTTTTGAAAAACCAAACAGCTCGCTTTCCAAAAGCGCGCCGGGTATGGCCGCGCAATTAATAGGCACCAGCGGGCCATTGGATCGGGAAGATTTGACATGCAGTTCACGGCTGATCAACTCTTTACCTACACCGGATTCACCTAAAATCAGGACCGATGCTTCCGACTTGGCGCAGGTATCAATCAACCTCCGAAGCTGAACCATTACCTCGCTGTTACCCAAAAAAACCGTGTCACCTACTCGCATGCCAATCTCGAAGGGTTTCAGCCCAATTAAATCAATGCCCCGCAATCCCAACAGATCACTCTGTCTTGGATAATTGCTTGACCTGGTAGTAGCAATACTTGGAAATGTACCAGAAAAGTCAAATCTAGTGTTGTTTTTACTGGAAATTATGAGCTTGATTGGGAATTAAGGCAGGAGTGCGCAATAAAACTGCTGAAAACTCCAGATCACGCTTTGCCAAGCGTCTTCGCATACGGGGGTTGTGAAACAGCTTAATGCAATTGAACATATCCTCGTTTCTTATTTCCAAAGCCCGGTACTTTCGGCGGTAAACATGTTCAAGGTTGAGCATGCCGAGTAACACCTCGCTCGCTGCCTTGCCACCGCAGTGCGCTACCGCACTTATCAAACAAACCAGCTCGCCGTTCAGATCGACGACAACACACAAGAACAGCTTGCCCTCGTCGGTGGCGATCCGGGTAATGTCGGTCACCCATTGGTTGCGGGCTCCACAGCGTTGAAATTGCGCTCCAACAAGCTCTGCACCTGCGGCACAGGTAACGCCGCCTTTGCTCGCAGCTTGACCTATATCGCTCAGGTCTTCATGCATGCGCGGAACACCCAGCGCCTTGGCTGCGTGCGTGGATCTGCTTGATACGCCCCGGCAAGCGCTCTTTGTCGATCTGTCTGGCGCTGGCGGGTCGACCCCTTGCAGAGAACGTTGCCGCTTCGCGTAAAAAATCGCGCTTCTTCTTCACCCGAGCCAGCTCCCGTGCGAGGCTGCACGCATACTCATTTTTGCGCTTGCCTGAGCCACCAAAGACCTGCTTGCCCTCTAACTGGGCTTCGCGACTCCAGCGACTGAGCATGCCGGGCCCAGTACCCAGCTCGCGAGCCAAATGAGCCTTCTTTGATGTATCCGTAAAATCGGGGCAGAACCCTGATGCTGACCATTGGGTATTGATGTTTTTTAACTTTTTCCAACACAGAATATCTCTAGCTATTTGATATTATTGATTTTTATTAAAAGACCCAAAACTCTTCCAGCATAACGATTCGCATGGAAAGAAAAAGGAAGCTTAACTTAGCTTGCTTATTCGCACTTTCTGCGAATGTGTCACTTGAACATTTTTGTGTCGGTGAGCCGACTCCGCTCCTGGCGCCATAACCCCCTGATGCACCACGTGCAGAATTCCACTTCACCAGACACCGTTACGACAGATTTTTCAGCCAGCCTGACAGCGGGTATACAAACACAAATTGCATGGCTTAGAATAATTGCGCTCCAAGCACCCCCACAAGCACTGGATCTATCTGTTACGAGCGGCAAGTAAATGATCAACAGATACATAATAGTAGACGATTTTTATAGCGATCCCGACACATTGGTTCGAGTTGCAATGGACTCAATGCGAGTAGAAGACTCCCCAACCGGCAACTACGCAGGCGTGATGACCGCACAAGCATTCCTTGGAGAGCAGCATCGGGAAATATTCAAGAAGCTGACGCTGGAGCCATCAATAGACTCCTCGACAAATGCCAACGGACGAATACGGTTCACGAAAGCGAACGACTCATTCAAATTTCATATTCATTACGACGTGGATGTGCAAACCAAGTGGGCAGGCGTTGTCTATCTGTCAAAAGACCATCCAAAGGCAGAAGGCACTTGTTTCTGGAGACACTTGAGAACCGGGCTGGAAATAGCCCCCAATACCCCCGAAGGCTTTGCCAAGTATGGCTGGAAGTCGTTCCAGGATTTGAAAGCGTTTCTTGAAAATGAAGGGCTGGATGAGTCATTGTGGGAGAAGACTCTTTCCATTCCCTACAAGTACAATAGATTGGTGCTGTTCCGGCCATGGCTGCTGCATTCTCCAGGACCTGCTTTCGGGGATACACTGGAGACTTCCAGAAAGGTTCAGACCATTTTCCTCGGCAACTAGAGGGTCTGCCTTACTCCTCTCCTATGGCAGGGTCAGTCTTTTCTCCGAATCCTGAACGGATTCGCGAACAATCTTCTTGGCCCATCCGATATGCGATCAATGTTCGCATAGAGCGAGAACAGTAACACCACGATGATGATTCTCAATGTCAGGATCATGCCAAAGGCAAGGCTGGGGCTTGCAAACTTTTCCCAGTAGAAGACAGGAAAGTCCATCACCAGATTGACGAAGGCAATGATCGATGTACTGCCGAAAATCAGACGCATGTGCATGTCGTGCAGATAGGAATAGACAGCCACCAGTGCCGCAAAGCTGATGAACATTCCGCGCATTCGAAAGATGAATTCCCACTCGCCGGCCCTGGCGCTGCTTTGCAGGTCAAGCCAATCAATAATCATGCCGGGGAAAAAGCTCATGGCGAACGCGTAGTACGCAGCCGCCAGCAGAGCAAGGTGAAACTTCAGCAAGTACCAGCGATCCGAATTGTCGAAACCGCCTTCGAACAAGGCTTTCAGCTCTTCGAGTTCCTGCTCTGACAATTCATGATCTCCTGCTGGCTTCACGACAACGGGCCCTCGCATTCATTCGAGTTTGTTGGGCAATTTCTTCGTGTTATAAAAGCACTTCAACGCAATTCCAACGTCGCTCGCATCGCGACAGTATGATATTTCAGGCAGACATTACCGTGACAACACGCGCACCACGACTGGCTCTCCTGCTCCTGATGGCTTTGTTGCCTGTGGGCGCAAGTATGGCTCAGGACTCAGCTCTTGTCGCTCGCGCGCAGGCCGGAGAGGCGGAGGCGCAGACGGAGCTTGGCTATGTTTATGCCGTGGGCGAAGGTGTCGAGCAAGATTTCGCGGAGGCGATCCGCTGGTTCCAGACCGCGACTCGACAGGGCTACGCCGACGCCCAGTACAACTACGGAAACATGTTCGCCAACGGTTTCGGCGTGGAACAGGATTTTGCCGAGGCACTGAACTGGTTCCGTCTCGCTGCCTCGCAGAACCATATGCGCGCCCAGTACAACCTTGGCTTCATGTATGACAACGGCCAGGGTGTGTCCCAGGATTACACCGAGGCCGCGCGCTGGTACCACGCTGCGGCAGAACTCGGTCATGCGGCCGCCCAGAACAATCTCGGCGTGATTTACAAATATGGCTATGGCGTGGAGCAGGACTACGCCGAATCCCTGAAATGGCTGCAACTGTCGGCGGAACAGGAGTATCCGACCGGGCAGTTCAATCTGGGCGCCATGTACAGCAACGCCACGGGGGTAGAGCAGAATTTCGAGGAAGCCGCGAAGTGGTATCAGCGCGCTGCCGAGCGTGGCAACATGTCAGCACAGTTTGCGCTGGGTGACATGTATATCGCCGGCAGTGGTGTGGAACGGGATTACGCGACGGCGGGCCGTCTCTATCTTGCCGCTGCCAGGCAAGGACACCCCGAAGCGCAGTACAACATCGGAGAAATGTACGCGGCGGGTTACGGCGTTGAGCAGAACGACATCAAGGCCTACATGTGGTCGGAGCTGTCGACCCGGCTGTCACCGGTAGCGCGGCAGGGACGCTCGGAACGCAACCGCGATGCCGTTGGCGAAAGGCTGAGCAAGGACCAGATCGACATTGCACGTGCTCGCGCCGACCGCTGCCTGGAGACGCGCTACGCCGACTGCGACTGAACGCGCCGGCGCAGCACCCCTCCTTTTCACTCATTCACACTCAGCGTAGCGGGTTTCGAGACAGCGGCCTGACATCCCTTTTGCCTTTACCAGGTCCTCGGCACTCAGACGCACCTCCAGCTGATCGCGGTTGAGCTCGTAGCGCTCCTGCTCCGGGCCATCGGCCAGCTTGGACGCCAGATCCATCCACATGTAGGCGTGCGGCAGGCTCTGCGCAACCCCCTGCCCGGATTCGTACATCAGGGCCAGATTGTTTTGCGAACCAGGATGTCCCTGGCTGGCTGCGGCCTTGTACCAGCGGTAGGCTTCTGACAAGTCCAGCGCAACGCCTTCCCCTGTTTCGTGCAGTGCCGCCATGCTGAACATCGCGGCGATGTGGCCCTGCTCGGCTGCCATGCGATACCAGTTGGCGGCGTCTTCGGAACTCTGGGTCACGCCCATGCCATCGCGGTACATGATGGCCAGGCTGAACTGTGCCGCCACTTCGCCGCGCTCGGCCGCCATACGGTAGAAGCGCGCTGACTCGGCATGGTCCTGTGCCACACCCTGACCGCTGAGGTACATCTCTGCCATGGTCATCTGCGCACCCGGGTCACCCTGCTCCGCAGCCATGGTGTAGTACTTGGCGGCTTCGATGTAGTCGATAGGCACACCCTGTCCGGTGACATACAAAGCGGCCAGACTGATCTGCGCCATCAGTTCGCCCTGGTCAGCAGCAAGACGAAACCAGCGTGCAGCTTCGCCATGGTCCTGGGGAACGCCCATGCCGAAATTGTAGAGTACTCCCAGATTGAGCTGGGCATTGGCGCGGCCCTGCTCGGCGGCGGCGTTGTACCAGCGAATGGCTTCGTTGAGGTCGGCGGGTACGCCCTGGCCAGTGTGATACATCACGGCCAGATTGTTCTGGGCCTCGGCGTCGCCGGATTCGGCGCGCTGCTGCAGTTCGTCGATACCGAAGTTCTGCGCAAATGTGCTGCTGCAAAGCATGCACAGGGCCAGAAACACTCCGTGGATTGGTTTCAAAGACATGATTTTATTCCCTTGATCGTGACTGCAGATGGCAGCCTTCGCGTGTTGTTTTGACCTGCGGCGAGCGTGTCTTGCGATCGCGCTGCGTTGGGGCTGAATCCTAGTCTCAATGCTCCAAAAAGGAAAGTTTGGCCACCACTGGGTGCTGGTTTATGATGCGACCATGAAAACAATGAAACGTGTCTTTACCGTGAGCGCCGCCGTGCTGCTCACGCAATGCCAGTCCGCCGCGGCCATCGACGATGCAGCGCAGGCGTTGGTTACCCACTTCTGGAACGCCTCCCCCACAGCATCCGACGCTGCCGCGCAACGACTGCAGGAGTCTGCTCCCGACGCGGCCACCCTTCACGCATGGTTGCGCAGCGGGCCGCAGTGGTCACCCGACGCGCCTGCCGGTGAGCTGCACCTGAGCCGCGTGGATGCCGAAGGCACGGAGTTCCCCTTTGTGGTGCTGGTGCCAGAGGACTATGACCCCCGCACAGCCTACCCCGTCGAATTCAATCTGCACGGCGGCATCAGCCGACCAAAACCCGAGGCCGGCGAGGCCTTCTGGCGCAATGGCTACGAGCAGCTGCGTGAGCCCGGACGAATCGTTGTGGTGCCCGCCGCCTGGGACGAGGCGTTCTGGTGGTTCGACAATCAGGCTGACAACATCCCCGCCATCCTCCGCCAGCTCAAGCAGACCTATCACGTAGATGACAATCGCGTGACGATGTCCGGCGTTTCGGACGGCGGCACCGGCTCTTACTTCTTCGCGTTTCTGCAGCCCACCGAGTGGGCGGCGTTCCTGCCCTACATCGGCAATCTCGCCGTGCTGCGCAATCCGGCGGGCCGTGTCAGCTACCCGCTGTCATTCGACAATCTGGCCGGCAAGCCGCTCTACATCGTGAATGGCGAGAATGACCCGCTTTATCCGGCGGCGCGCATCCAGCCTTTCATTGATCTGATGGCACGGGCCAATGTCGATCACACCTTCAGAATCATCCCGAACGGTGGCCACAACACCCAGTGGTTGCCCGAGGAACGCCCGGCCATTGAACGCTTCAAGTCAGAGCATGTGCGTGACCCGCTGCCCGACCGTGTGCAGTGGGCCACGGATCGCACCGACCGCTACAACCGCAATCACTGGCTGCGGATCGATACTCTGATCACACCGGGCCAGCCAGGCAGAGTCGTGGTGGAGCGCAGGGGAAATGTGTTTGACGTGACATCCTTCGGAGGGCGCGACTTCACTCTGCTGCTCAGTCCGGACGAAGTGGACTTCGGGCAGCCGGTGCAGGTGCTGGTCAACGGCACGGGGGTGCTGGCAGGCCACGTGGAGCCGAGCGAACAGACACTGCTGACCTGGGCGGCCAGAGACCGCGACCGCACCATGCTGTTCGCAGCGGAACTGCCCATCCGCGTGCCCGAATGAGTGCCGGCCAGCTGATCTGAATCAGGTCAATAGCCTGGCCCAGTCGGCGCCCGCATCGGCGACAGCCAGGAAAGACGGATTGAGAATGTCTGCCTTGGCGTTGTAGCGCAGCGTCTGGAAATCTTCCTGCAGTACCGCCCCCCCGGCTGCCACCAGCACTGCCTGCGCGGCGGCCGTGTCCCATTCACTGGTCGGCGCAAGGCGCGCATAGAAGTCAGCGCTGCCCTCGGCCAGTAGACAGAATTTCAGCGAACTGCCCTTGTTGACCAGGGACACCTCCGGAAAGTGAGCGGCCAGCCGCTGCAGCAGCACATCCAGCGCTTCGGCCCCGTGACGGCGGCTGGCCACCACACGCAACGACGCGGTCGGGAGCGCAGCCGTGTGGATTGCCTGCCAGGACTTGCCGGTCTCGCACTTCCACGCGCCTGAGCCCGGTACCCCCAGCCAGCTGACGCCAGGCACAGGGGCATGCACAACGCCAAGCACCGGGACTCCGTCCTGAATCAAGGCGATGTTTACGGTAAATTCACCATTGCGATTCACAAATTCCCTGGTGCCGTCCAACGGGTCGATCAGCCAGTATTCCTGCCACGCGCTGCGCACGGCAAATGGTGGCAGTGCCGCTTCTTCAGACAGCACGGGAATGGTCGGCGTCAGCTGACGCAGTGCCTGCACGATCAGCGCGTTGGCGCGGGTGTCGGCTTCGGTCAGCGGCGAGTCATCCTCCTTGTATTCCACCTGAAGCGCGTCAGTGCGTGCGTATACCTCGAGAATCTCTTCGCCTGCGCGTTCGGCGATGGCGGCCACCGCCTCCAGCGTGCTTCTGATGCCATGCATTTCTTGTTTCCCTTGCCCAATACGCCGCTGCCTCACGACGTTCGACTATTCATTGAAAGCGATGCTAGCATGCCTGCTCAATGCTCCAGTCATAACAACAACAAGGACTCTCACCATGCGCTCTCTCGCCCTTCTGTTTGTGCTCGCGCTTTGCGCCGGCAACGCCAATGCCCAGCTTGCCGTGCCCAACGAGGCAGGCCTGACCTACGGCCACGTGCACCTGAATGTCACAGACATGGAACTGCACAAATCCCTCTGGGTGAAACATTTCGGCGGTACTGTCGTACAGAAAGGCACGCTGACCGCCATCCGCATGCCCAACATGGCCATCCTCCTGAGTGGTCGCGAGCCCACCGGCGGCTCGCAGGGCACGGTGATGGACCACTTCGGCTTCAAGGTACGCAATCTGGCCAGCTTCCTGGAAAAGTGGCGGGCAGACGGCCTCTGGGTCGGCCGCGAATTCATCGGTGCCGAAGGCCAGCCCAACGCTTACGTGATGATGCCGGACGATGTGTATGTGGAACTCCAGGAAGATCAGTCGTTGCCACTTGAAGTTGAGCCCTACCACATCCACTTCTACACCCCGAAACATGAAGAATTGCTGAGCTGGTACACCGAACTGCTGGGACTGGAAGTGCGTTCTCGCGGCTCGATCCCTACCACGACGAATGTGCCTGGCATGAACCTCAGCTTTGCCAGTTCCGACGAAGAGCGGCTGGCCACCAAGGGTCGCTCCATCGACCACATCGGGTTCGAAGTGGAAAATCTGGAAGCCTTCTGCAAGCTGCTGGAAGAAAAAGGCATCGCCTTCGATGTCGCCTATCGCGACGTGCCGGCCATCGGCCTGAAGATCGCCTTCATTACGGACCCCACCGGTGTCTACATCGAATTCACCGAGGGTCTGGACGCCTACTGAAACGAGACTGAGAGACCCATGCTGGACTGGAAGGATATCGACACGGTGCTGCTGGACATGGACGGCACCGTCCTCGACCTGCACTTCGACAACTACTTCTGGGAAGAATTCGTCCCGGCGCGTTATGGCGAAATGCACGGACTCAGCGCAGCAGAAGCGTCAGTGATGCTGCGTGCCCGCTATGAAAAAGTGAAGGGCACACTGGACTGGTACTGTCTCGATTTCTGGTCGGACAGCCTTGCGCTGGATATTCCCCGCCTGAAGGAAGACATCCGGCACAAGATCGCCATCCGCCCGCATGCCGTCGATTTTCTGCAGCAATTGCGTGCCAGCGGCAGGCAGCTGATGCTGGTCACCAATGCACATCCCCAGAGTCTGGACCTGAAGATGCAGACCACAGGGATTGACAGCCACTTTCACCAGACCGTGAGCTCGCATTCACTGCGCCTGGCAAAGGAGAATGACGGTTTCTGGCATGCCCTGCAGCAGCAGCACCCCTTTGATCCGGCGCGCACGCTGCTGATCGACGACAGCCTGCCCGTGCTGCGTTGTGCGCAAAAAGAAGGCATCCGGCATGTGCTGGGCGTGCTGCAGCCAGACAGTCAGCGCCCTGCCCTGGCCCCTTCGCCGGAGTTTCGCCAGCTCAGCCATTTCACCGACATCATGCCAGGGCTGGAGCCACGATGAGCGACGCTGAAGAGCAAGACACAGGCGGCGTCCGCCTAGACAAATGGCTGTGGGCTGCCCGCTTGTTCAAGACTCGCGCCATCGCGAAGCAAGCCGTTGAGAGTGGCAAGGTTCATGTGGAGGGTCAGCGTCTGAAGCCGGGGCGCGAGATGAGCGTGGGCATGCTGCTGACGGTTCGGCTGGGCTGGGATGAACGCATCCTGCTGGTAACGGGCCTGTCCGAACAGCGCCGCGGCGCCCCGGAAGCAGCGCTGCTTTACAGAGAAACAGAAGAAAGCGTGGCGAAGCGCAAGCAGGTGGGTGAGCAGCGTCGCCTGCACGCCCTGCTGGAACAACCCATGACCAAGCCGGACAAGAAAGACCGTCGCCTGCGACAGGCACTGCGGCAGCGATCCGAGTGAGCGTGCACCGTACTAGCCGGCCGTTCGCTGGGCCGGAGAATATTTGGCATAATCCGGGCGCGCCCGTTCTATGGGAATCCGCCCCGCTCGCGAAAGCCGGCACCCGACGCCAGGAACAAGTACTTGAAGAGTCAGGAGACCTAACGAATGCCGAGTAGCAGAACGGATATCCGCTCCGGCAATGGCCGCCGCCTGTATCAGAATCTGAGCAGCAGTCAGCTTGTCGAGATCGCACTGCAGCGCGCAGAAGGCCGGCTTGCCGACACCGGGGCATTGGTGGTGGAGACTGGCAAGCGCACCGGACGCAGCCCGCGCGACCGCTTCATCGTCAAGGAGTCGAGCACTCGGGATATCATCGACTGGGGCACCGTGAACCAGCCCTTCGATCCCTTGCGGGCCAGTGCTCTGTGGGACAAAGTCAGCGCCTATCTGGCTGACAAGGATGTTTTCATGTCTGACCTGCATGTGGGAGCGCACCCCGAACACTATCAGCCGGTGCAGGTCAGTGCCGAGCTGGCCTGGCACAGCCTGTTTGCCAGCGCACTGTTCATTCATTCGGAAGACTACAACCCGCTGCAGAAACCCGTGTGGCAGGTGCTCAGTGCACCAGGCTTCGTCTGCGATCCGCAGCGCGATGGCACAAACTCCGAAAGCACACTCATCCTCGACTTCGCCAGGCGCCGCGTCCTGCTGGCAGGCATGCGCTATGCGGGGGAGATGAAGAAGTCCATGTTCGCTGTACAGAACTTTCTGCTGCCCGACAAGGACGTCCTGCCCATGCACTGCTCCGCCAACGTGGGCGCAGGAGGGGATGTGTGTCTGTTTTTCGGCCTGTCCGGCACGGGCAAGACCACGCTCTCTGCTGATGCAAGCCGCTTCCTGATTGGCGACGACGAGCACGGCTGGGGCGAAGGTACCGTGTTCAATCTGGAAGGGGGGTGTTACGCAAAGTGTGTTGACCTGAGCCAGAAGAACGAGCCGGTGATCTGGGACGCCATTCGTTTCGGGGCCGTGCTGGAGAACGTGGTGATTGACGAGCAGACCCGCACCGCAGACTATGCCGATGTCAGCCTGACGCAGAACACCCGGGCCTGCTATCCGTTGTCACACATCCCCGTGCGCATGCCGGACAACCGTGCGGCAGAACCCTCGTCCATCATCTTCCTGACCTGTGATCTGAATGGGGTGCTGCCCCCCGTTGCCATCCTGTCGAAGGAGGCAGCGGCCTATCACTTTCTCAGTGGTTACACGGCGCTGGTGGGTTCCACGGAAATGGGGGCCGGTGAAGGCATCAAGGCCACGTTCTCCACGTGTTTCGGAGCCCCCTTTTTTCCGCGTCCGGCAGGTGACTATGCCGAACTTCTCATGAGACGCATCGAAGCGTCGGGCAGCCAGGTGTACCTGGTGAACACGGGATGGACTGGGGGCCCCCACGGCGTGGGTCGCCGCTTCAGCATCCCCGACACCCGTGCAGTAATTGCCGCGGTGCAAAGCGGCGCATTGACGTCAGTGCCAACCGAACACCTGCCCGGCATCAATCTGCACATTCCGCGTTCGGTGCCGGGGGTTTCCAGTGCAGTACTCAACCCACGCACTACGTGGACCGACCCCTTGCAGTACGACAGAAAGGCGGCCGAGCTGATCGACCAGTTCCAGCGCAATTTCATCAAATTCAAGGTGCCCGAAGCGATCGTCGCGGCCGGCCCGCAGGGCTATGGCGCAGAGGGCGCAGCATGACACGTACATTGAAAGACAGTTTGCAGCACTTCGGCCTGACCCAGTTCAAGCCGGAATGGGGCCAGATCCGCCGGGGCATTGAGAAGGAAAGTCTGCGGGTCACCTCCCGCGGCACGCTGGCACAGACAGACCACCCGCGCGCGCTGGGCTCCGCCCTGACACACACCAGCATCACCACAGACTATTCCGAGGCGCTTCTGGAACTGATCACTCCGGTCAGCGACTCCATCGAAGACTGCCTGCAACAACTGCACGATCTGCACGCCTATACCTGCGCTCACCTTCCGGAAGGTGAGCGCCTGTGGGTATCCAGCATGCCCTGCCTGATCGAGAGCGACGAACAGATTCCACTGGCGCGCTATGGCAGCTCCAATGTCGGGAAACTGAAGACGCTGTACCGCGAGGGTCTGGGCCTGCGCTATGGCCGCGTGATGCAGACCATTGCAGGCATCCACTACAACTTCTCCATGCCCGAGAATTTCTGGCCAGAGTACCGCGCGCTCAAGGGCGCCACCGAGCCGCTGCAGGAATTCCAGACGCGGCAGTACCTGCATCTGATCCGCAACTTCCATCGCTACAGCTGGCTGCTGCCCTACCTGTTCGGGGCCTCTCCGGCCGTATCCCGCTGCTTCACACGGGGACGGCCCCACGACCTGGAAGCATTTGACGAGAGCACCTGGTACAAACCCTGGGCTACCGCTCTGCGCATGGGCAACCTGGGCTACAAGAGCGAGGCACAGAAAACCCTGTTCGTGTGCTACAACGAGCTGGGCTCCTACCTGGACAGCCTGCAGAAAGCGCTGACCACTCCCTACGCACCCTATGTGGCGATCGGCGCCAGGAAAGACGGCCACCTGCAGCAGATCAACACCAATCTGTTGCAACTGGAAAACGAGTTCTACGGCACCATCCGGCCAAAGCGTGTCGGTGATTCCAGCGAGCGGCCGCTGACGCTGTTGCGCACCCAAGGTATTCAGTACATCGAAGTGCGGGTACTGGACCTCAATCCCTTTCTGCCAGTGGGCATTGATGCAGAGCAGATCCGTTTCCTCGATGCCTTCCTGCTGCACTGCCTGCTGTCGGACAGCCCGGCTTGCACCCGGGTCAGCTACAACGAAATTGAGGAGAATCTTTCCAGAATCGTGAACCGCGGACGTGAGCCGGGACTGACATTGTCGCGGGGCGGTCAGGAAGTGGCCTTTGCTGAGTGGGCAGACGAGCTGCTGCAGGACGTGGGGCATGCCGCTGTGCTGCTGGACAACATCCACAACACTGCGGATTACAGTCTGGCCAATGCGGCACAACTGGCGAAGCTGGCCAACCCGGACCTGACGCCCTCAGCCCGGGTTCTGCGGGAAATGCGAGAAGCACGGCGACCCTTTTGTGCCTATACCATGGGGCAGTCAGCGGCGACCCAGGCCCATTTCACAGGTATGGCGCTGCCGGAGAAACGTCTGCAGGAAATGCAGGAAGCCTCGCGCCTGTCTCTGGAGAGACAGGCGGCGATTGAGTCGGAAGATACAGTGGGTTTTGAGGACTATGTGCGGCAGTGGAACCTTACTACTGAATCACATAAGACGTGAAGTACAGGTCCAGCATGTTCTCGGAACCCTCGCCCTCCACCAGTTCGATGGCTTCGCGAATCAGTGTCAGGGCGTCCTGACGCAGCTTTTCCTTGCCTTCCGTGGACGTCAGATTCTCTTCCAGCTGACCGGAGAACAGTTCCACGAGACGGCTGCGTACATAGGACATGTGGTGACGAAGCACTTCGTCGCCCGGGCGCGCGGTGCGGACAGAAACGTCGACCTTCAGGTATCGCAGCCGGCCACCGCCGTCGTAATTGGTGACGAAGCTGGGACTGAGTTCCACATAGGGAAACTCGCTGTTGGCGCCGGGCGCTGGCGCTGAGGCTGTCCAGCCAGGAGCTGACAAGCCGAACAGCAGAAAGCCGGCCGCCAGCAGGCGAGCGGCAGAGTGTGCAAGAGTGGCAGTGAACGTTGGCATGGCGTTGACCCTTTGCGTGAATTTCTGTGAAGCGTGACTGTCATTTCCGACAAGCGCGGCCAGTATGCCATATATCGGCAAGAGCGACGATTGCGTGAATACGTGCGCTGCAGGCAATGGCGGACGCCGCCGAAGAGTTTTGATTACAATGCACCACAGTCGCTCGCACAGAGCACTGTCAACCCAGAGAGCCTCAAGCAGGCAGTGAGTTTTACGATGGCACAATCCTTGTTGGACAGAATCCCGGGCTCCCGGAATCTCAATTTCATGATCTTCCTGGCCTGTACGTCCATCATTGGGGTGGCACTGTACATGGAACACGTGATGCTGCTGCAGCCCTGCGGCCTGTGCATCACCCAGCGGGTGTTCGTGATTCTGGTGGGCTTCATCTGCCTGGCTTCGGCGCTGCACAAGACCGGTGAGGCCGGACGCCGCAACTATGCGCTCGCAGCCGCCAGCATGTGCATTGCAGGGGGCTATTTCGCCGGTCGTCAGATCTGGCTGCAGCAGCTTCCCGAAGACCAGGTGCCTGCCTGCGGCCCGGGGCTGAGCTACATCATGGACAATTTCCCGCTGATGGACATGCTGTCCTTCCTGTTCAAGGGCGACGGCAACTGCGCAGAAGTCACGTGGCGATTCCTGGGCATCTTCTCGATTGCCGAACTGTCCATGGGCGGCTTCATCGGTCTGTTCGCACTGTGCCTTTACCAGGCCCTGCGCAAAGGCTGAGTTCCCGCTAGCCACGACGCCAGCGGAAGAAACGCTCGGCCCAGGGCAGCAGATGCACCGGAATCCGCGCGTTGCGCCAGGCATTGGCGGCGAAACGATTGGATTCCGAGAGCGTCGGGTAGATGTGCGTGGTAGCGCCGATCTTCTTCAGGCCCAGCCCATGGGTCATGGCCAGCACGAATTCCGTAATCAGTTCTCCCGCGTGATACCCCACGATCGTGGCACCCAGAATGCGGTCCGAGCCCGGCACCGTCAGCACCTTGATGAAGCCGTGGGCCTCGCTGTCGGCGATGGCGCGGTCCAGATCGTCAATCTCGTAGCGCGTCAGCTCGTAAGCGATCCCCTGCTCTTTCGCGTCCTGTTCGCTCAGGCCGACACGAGCTACTTCCGGGTCAGTAAAGGTGGCCCAGGGCACGACGCGATAATTGACACTGAACTTCTTCAGCCTTCCCAGCAGGGCATTGAGGGTGGCGTACCAGGCCTGGAACGAGGCCATATGAGTAAACTGATACGGGCCGGCCACATCGCCACAGGCATAGATGCTGGGGTAGAGAGTCTGCAGCTGCGCATTACCTTGAGCAGACCCCGCTCAGTCAGGGGCATTTCCAGCTCCTCCAGGCCGAAGCCTTCAACATTCGCCTTGCGGCCAATGGCGATCAATACCTTGTCAAAGCCGATCTGCACCTCGCCGTCTGCTGACTCTGCAGTCAGCACACCGCCCGC
>Ga0164293_10002315_pt1 | contig 16160 bp, 7 predicted proteins | sample GEODES118metaG_FD_111487 | JGI IMG/M metagenome (GOLD analysis project Ga0164293, IMG submission 111487) | Eutrophic lake water microbial communities from Lake Mendota, Wisconsin, USA - GEODES118 metaG | ecosystem: Environmental > Aquatic > Freshwater > Lake | place: USA: Lake Mendota, Wisconsin...
CTGTGAGCCGCTTAGGCGCAAGCCGCGGGCGATTGCCATAAGCCCCGCACCGAATCGATCGTGCTACACCGCCGGGAATCACCACCTACTAGAGCCCAAACGCAGCGTCACAGGGGGCTGATTCAAATCGCCCAACCGCTCGCGCTGGTTGGCTCACCGGCAGGTGATTTGGCTTGTGAGCCGCTCAGGCGCAAGCCGCGGGCGATTGCCATAAGCCCCGCACCGAATGGATCGAGCTACACCGCCGGGATTCGTCACCTGCTAGAGCCCAGACGCAGCGTCACAGGGGGCTTATTCAAATCGCCCAACCGCTCGCGCTGGTTGGCTCACCGGCAGGTGTTTCACCCCGTGAGCCGCTCAGGCGCAAGCCGCGGGCGATTGCCATAAGCCCCGCACCGAATGGATCGTGCTACACCGCCGGGATTCATCACCTGCTAGAGCCCAGACGCAGCGTCACAGGGGGGCTGAATCAAATCGCCCAACCGCTCGCGCTGTTTGGCTCACCGGCAGGTGTTTCACCCCGTGAGCCGCTCAGGCGCAAGCCGCGGGCGATTGCCATAAGCCCCGCACCGAATGGATCGAGCTGCACCGCCGGGATCCGTCACCTGCTTGAGCCCAGGCGCAGCGTCACAGGGGGCTGAATTAAATCGCCCAACCGCTGGCGCTGGTTGGCTCACCGGGTTACCGAAAAAACCCAGGGACTGTCCCCGAGTTTTTTCATTGCCGATTGGCTAGCTCGATGACATGCCGGACGCCTCTTGCCGCGCATCGATCTTGAATTGCAACCAGCCAAAGATGCAGCCCGCGACAAGAAATGCGATACCGGGCCACGGCGCGTTATCGAGCACGAACTTGATTTTTGAGTCCGGTTTGAGTTCGACAAGCAATTCCACTCCCGGAGCCATGAGACTCGCACCGGCAATCGCCACACACCATGCAGCGTTGCGTCTTGCCCAAGTCCGAGCGACGATCTCGCGCTGGAGGTTCCCAAGATAAACGACTCCTCCGGCCAGGAGAGGTAGTCCGAAAAGTGCGATCCATTTCGGCTCAAACCCTTGCATCCACATAAGCAGGAGAACCGCCGTCGCACCAGTCACCGCAATCGGCGCGATGAGCGGTTGCCAGAACGGCTTGGGCTGTGCAACAATCGGAAGTGATATCCCCTGAGCGGTTCTGTTATCGCCTCCGCTCGTGACATTGTCGTTGCCGTTGATGAATTGGACGATCGCTCTATCACCGGCGTAGATGTGCAAGTCGGATTTGCGGTCCTCGGACTTTTGGATCGGGGCTACCGGCGCGATGCCGGTCAATAGCTCGCGGACATTGCAACGGACTCCCTCGAAGGGAAATTCCTCCAGTCCCGCGCGTTCAAACTCGATCAATTGAGAATACTCAATCGCGGCGTCGGGTTTGTTCGGGATTCTGAACGGAACCATCGGTTTTGGGCCGATCTCTTCGAACAGCGAATGAACCCATTCCAGACCTTCGCGCACGATCCGCAGGGCTTCGCGCCTCTCGTTGGCGGGTCCATGCACGAAGATCTCGACCCAGCGGACGCGTCGATCGGAACGAACCAGGATCCTACACGCGCCGACAGCCAAAACGACACCGTTGGCCCAGTAGGTTGGCGGCTTCGACAGGTAGTGGTGCATCTTCACGATGAAGCGGGGGATCAAGCCTTTCGGGATATCCTCGTAGTGGTAGCGGAAGCGGAGCACCTGCGGGTCCTCGACGCGGTCCAAGCCGGTATCGATGAAGAAACGCGGGGACAGTCCCCGCGTTTCTTCATCGACCATTGGTGGAGGTCGCGAATCTATTGGTAGGATCGCATCACACTGGCACGGATAGTCCTGAATTTGGTTCGTTGCCCAACGACGGAACTGGACTCTCCGTTGGGAGTGAACCCGATACTCTACCGACAAGATCGCCTCTAGCCGGTAAGGGGCCACCAACCTAGAAACCTGTCGATTTCCCTCGGTTTGAACTATCCGGAATTTCCGAATAGTTGCCGTGGAGGAGAGTTCCTTATCGTCGTAAAGCGTTATAAGATAATCGCTTACGATTTTGAAGACGTGGGGACTGTCCCCACGTTTTGTCCAAACGTTATAAGATGATCGCTTACGATTTTGAGAACGTGGGGACAGTCCCCACGTTTTGTCCATATCCTTGCAAATGAGACGATCCAAGAATGCCCAACTCTCGATTGCCGGAAACGCGCACCCTAGCGGAGATTTTGCCAAAAGGAACTGAAGGTGGCAAAGAGTTCGCAAGGATCGTGGACTTGCTCTTATTTCACGAAGCGCGACGGAAAGGGAGGACGATCAATCTTTTCAGCGATGTGTCCGGCGACTATCGCGGGCTCGATAGCTTCGGAGCATTGAGCAATGGTCTCCGCCGAAATGGAACGGAGGGCTATCAGTACAAGTTCTTTCCATCTCCACTGAGTGACGATCACAGAACAAGGATCAAAGCATCCTTAAAAAAGGCGGCAGAAAACCAGAAGGAGTTGAATCTAAAGAAGTGGATTTTGGTCACCCCGGAGAATCTCACGGAAACGGCAAAGCGGAAAGATCACGGAGATGTTAGTTGGTTTCAAGCATTGAAGGATGAATTGCAACTTGAATTCGAAATCGAGTCGTGGGGGCATCGGCAGTTGCAAGGGCTTTTTCTGGAAACCCCTTCTATTTGCCTGTTCTATTACCCGGAGCTTTTACCTGAGGGAAGTACCAAGAGACGATCTATCCAAGATACGCGTCGCCGCTACAACGAGAACCTATTGGCAATCCATCGCAAAATCGAATTCATTGGAATGTCAGTATATAAGCCCGAGGCAACGCACGGTGTACCGTTCGAGGACATCTACATTCCCTTAACGCTTGTTGCTGAGGGTGCGAATTCGGACGATCCCAAAGTCCCGCGATCGAACCCACTGGCTGTTTTGGCTCCTGGGACCAGGACAGTTGTGTTGGGTGATCCAGGCTCCGGAAAATCGACGCTGCTGAGGTTCCTCGCGTTGGTCGGCGTTTCGGAACCGTTGCAAAAAAGGTGCGAATCAAAACCAGACCAACGGTTGCCCGTATTGGTCCTTTTACGTCGATATGCCGATGAACTTCACAACCGACCTAACCTTGCGTTGCTCGATTACATCATCGAATGCGCACGAGCGGACTTTTCACTCGCAAGTGCCGATCAAGAGTTCTTTGAATACTACCTCGAATCCGGTCAAACCCTGCTGTTTTTCGATGGTTTGGATGAATTGTCCAATGCCACGCTCAAGCGGACGGTACGAGATCGGATTCGATCACTCGTGACCACGTATCCGGGCAATACGGTGGTCGTCACATCGCGGATCGTCGGCTACGAAAACCCATTTCGTTTTGACGAAAAGGATTTTAATCACCATCGCGTCGCCCGACTGCAATTGCCAGAGATCGAGCGTTTTGTCCAGGACTGGTACGCTGTCCGAATTGAACACCCCAAGGAACGGGAGAAGAATTCGTCGGATTTGATTCGTTTACTCAAGAGAAATGAACAATCAGCGATCCGTGAATTGGCGGGTAACCCCTTGTTGTTGACCATCATTGCGTTGGTCCATCGAATCGATGCTGTGTTGCCCGATGAACGTGTGGTGCTTTACCAAAAATGCACCGAAACGTTACTCAACACCTGGCACACTTGGCAGCTCAAAGAGAACCAGACGTCGAAACGCGGCAAGACCGAGAGGCGTAACATTCGGCGTATGGAAGCAATCGCGCATTGGATTCAGACTCGCACGGAAACAACCTCAGATGGTCAGAGAGCAGTGGTCCGCTACAAAGACCTTCTGGGATTCCTGACGAAACATATCGTTGACCACGAGAAAGTTGCCGATAGAGAGGACGCCCTTGATCTCGCGACCGAATTTCTGGATTTTGTGAAGCGACGTGCGGGTTTGCTGATCGAAGTGGGGGATCAGCAATACAGTTTCGTGCACCTTACATTTCAGGAATACCTCACCGCATCGCATATCAGTACACAGAGCGAGAATGAAGGAGTGAAATCTGCGTGGAAGGAGTACATCGAACCTAGACGTTGCGATCCGGCGTGGCGTGAAGTCATTCGATTATTTGTCGCTTCGCTCAAAGCGGATACTTCGCAGGAGTTTTTAGTCCAACAACTGCTGGAGCAGACCCGCAATAGTCCTGATGTGAATGGAGCGACACTACTGGGTGGTTTAGTGCTGGATGGAATTGAAGCGGCCGAGGCCGTTCAGACGGACATCGCAGCGTGTCTGTTGACGGCGACACTCCGGGTTAACCAAGCAGAAAGCCTCCGGCAGATCATCGATATTTGGCGAAACTGTTCTGATCGCAACGAACAGACTCGCTCAGCGTTGCAGGCAGCATTCAAACAATATTGGACGCTTATCAATGACGATGAGCAACGATTGGCTCTCGTTCTGATGTTGCTGACCAGTGGTTGGAAACTGCAAGATGTAGCGAGCGCCGCGGGTTCATTCGTGATGAATCCCACCGCGAAAACCATGATGCTTCGACTCCTCATTCCGGTTGAATTGGCATCTTCGTTCCCTAACATCCGGCCTCCAGAATGGAATCGCTATATCGCATTGATGCAATGGGCGTCGTCGACATCCGAAGCAACAAACCTCATCGCATCAACGGCAGGTGCGGTGGCTCGAAGTCTGAACCCAGCGGAAACAGGTGGAATCCTGCTTCGAGTATTCGCTTTTGCATTTAGGCACAAGGTGAGCAAGCCTTTGTCGCACCTTTTCTCACACGCGGCTAGGGTCTATTCAGATTCGTCTCGAAACGAGCGAACAATTAGGTTGGGCATATTTAGCGCTCTGGCTCGGACTCTGGATCGGTATCGGGCTCGGGTACTGGATCGGTATCGGGATCGGTATCGGGATCGGGATCTGGATCTGGATCGGGCTCTGGATCTGGCTCGGGATCTGGATCTGGATCTGGATCTGGATCTGGATCTGGATCTGGGTCTGGCTCGGGCTCGGGATCTGGATCTGGATCTGGGTCTGGCTCGGGCTCGGGCTCGGGCTCGGGCTCCGGATCTGAATCAGGCTTTCCCTCTGGCTCTGGCTCTGGATATCGGTGAGGACGAGGCTTTAATTAGCAATTTGTGGTCTACGGCGATCAACAATGCGAAATTCGAAAAGTACTACCTGGATCTGCTGTGCGATACGTTCAACCTGCAACCTCGAATTCATTGGGACGAAGCCCTGCGGACGCTGTTTTTGACTTCCGTACCCGACCGGATGGACTTCATGGACCCAGCGACCTGGAGTGCGGTCGAAGAGCGTTACGCGAGCGGTCTTTTGCATAAGGGAGACGATGACTTCGCCGCATGGTTGTTGCTGTTGGATTCCTGGCTTTGGATCGCCGAAGTCTACCAGACACCGGAAGAGTCTATATTTTTGGGACTCGCCAAACAGACACGCAGTTGCCCGGCTCCGTCGCTCTGCTTTGCCCACTGCATTCGCGATTTGGCTTACGGTGACAAATCGCGGACGAAAGATTTGGTCGAAATGGTCCGATCCGAAGAACCCGCCTACCGCCGAATGTTTGAAGAATTTCTTTGGCGACTCACCCCGGAAGAAGAAGTCGAAGAGGCAAAGCGAAAAAAATCAAAATAGGTTTCGGCTAACTCTTTGTTTTTTGAATCACTTCAAGACACAATTTAGTTCGTTGAACTGTACGGTGGGTATACAAATTACCCTTTCGCTACCACCGTACAAGGCAATGCCGAATGGACCATCTTCGGAAAGTGATTTTCGTTTAAAATGGAGGTTTATCTTGAACGGGGTACGCGATATTGTCTCCATCAACCATTCTTTGTGCTATCGATCTCATTTCTGCCTCGGTTAGCCTGGGCAGACTCCAGCTTTCCATGTATCGCGCAGAATCGGATCTTGGGAGCTTATCATTGGGCAAATCGTGGATTCGGATCCTTGCAGGTAAGGCTGCACCTTCTCCTACGAAAATGGCCTCTTGTTGAGCAAGATTCGGTAGTGCTTTTGTCATACCCGAGAGACCGTCGGGAAGAAACCGAGCAACATGTTGCTGGTCACCCAGATTAGTTAATCTTAATACAATCCATGTACCGCACTGAGAGATAACGGTACTTTCTATATCCGATGGGCGTTGACTAACCAGCATCAACCCAATCCCGTATTTTCGACCTTCGCGAGCTATTCGACGTATCGCTGTCTGTGCGGCAGCGTATTCCGCCGCGCCTCTATCCGGCACATATCTGTGCGCCTCCTCGCAAACCAGAAGAACTGGATCCCGCTTGCGCTCGTCAACCGTCTGGTAAAGTTTGTATTGGAAAAGCAGTCTAGCGATCATTGAAGCCAATGGTCCCGCTACCTCGTTAGGCAAACCTGACATATCGATAATACGAATGGGTGCGTTGTTTCCAGCCACCATTTTGGAACCTAGCAATTGAGCAATTACCTGTTCAAGATTAAGACTCGTTGACGACCAATTGGAGATCAAAAACTTGATCCTTGGATCTCTCCGGATCACGGCAAGCTTATCTAGTATCGATTTAAAGGGCTTCATCTCGGTTTGAGAGATTTGCTTAGTTTTACCATTATCGCCTTTCACTGCCTGCAAAAAGACAATATGATTTTGAAATTCTTCTAGGCAAAATGGCCTAGGCTTATCTGTATCAAATCCAGTTATTCTCTCCTGGGAAACACCCGTTTTAGGACGCGTCGAATCGATTTCCATATCGTCCCTTGGAATTGCCCAGTCGTAGCGGTCAGGTGCTTTCTCAACTAGCCCAGAAGCAACCATCCTCGCATGTGTCAGTGCCTTATAAACAATATTGTTTTGAGAGGTTGCTTCGAACTCAGTTTTACCAATCACAAGCATCCTGAACTCTTCCGCTGTCATTAACCAATAGGGGAGACTAATGGTTTCTCCGCTGGCTTCTTCATTCTTAATTGGATCGTACGCGAGAAATCTAATAGCGCAATTATCAAATGCTTTTCCATACTCTCCATGCGGATCGAGAATAATGATTCTTGGGTCTATCGCCTTTCCATTGTTATGGTGATCAACCATGTTATGAAGAATTCCGGCGACAGCCCCTGATTTACCTGACCCCGTAGACCCTAGAACAGCACAATGCAAGCCAATCATTTTGTCAACATTGATCCTACATACTGTGTTATCCGCCCCGGCGTAGTTCGCGAACGCAACCAATGGACTTGTCGCATCTTTATCTGCATCACCTTCTGCGGCAACGTAAATTGCAAAAACCTCGTCTTTTGTCAACAGGTGGACATTCTGTCTAGGTAGAGGGTACGTTGTAATACCACGCGAAAGACTAAGCTTCCGCGTTTGCGAATCCCACATGGCTTCAGCGAATAACTCAACCTCCATTAGCCGTTGATCCGCCTCGGGTGTAATCGGAAGTGTTAATTCATCCAATTCTTCAGATCGCATTCGCAATAATGTTACGAATCCAAATATTAATCTCCGGCCAAAGTGAATCTTTACCATGCTACCAAGTTGGCCTATTGGATACACTCTACCCCCATACGTACGTGTAAGCTCTGTGACATCTCCGGATAACTCAATTTTAATGGATGATCCGGACACTTCGACAATGTGACCGATCTTTAGATCGGGTACTAATTCGAATGAATTGTTCATTTCAGAAACTCTCCGGGGCCGCTTTTTAAGACTTTAATAACACCTTTGAACTTCCACCATTCCCATTTCTCACTGTCCGGTTCGCAGACAATTGGATCTGTGCCCTTAACAAAAACGCCATCACTGGAGACCATATAGAGTCGATTACTCCATGAACTATTTCTCCAGGTATCAGGGATGTTCTGGATTTTGCTTGTGAACGCAATGATTGTCGTTTTATTGGAACGCTGGTCAAGTGCCTGTTGTATCTCTAGGTTGATATGCTCGTCACCGAAACTGTAGCCGCAAATAGCAAGCAAATTTTCACTGTCGGAATGCAGGCAATTCCGTAACTGTTCGAACTGTCCGGAAAAGGGGTCTCGTTGAGTTGCGAGGTATTTCGTGGATTGTGGATAGATTAGAACTCGCCTTGAACTATCGGGATATGAGTCATGGTCGCGTACCCTCCATATCCTGCCATCATCACTGATTCGCCAATCGATCGAACCATGAAGCTTCACGACATGAGCTCTCACGCCATTTGATTGATTTTCTTTTGAGCCAAATCGATGGGATTTGAACCCAATTGCTCCCCCTTCGAATCCATCCCAATAGGGAATACAACACAATGCTAACGCGTCCTCAAGTAAAGTGTCGTAATTCGTTGTAAAGAACCGGATAGCACCGCGTCGTTCACTAATATTTCTCTGACGGGTGCCAAAAATCGCCTCCATGAACTCCACATGGTTTTCGATTGTTACGATTGGGTCACTGTAAGTACCAACTTTTCTTGGGTTTTCAGTACTGTTTCCATCCACGTAGCCCCAGCGGATGGTATCACCTATCAATTCAGTTAGTCGACCATGAAGGTCATCCAATTCTTGGGTTGTGAAGTTTGCTTTACCGAATCCGATATTCTTCTCTCGTTTTCGCTCCGAAATCGCACGGCAATCCGCAATGTGACTCAGTATATGTTCGACATGACAATTCGATTCGAGTTCATTTTGGATCGCGCTAATTGCAGCAATATGCTTTGGCTCCGTTATGCATGAGATCACGTGGTTTGTAAGAGGCACCATAAGTGGAATACCGGAGTCAACACTAGTACCAGCTCCAAGTAGCCAAGACTGATTCCCCTGACTTAGCAATTTATCGAGCTGTTCCACTAAATCTGATTGGTTTCGACGAAACGACATCTCCCCTCCTCTTCACTACTAGCAACATCAGCGTTCGGTTGTCTGTTCTGAACGTGTAAGGTAGCTAACCTTCAATCGCCAAGCCAGATATGTCTCCGTGATTCCTCTGGTTTTTGCGGTAAAAAATCCGATATGCCATCTTTGTAGGTAGTTCGATATTGTGGAGTTCGGAACCACATCCACCACCGCCGTCGGTTCGATACGCTTTTCGCACCTTCCGGATCATGCGGGTTCAATCAAAATGCTTGTAGTTGGTTATTGCTAATCCATCTCTAGAGGAGGTAAGCGCGTTTCGCTGTTTTATGTTCAACGGTTATCTTCAGCCGTTTTCTAATCGGTTTAGCGTCATACACAGCCATTTAAGGGTTTTACGAATTCGGCGAAGGATAAGGTGCCCAGAGCGCAAGAACTCCCCATCGATCGTCCGTGCTATAGCCATTTTTTCGGTTTGTATACCGAGTATTGCCAGGCCTGTGATAGAGCGAATCGTACTCGAGATGGGGTCGAGTACGACGCATCTGTGATGGAGGGCAAACGAATAGGACGTCAGCGCAGGGGCAAAGCGGTTGAACTACAGTCGCTCATCCACCCCTTTCTCCCCCCGGCCAAAGCCCCGGTGGGAGAGGGGTTGCTAAGCATAAGGTAGGTTAATCACAATCTGCGAAGATTTGCTAAAGGTTTTTTTACTCTCGCGGATAAGCACCCTCGGAAGTTTTTACGCCTTTCCACCGGCGTCCTCATACGCTCATGTTTCCTCAATCACCGTTTATTATAAGCATCGCGGTTGCTTATGGTTCTCAACTGCTGCACGTACCCTACGGTTTCACCACCAATTACTAACCACTCACCACCCCCCTCACACCCTGAACACTTTCATCACTTCGTCGCCTAGGTGGTTGATGACCTTGACGGCGATGCGGCCCGATAGGGGACGCGGGAAGGGGCGGGATAGGGCACTGTTGAGAGTCGACCAAGCGTCGGCGTCGATCTCGGCCTTGAGGGTCGTTTTCAATGCTGTGTACGGGTCGTTCTGTCCCAAAAAGTACGCGTGGCGGACGAAGAAGCTCTCCTCGTTGTAGTCGGTGTCGATGAACCAACACGCAATCCCCTCGGGTCCGTCGCTGCGGACTTCGCCTGTATTGGGATGAAACACGTCAACCCCATTGACCTTCACCCGCATCGATCCAAACCCCTCCTGCAACAATTCCACGTCGGGCTCGCCAAAGATTACAAACAAATTCCCCTTGCCCGTATTCTTTAGGTCGTCTGCCATGTGGAGATCCGCATTCATCCGTGCCTTGAGCACCGGGATGCGGCCTAGTTTGTTGAACTCGGTGGACATGGCATCGAAGTTGAACGCACATGCGATGAGGACGTCGAATCCTGCGTCGCTGGCCTCCCTCGCCGCTAATACCAAATCTTGCCGCTGCACGGTGCCAAACTCCGGGCCGATGAAAATCGCGGCGCGTTTGGAAGAGTGGGCAGTGGAGGATGAAGAGTTATTCGTGGTGGATGGCTGCTCGTTCGTGGACGAGTGATTGGTCGGGTCGGTGGCGGGGTCGGATTGGTAAGTGCCCTCGGCACACACGAGCTCGCCCGGCCAAGCTACCAACGACGTAAACTCGATCCGCCCGTCCTTGTGCGCTTGCTGAACACCCGCCGCGCGCAGATTCTCCAAGATCATCGTCGGGAAGTCTTGAGGTTTGTCGTATCCTCCCTTGCCACTCGCAACCGACCCTTGGCCGATATCCACCAGCTCGTCGTTCTCGTCGATCCCCAACATCCGATGCGGTGAAAGACTTTCGACCGTGAAGGGTCCCGCGACTCGGACCTTCTTTTTGTCCTCGTAGGGCTTGTCGTACAAGTACTCGAACTCGGCTTTGGCGGCGATCGATGCGTCGATCTCTTTTTGACGTGCAATACGTGCTTGCCAGAAGGAAGCCAGGAGTGCTTGGTGGGTAGTGGCTAGTGAGGACTTGGGGTCCGGCTCGCGCGGGATCTCCCACTCCTCGGGTGTGCGAGCCTTGTTCTTCGCGTCTTTCCACTCGCCGGATTTTTTGCCAAGCTCCCCTCGGATCGGTAGGATCTTTTCCTCCCACTTGTCCCAAATCACGTCGATCTCGGCATTGTTGGCGATCGACTTAAGAGTGACATGAGGGACCCGCTCGTAGACAAACCCCATCCGAACGTTGTTCTGCACCGGCTTGGTGCTGGCCGCAGTCCGCGTCACCTCGGCCTCCTTGACCTGCCCCTCCTTGCTATCGGCCAGCAAATAGTAGGGGTACCTTGCCCCCATGATCCTGGCCCTGGCAAGGGCCAATGCCACCCGCGACGTATCGATCGTAATCCATCGTCGCCCCCACTGCTCGGCAACATAAGCTGTTGTGCCAGATCCACAGGTTGGATCAAGAACCAAGTCTCCTGGATCACTAGCCATCAAGATGCATTTGGTAAGTACTTTGGCTGACGTTTGGACAACATAGAATTTTTGTTCGGACCGACTACTAAGCGCAGTGTCGACCCAAATGTTCGTCTCGGGGCGTACCGGATAGTCGTTGTGGAGTCGGATGTATGCAATCGCTGTGGCCCGTCCAACCAGCCGTCCAGAGCGTGATAATGTTCCTAACCCCGACAATGATGTTGACCACCCACGATTTCCTGAGGGACGGTAACCTTTTCCTTCATACAAATACTCAAAAGAGGAATTCGGTCCTCCAGTTTGAGATGTTACTTGATCAAATCTGAAAAGCTCGCCCCTTCCCTCGTTGAAACGTGCGATAGCATCTTCCATTGGTAAAATGTGTCTTGATCCGTCTTTATCCAAAATCCCTCGATAGTCTGGATCAATTCCAGGTTCCCGAGGACGATAAATCGTCCTGAATTTCATGTTGGATTTGTTTTTCGCATACCACACAAGATAGTCGGTAACCGTAGGTAATACTGCGGAGGTTTGAGCGCTCGTTTTTTGAAGTGAGACCAGACTCACGAAGTTTTCGTCCCCGAACACGTCATCCATCAACGCTCGAACCCTATGCACGTTCTCATCGCCGATCTGTACAAAGATCGATCCTGAGTCGGTGAGCAAATCGCGAGCGACGGTGAGGCGATCGCGCAAATACGTCAGGTAACTGTGGATCCCATCGCGCCAGGTGTCGCGGAAGGCTTTTACCTGCTCGGGCTCGCGGGTGATGTGGCTCGCGTTCCCGTCCTTGACGTCCCGGCTCGTTGTCGACCACTGAAAGTTGCTGTTGAACTTGATCCCATAAGGTGGATCAAAGTAGATGCACTGTACCTTGCCTCGCAACCCCTCGCGCTCGGCAAGACTCGCCATGACCTGCAAGGAGTCCCCCAAGATCATGCGGTTGGACCAATGCTGGTCGTGCTGATAGAACTCGGTCTTGGCGTCCCCATCGGGCACACCATTGAAATCATCAAACAACGACAACTGGGTGTACTGCACCTGACCCGAGGACTTCTTGTCCGATGCCTTGGCACTCTCCCGATCGCCCGCCATGCGGATCAGATCGTCGATGAGCACCTTCGGATGCACCTTCTCTTGGATGTACAGCGGCGGTGCATGGACGACCAAATCCGACCAGTCCTGCTCGTCCTTTCCACGCCAGACCAGTTGCGGGTCCAAGTCCGTGTTCCGCGGGTACTTCACCGGCACAGGCGATTGCTGATCGTCGCTGACCATCGGTCGGTACTCGATCGTCGGAATGTTCTTCCGCTTGTCGTCGGTGTGCCGAATCGCATCGACGGATTTGAGGGTCTCTTTGTTGGTGGACTTCTTAGGCATGCGAGTGAGCAGTGATTGGTGAAGAGTGATTGGTGATTCGTCGGGGAAGGGGAGGGGAGTGGCTAGTGGGAGAGGGTGGCTTGGGGAGCGGATTGGCTGGCGCGCTGGATCATTTGGTCGAACTCCGAGGCAAGCTTTTTGGCAAACTCCGATTCGATTTCGTAGATGTCGGAAAACTCGGCGAATGCCCAGCGGCCGTAAGTGCCGAGGTTGTTCACCCCGGGGACCCAATAGGTATCCATCGTCCCTTTCTTCTCTTTGGCATCCTCGCCCCGATACCCTTTGATCTCGACGACCAAATGCAACAGATCCTCGGGACCTTGGTCGTCGTCGATGAGCACAATAAAATCGGGTCGGTACTTGCGCTGCTCTCCACCAAATCGGTAAGGGACCTCGAAACCCAGACTGTGGTTTTTCACATAGGCTCGCACCTTGGGATGGGATTCGGCCACCCGGCAGAATTCCGCTTCCCATTGGCTATCGTAGATCACCCAGTTGATGTGGCAATGCTCGGAGCTGGTCCTCCAGCAATCGGTCTTGCTGGTGTTGAATCGGACGTAATTGGTCGTGCCGGTGGGATTGTAAGCGTCCAGCAGAACCTTCACTGGCCGATCCTCTTTGAAGTGTTCTGAGATGCCGCGCGTGATGCGCTCGCATGCCATGTCGGCGAGCTCTTGGTACATCAGGAGCCCTGGATAGGTTCCTCCTTTGCAGTCCAAGTACCCGTCCATCCACTGTTTGGTGATCCGTTTGAGTTGGCCGAACAGATGGAGTTTGGGTTCTTCGCCCGGATCGCGCCATTTGGTGTAGACGAGCCTCTTGGTGAGTTCGTAGAGGATCGTCGATTGGCGAACTTTATCGAGGTGCTGCAGGCTGAGGTCTTCGGATTTTCCGATGATCCCGGAGCTTTGGGTAAGCGATGGGCCGACCAGATCCGGGGTCAGCACAAGTTCCGAATCGCCATCGAATTTTGCCGAGAGTTGTTCTTCGGGCAGTTCAATGCGGTAGCCTTCGACACGAGGAAATCGAATTTCAAGGTGGTCGCGTTCGGGCCGCATGGCTTTGACTTGGATCGTCTCGCGCGTTTGTTGGACCGGAGCGATCACCGGTTTGGCGGTAAAGTCGAATGGGATCCCAAAGACGTCGGCGTATTCAACGTTGAAGAGCCCTTGTTCGTTCAGATCGTACGATTGGCGTCGGAGGGCTCGCCCGATGACTTGTTCGCACAGCAGTTGGGTGCCAAAGGCTCGGATCCCCAGAACGTGAGTCACCGTGTTGGCGTCCCAGCCTTCGGTGAGCATCGAGACCGAGACGACGCAGCGGATCGAACCTCCGAGCTGGCCGGCTTTGCCGACCGTGTTCATCACCTCGCGTAGGAGCTCTTGGTCGCTGAGGTTTTCGCCCGCGCGCTGGTCGCCCGTCCGTTCGATGATTTCGCGTCGGAAGCGTTCGATTTCGTCGCTAGCCATCTCGCGAAAATTCGCATCGAGCGAATCGTCGGCCTCGAGCTGCTGGCTATCGATCAGCAGGGTATTGGGTCGTGCCAGCGGGGCTCCGGTCGACTCATCAAAGTTACGAAATAGGGCGAGTCGTCCATTTTCGAGCTGGGGCGAGCCGTCTTCGCGTTTGCGGTGGAAACCGGAGACGTAATCGTAAACCAACTTTGAGATGGCGGTATTTTGGCAGACGATGATGAAGCAGGGTGGGACGCTAATGCCGCGTTCTTTCCAGCTCAGAAAAGTCTTTTCATAGTGGCCGTAGAGGGCTTGGATGGCTGTTTGCAATCGGGTGGGCAATTTCAGGGGGTCGTGTTCTTCGCCATGCGAGCGACCTTTTTTGGGCATGTCTTTGCGGATGTTTTCCCAGAGGTTTCGGAACATCGGCATTTCATCGCCTGGGATGTTTTCAGCGACGGGAACGCGGGGCAGTTTCACGATTCCGCATTCGATGGCGTCCATGAGAGAAAAGTCGCTCATGGTCCAATGAAACAGGGTGCCTTCGGCGTACCCCGAGCCTCGCAAGAAGAACGGAGTGGCCGATAGGTCCATCACGCGTGAGATACCTAGTTTGCGTCCGACGGCTTCAAGGCCGGAGATCCAGAGCCGAGCCGCATCGTTGTTCTTCTCTGCTTCCTTTTTCTCGTCGCCTTTGAGTTCCTCGTCGTCGGGCTCGGGAGGTTTCTCTCGGTAGCAGTGGTGGGCTTCGTCGTTGAGTACGACGATGTTCTTCAGGCCCATGAGATCGGGCATCACGCGCTGGATCATTTGGCCTTCGGTTTCGAGCGTGTCGAGCTCTTGGCCGATGCGACCTTGGAGCAGTTGCCGACCCCCTTTGGAAAGTTCGAGTTTTTCGCGGCGTTTGAACGCGTGGAAATTGGTGATGACGATCTTTGCGCGTGCGATATCATCGAGCATATCGTTGGGTACGATTTCGCGCGATTTGTAGTAGCTGTCTGGATCGTTGGGTTGCAGCACGCGGAGTCGATCGCGGATCGTCAGGCCTGGGGCGACGATCAGGAACCCGCGCGAGTAGGTTTTGCTTGTTGGGCGTCGGACGGCATTGACGGTTTGCCATGCGATGAGCATCGCCATGACAGTGGTTTTGCCGGCACCTGTGGCGAGTTTGAGAGCTAGGCGCATCAGCTCGGGGTTGGCTTCTTGGTTAACCCGCTCGAGGTATTCCAAAAGTCGTTTTCCGTCTTTGGTTTTTGGGGCGACTTCGGTGAGCCATATCGCGGTCTCGACGGCTTCGATTTGGCAGAAGAACGGGCGGACTCCAGAGAACTCGTGATTCCTCCAGTGTTGAAGGAGTCGAGCGGTTTCGGGGGTGACGTTCCACTGGGCCGAATTGGGGATCTGACGCCAGAGATCAACGAGTCGGCGGACTTGGTTGATCGTGGCCGTGGTTTCGTAGGATTGGGTTTTCGAGGAGAGGCCGTGACCTTCGTCGAAGGTCAGGTCGTTTTGTTGGTCTTTGCTCGCCGATCGTTTTTTCGGTTTCGGAATAGGGGTGATGAATTCCGCAGGCCGTCGGGATGGGATGGTTTTCTGGGTCGGTTGGCCCGAAAGATCTAGTTCCCAGTGTTGGTTGGGATAGGAGTAGGGTGAGTTAAGGTTCGGTTGATCGAAAAAGGGGTTGGGCATCGGGCGGTCGTCGGGTTTAAAATGGTTGTTTGCTAAAAAATGTGACTGTTAGTTTAGCAAACATTTGTGTGAACGTTGAAAGGAAGCTAGTTAAGCTCCCCCGTCAAAGCCCGGGGGCGAAGGGGGGCCAAGCGGTTATCGGAGCAGGCTTGATGAGTGAAGCTTGAGCATAAACTCGGGGACTGTCCGTGCTTTCTACGCTCGCAAAGCGGTGTTGTGCACCGAACCCCTTTTCCGCTGCCGGTCGCTCTTGGACTTGGCGAACTTTGCGTCTTTGCGGTGAGTTTAGAACCCACCGGACGGCTTGCGCCGTTCCGCTTTTAGCCAAACCTCGGGGACTGTCCCTGGTGTTTCTACGTCCGGGCTC
>Ga0164293_10002316_pt1 | contig 16155 bp, 15 predicted proteins | sample GEODES118metaG_FD_111487 | JGI IMG/M metagenome (GOLD analysis project Ga0164293, IMG submission 111487) | Eutrophic lake water microbial communities from Lake Mendota, Wisconsin, USA - GEODES118 metaG | ecosystem: Environmental > Aquatic > Freshwater > Lake | place: USA: Lake Mendota...
CTCTCAAGAGGCAGTTGACTGGAATGATCCCCGGATTGAATTTGGCAATGGGTATGTTGTTGACAAGGATGAATCAAAAGATGAATCAAAAGAGAATGTGTATACAACTTCTCTCTTCAAAATGTCAGCTCCCGTTGAGTCTCAAGTAGATACAACTTCTCTCTTCAAAATGTCAGCTCCCGTTGAGTCTCGAGTGGTCAAGAAAGAGTACGGAGCTGGCAAAAAGCTTGTAAAGAACTTTAAGCTTCCTCAAGGACCCGACTTCCTCAAAGACATCAAGGAAAATGAACGCATATTCGTATGCAAAAATGACAAAGGTTTCTTTGAGATTTTCATCAAGCTTGCAAAAAAATTAGAGGCTACCGATGCCACTGATATTTCCAAAGTTTGGAGTAATTATCGTTCAGGACCCGGTAGAGCATCATTTGTGCAATACAATGGCGACTTTCTTCGCATCTATGGAACCATGAGAAAAGGAGCAAGTACTAAGACGCAAACCGGTAATAAGAAAAAATCCTTTAAGAATAATGCAGTCGGTTTTTACGAGATGTTTGAAAATTTTCCCAATTTAATTACTGAACTTAAAAATAAGCGTTATATTGCTACTGGCGAACTGTATGCTGTGCCAGTGGTGATGCAAAAGTCTAAGGATACAAAATTATACACCTACTTCCTAGGGACCGATAGAAAGATGTTTCTCTTAGAGTTAGAGCAAGTTGTAGAAAAAGTCAAACTTGATGTAGATGAGTCTGATAATGAGTCTAATGGCGAGTCTGATGACGACTTTGATGACGAGTCTGATGATGACTTTGACACGAGCACTATCAGTGTACTTGCTGATATCGATAGCATTAAATTCACAAAAAGCAATATCGATGATGACGACTTTGACTCGAGCACTGTCGGTATACAGGCTGATATCGCAAGTAGCTTTGAATTCACAGAAAGCAACATTGAGGATGAAGCTGTGTTCGAGCTTAAATTTCAAACTGATACTGACGCTTACGCTCTTGTGGAGATCCTTGCCATGTACTTCAAAAATACACAAAAACATTAATGATTCTTTTAGTGATTCTTAGCATATTACTATCTCTGGATAGTATTTGGTTTGAATGAGCATTAAAATGTTAATAGTTAAAAAATTATTAAACGTTTTAGTGGCTTTATTGGACTATATTTTCTTTGCAAGTGATATAGAGTCCACGGGAACAATCCCTAAACTCATTCATTTAATAGACAAAAAAATAAAAAGAACCTATTACTAACCTTTAAATTTTGAAAGTTAGTAATATCGGCAAAGCCGCGATTTGAGACGGAATCGATAGATAAAACTATCATAATATTTTATAGATAATACTCTTATTGACCTCTTTTATTTGTTATATAAACCAGTTTTACCGCTATTGTTCGCACCAAACAAAGTGGGCTATGCCGATATGAATTTATCTAACTCGTTTTACTCATAAAATATGTGCCAGTGCACGCAAAAAAATGATCACTCGGAACTTTCTTCCATATTCTTATTATTTCGCTTTGCTCGCTAATAAAAAAAATTGAAATTAATAATATATATTACAATATATATTATAATAAATTAATGACATCGTTATATTTATCAAATATTTTTGATTCTCATATTGAGAATATGCAAGATCGAGAAAATCTTGTTAATATTATTACATCACAAAAGTGGAAACCTAATGCTTTAAGGAAAGCTATTGAAGAAGAGCTTCCCCATATTTTTGCCAATATGACACTAGATTTGGGTATGGCTATAGATCTCTGTGCATTTGAAAAAGTTCATAATAGTTCATCACGATATTTCAAAGATGATTTTAATAATTGTCGAGAAGAAATAATAGAACAAGGTTGTATAGTTTATTCAAAACAAGAAGCAAAACAAGAAGCAGGACATGTTTTCAGCGTTGATTGGATGGGAGCTTTCACTTTAATACTCTATCCAATCAATCTAGCATATTTTGATAGAATGGACTATTTTAGATCCATAGATCTTTTCATACTTATTAACTCGCAGAATTGGACTGGTCCTAAATTAAGATCAGTTCTTGAAAAAGAATTTCCAGAAATTTTTGATAATCTGACAATGGATTTAGCTTCAACAATTGATACTCTTGCATTTCACAATGATGAAGATTTTGACCAGACACAGCCTTTTATGTGGTGTCATAAATGGAAGTTCCCTAATTTAGGAGACATGTTTGACGTGGGAGACGATAATGAGTATCTTGTCAAGTGGGTTGGAGCTTTTACTTTTCAATTTCACGTTATAAAAGGACGCGACCATCCACAAAATTACGACTAATACCAAATTATTTTATACTTTCTTTCTAAGGAAAAATAATAACATGTTCACATAAGTTTACACTCTTGAAGATTTAAAATGCCGATTTTTTTAATATATAAATAATTATATATTAAATGTCAATTTTAGCTAAAATTAATGAACCTAAATGTAATTTAGATTCGTCAAAACATAAAAGTGAAGATTATAAAATTACAGCAGTTAAATATTATTTAGAAAATGACACTAATTATACAAAAACTTGTGAAATATTTAAGTGTTCATTATCTAAAAAATCAAAGATTTTTTAGATAAAGTAGGTGCTAATTTTCCTTTAGGAAAATTATGCACGTTCAGAAAGAAGTCTAAAAAGATGGATTGAAAGATATGAAGAGTTAGAAAAAATAAAAAAACTAAGTAGAAAACCAATATCTAATAACTATTTTATTAGCATAAAATTACAATCCATATCATTAAATTTTTAAGTTATTTGATAAAGTTTTATAATATTAGGTAATATTTTAATTACTTTAATTTATCTTAAATAAATAAAATATAATAATATGGATATATTTTTAGAAGATAAATTGAATGAAATTAGAAATATAATATTAATTTTCTTCTTTGGATCTAGTGATAATAGGAAAGTTAAAATAACAACACGATGTAAATCATTATTACAAGGTGATTGGAGTAGGAAATGGTCTGAAAACTTAAAACCATCAAGATTAAATTTAGACAAATTATTAGGAAAAGAAGTTGATATGAATTTTATTTTCAATTGTTTAATTGAAGAATTAAAAATAAAATCAAGTATAAATGAATATAGTTATAATTTTAATCTAAATCGGTTCTTTATTTTTTATAAAGAATTTTATGAAACTTAAATATTTTTTTTTATATTTTAAATATTTTTTATATGAACTATCGTCATTTACTTTTTTATATAATAATATATATGCATTTTCTTTAATTGTTTCTTTTGTTTCTTCAATTATTGGTTCTATAGTACTATCACTTATTACAAATGTTGGTTCACCATTATCATATCTTACATAATAATAATGTCCACTATTGGTATCAGCTCCAATATGTACAACTACTCCTTGAATTTTGTATTTTTTCTTATTAATAATTAATTCTTTATTTATTTCTATTTCAGTCGTAACTTTAGAGGGCATACCTGTCGTCGGATCAAAAGAAAAACGTACTAATTGTATAATAAGATTATCATTTGGATCTAAAGTTATTTTTTTGGTTAAAACAGGACCGGCTACTGTACCGTCCTGTCCACATGCATTTATATTAGCAACCATATCTTCAGGCTGCTGATATACCCAAATTTTTATAGTGGGTGTTAAGATTATTTTTTTTCATATAAATCATGTCAAATTCTAACAAAGTTAGAATTTAATAAACTCAAATTTCATTTGAGTTTGTCATTTAAAATAGTCCCCGCTGTAAAATGTGTTATTTGTAAAAGTTCCATCTATATTATATTTAATATAATGATAATTGATTTTATTTTGAGATATTTAGCTATTTTATTATTTAAAATATTTTAACTCATTCTAAATTAAGAGGTATAAGATTTAACATATCCTTATAAAGTATCTATTGATAAACTGCTTTTTTTAATTCTAAATACTTTTGTTTATATTTAAGATATTTATTTTTAACTTCGGATTTATAAATGAATCTTAATAAACCATTAAAATCTGGTAATGTAATACCTGTATTATTATTTTTAACTAATTTTTTAAAAAAATTATATTCAACGTCACCAAGTACCCATCTATCAAATAACGGTGATGAATTTGCAGAAGCTGGATTTACACGAAACTTATTAAGTAATTTTGTATGTTCAGAATTATCGTCATCTGCATAGAATACTTGTGTAAATATTCCAGAAGTTATGTTTTCAAAAAGTAACTCATCCTTTTCACGTTCATTACCATATACATCAGTAAATGCATCTTCTAATCCAACACATCTTAATAAAGCTATAATTTGATCTTTATAACCTCTGGATGCAATAATTACTTTACAACCATCCTCACGTAATGTTCTTAATCCATTACGTATAAATTTAAATCTAATATTTCCACCAAAAAATTCATTAATTAATAGTTCATTATTTTCTTTATTTTCATCTTCTTTATGTTCAGTTAATATATATTCTTTTAATTCTTTATATTTGTTCACTAAAGGTGATAATACACCAAGGTTATTACCCCAAAACTTTTCAAAATGATTTATATTATTCATATAATAAAAATAGTGTTTTGTTGTTAAAGTACAATCAAAATCAAATACTACTAAACATCTATTAAGAGACACATGATGCGCAGCAATATTACGTGCAGCAATAGCAGGTACAGCAATAGCAGGTGCAGCAATAGCAGGTACAGCAATAGCAGGTGCAGCAATAGCAGGTACAGCAATAGCAGGTGCAGCAATAGCAGGTACAGCAATAGCAGGTACAGCAATAGCACGTGCAGCAATAGCAGGTGCAGCAATAGCAGGTGCAGCAATAGCAGGTATTTCTTTACTAATACGCAATGATTTTACGAGGGAATCCATAAAATTAAAGGATGAACTAAATTTATTATTTGTGCCAAATTCAGTAAATACAAAATTTACACCATCTACTGTTTGTATTAAGAAGTCACACTTTAATTTAAAAAAAAAGTAACTTTTTCCAGTTACAATATTACCATATTCAGAAATGAATTTAACATATATAATATCATTTACATTTATATTTTTAATATCATTTACAGTAATAGAATTTATTGGTAAATTTTCTATATAGTTTTGTATACTTCCTGATGAACAAGCTAACTTAGTAAGCCGAGCACTTAAATCAGTTATAAAGTTATCTGGTTTTGTAGGTGATTCGTTGAATATATTAGGATGTTCACTACTATTTTTATACCATTTTTTTAGCCTATTAGAAAATATTGCTGTAAGAATAAATGGATTAGTAGTAAAATATGTTATTGCGTTAGTTACACTTGAATTAAATATTTGAGTACCATCAAATATTTGAGTATTATTAAATAAAAGTTCCATATATATATATATATAAATTTTTTATATATTTATTTAGCTTTGGACTAATTTTATAATTAAATATTATAATAATCATCTGATTTTGAGTTAATTTTATTGATACATGATAATTTTGTATTAGAGGTTGACATATAATATTATTAAGAAAAATATTACATTATATTATTATATAATGTTTTGTGAATATAAAAATTTATTTGGCAAGGTTGAAAAAAGTGTACATTATTATCGTATATTTAATATAGCAATAATAGATGTTTTACTTACAATAATAGGAGCTTTTTTAATTAATCTTTTTCCTTTACTAACATCTTTATGTGAACAAAATCTAACAATCTTTAATGACTTTTTCTATATTAGTTAAACTATCTAACTTATTTAATCTTGATTTCATCATACTAAAGTAATTTTCAATACTATTTGTAAAATGTTAATAAGGAAATGAATATAATAATGTATTATGCTTATTTAGTAATTCTTTTATTTTTTCATTTGATTTTATATTTTTGTTAACAAAAATATAAAATAACTACTTGCATTATCTAAAATTATCAATTTATTTTTGTATTTTTTTGTAATATATTTTTCTAAAAATTCATATAATCTATCACTATCAATTCCACCTTTATCATATAAATCCCAACCTAAAACACCATTATAAGAAATTGCAAATATACCAGTATATTTATTGATGCATTTTATGTAAATATTCTAGGTACATATAAAAATAAAGGAGAATTTAAAATTAAATTATATAATTATGATGTACCAAGATATATTCCAATATTATAAATTTAAGTTGACATAATATTTATAATTTTTGTAAAAATATCATAATATTGATCATTAAAATTATTTGTAATTAAATATACTGTTGTATCAAATGATGCAATAATATTTTTTTCTTTAATATAATCATATACATAAGATGCTTTAGAAAGAAGGTCATGTTTATATATTTTGACACTAGTGTATTTTTTTAAAATTTCATTATAAAAAGGGGTATTTATATCATTCCATTTTGGTATATAGATATATATACAACAAATATCTTTTTCTAATTTAATTTTAATATAATCAAACATTTGTAATATTAAATCAGCAGTAAATGGTGGATTCATTATATAAATATCATATTTACTTTCAATAAAATTTTGAAAAAAATTTCCTTGTGAGCCAAATTGTTTATCTATTGATAATAAAGAATAAAAATTATCTAGTGTATGATTAAATGGTGATGCAAAACATTCAATTGCATTAATATTTACAAAAAGGTCATATACTTTTGGATTTAATCCCCAAAATCCACCAGAATTAAGACCAAGAATTTTATAGATTAATAATATATTTGTAATATCATACGTTGTTTTATAAATTATATTAGATTTTAATATTTCTATAGTTAATATTGCTATTTTATTTTCATTCTTATATTTATAACTAATATTATATTTATAAATATTTTTATCATGTAATGATATAATTTTTACTGTTATTTTTTTTAATTTATAATCTTTAATATTATATTTTTCATTTATTTCAATATTACAAATTTTTTTAATTTGTTCTACTAATAATAAAAAATCTTTATCTATATTTTTTCTATTATTATATAAATTTATAAAAAATTGTCCATATACTTTTTCAAAATTATATTTATTTTTATCAATACATTTTTTGTCTATAATATTATCTAAGTGACAATAAAATAATAAAATATATTTATTATCATTTATTTTTTTTAATTTTATTGTTTTAATATCTGAATTATAATTTTTCTTTTTACCACCAACTTGTTCATATTTTATTAATTCTAAATATTTTTTTTTATATTTAAGATATTTATAATAATAATTATTCATAATATATTATTATAGAATAAAATAAGCTTTTTTATATTATTTCAAAGAAATTGATAGATTGCTCGCAATTTAGCAATATTATTATAAAGTCACGTGCATGGCACGATATTATCCCTTAATAAAAGAAATAGTTCGATGCTATTCCTTTATTTAACTTGCTTAGCTCCTCAAATAAAAAAATTGAAATATTTAGGGCCTATTGATTTCATAATATTTTAGGCTGTATTCACAATTCACAAGTTGTATCCAAAAATCGCAAGATGAACAGAAACAACATTGTTAAAGACTTAGTAAAAGTTAACAGTTATGTCAATGCAAACGGTACTATCGTTGACATGCATTATCGCTCTTGGCCTACACCCCACCCCCACATCACCCCCTGCCACCGCACCGCTCCCCCTGCTCACTCTTCCCCCACTGAAACTTATGCTCAGGCTCAGGCTAGGGTTGCTGGTGAGGTCCATGCTGTCAAGATTAAACAGCTAGAACAAAGTAAGCAGCGGGTGGAAAAAGAGTTTTCTCAAATGATGTTAAGTTTGTATGGACCGTTGAAGAAACCCGGTTTTTAGTTAGTTTATATATTGAGTGTCTGAGTGTTTAATATCTTCACTAAAATTTTAGTAGATATATTAAACAATTTAAAATAGATAAATCGTTTTGTCACTCATGATATAATAAAAAAACTTGGATATAATTTTGCAATACGCTTCATTTAGATCATCTGTAAAGGTAACTTGTTGTCGTGAAAAAAGATTATGACAAATTACAGAATTGCAAGTGTTGATAATTTTAGTATAATTTCTAATAAATAATTTAAAATAAATAAATCGTATTGTCACTCATGATATAATAAAAAAACTGATCGAAGAGGTTACCAAAAAAAACTTACACAGTGGCAGGATATAGTTTTGTCAGAATATTGCATGCAGGCTCATACGCTTTATCTAGATCGTCTGTGAAGGTTTCTTGTTGTCGTGAAAATTGATTGTGACAGATTACCGAGTCGCATACCTCTTCAATGAATTGCAAGTATTGATGATTTCTTAATTTCTCCAAAGGGAGTTCGTCAATCTTCTTTAAAAGAGCAAAATAGCTCATAAAGTTAAAACGGCTGACAGAACTCATGTTGGTGATTACTAATATTAATATTAAGAACAAATATATATTAAAAATTTCAATTTTTTTGAGATAATATCGGCATAGCCCACTTTGTTTTTTATTAAAATATTTTATATTGTGCCTATTTCTAATAAAATATCCTAATAACCAATCTTATGAATAATATAGCTTATAAATATGATAAAACAACTAAAAATTTTATTGCTGTTGATGAAATGTGGTTTTGCCAATATTATTAAATTATGTTGTTAGTATGAGAATGTATGATATTAAAAGCTTCTTTGAATCTAATACTGATGTTTTAGATGAAAAACAAAAGATTATAAGTAAGATAAATAGTAGAGAAGGAGCTTATTATAATGACAAATTAAAAGATGTGAAATTGATGATATATAATAATAGAGATAAAGTATCAAAAGAACTCATTCAAACATTAGAAATTATTGTTTAATTATTCTAAAACAATCCTAAATCGTATATCATACTTAAAAATACACAATTCAACTATATTATTTTATCTAACCCATTTTACTCGTAAGAAGGACATTAACAGCAAAAAATTGTTCGCAGCAATTTTTTAATTAATTACATTTAATTAAAAAATTGAAGTTAATACATAAATATTAATAATAATAATATTATAATATGAAAACTAATATAATTTTAAATGAAAATATAAAATATGATAAAATATATCATATCTCAGATATACATATTAGAAATACAGAAGAACATATTAATATATATCAACACGTTTTTAATAACTTATATAAATATTTACACACTGTAAAATCCGATAAATCTTTAATAGTAATAACAGGTGATATTTTACATAATAAAGATAAATTAACAACAACAAGTGAAACATTATGTGTTGATTTTTTAGAAAAATTATCATCAATAATGACAACAATATTAATACCAGGAAACCACGATTTTAATGAAAAAGCAAATACAAGAAAAGATTCATTATCAACAATATTATATAAGAGACCATTTAATAATTTGTACTATTTAAAAAACTCAGGTGTATATAAGTTTTCAAATATCTTATTTGGATTTTCATCCCTAATAGATAATAAGTTTATTAAAGCATCAGATATTAATGATTATGGAATTAAAATTGGACTATATCACGGTGCTGTAGCAAATAGTAAAAACTCTAAAGGGTTTGAATTTAGTAAAAATTCAATTACTAATTTTGAAGGATACGATTTTGTATTATTAGGTGATATTCATTATTATCAATATCTAAATGAAGAAAAAACAATTGCTTATGCATCAAGTTTAATATCACAAAATTTTGCAGAAACAGATTTATATCACGGTGTATTAGTTTGGGATTTAAAAAATAAATGTTCATTATTAGGAAAAAGCAAGGCTTTTCCTAATAAAGTAGCTGGAGAAAAACAACGTTTTTCTCCATGTTCATCATATAAAATAATCCATAATGATTACAGATACGATGAAATAGATATAAAAAATAATAATATTTTTTATAAAGATACTCTAACAAAATTAGATAAATTAGAATTACCATCACACGGGAAATTAAGAATAAATACAATGAATAATGAACAATAATTTTATAATAAAATAACTTTCGACATTAAAAATAAATACCCAAATTTAAATATTGTACATAATAAATTACTTTTAAATAACTTATCGTCAGAAAATCAAATAAAAAAAACTAATGTTATAACATTGCAATCAGTAGTTAATACAGAAATTGATAAACTTCCAGAAGTAAGCAAAAAATATGTGGAAAAAGTTTTACTAAAAGAAATACATTCAGCTATTCAATCTGTTGATGAAAAAATAAATTGGAGATTATTATCATTAGAATTTTCAAATATGTTTTCATATGGTCCAAATAATCTAATTGATTTTACAAAATTAACATTTGATGAGATTACAGGACTATTTGGTCCTAATTCAATTGGTAAATCATCATTAATTGATGTATTATTATTCAGTTTATTCGACGATTATAGTAGGAATTATCAAGAAAGAAATAAAAAATTAAATAGTAATATAATAAATACCAGAGAAAAAATATGTTCTTGTAAAGTAAGTTTTAGTATTGATAATACGATTTATCATATTGAAAAAGAAGGAAAACGATATAGTGCCAAGTCAGAGAATACATTTGATACATTTAAATTTACAAATTATGATTTTTATAAAATGGAATCAAATAATAAAATACAATTAAATGGTCAAGATCGTATTGAAACATTAGATAAAATTAAAAAATTAATAGGAGATTATGATGATTTTTGTATTAGTTCTATATGTTTACAAAGTAATCATAAAGGCAAAATTGACTTTTTTAATATGTCACCTGTTGACAAAAAAGTATTTTTAAATGAACGATTAAAATTTGATATTTTCAAAAATATAGAGTCAAAGTACAAAGATTTATTGAAAGAAACAAAAATTAATTTGAAAAATATAGAAAATTTAGATGAATATATGAATTATAATCATAATATAGATAATATGATTAATGAACTAGAATTATCAATTAATAATTTTAAACAAGAAAAAATTAAATTAGATAAACATCATGAAAATAAAAATGATAAATTAAATAAATTATTCAAACAATTAAAACCAGTTGATAATTCATTGGATTGTGAATTATTAGATAAACAAGAAATACAAGATAATATAATGTTGTTATCTGATAAATTAGTTAAATATAACAAAATTGATTTTGACAATCAAATTGAAGATTTGTATAATGAAAATTTAAGTTTATCTGCAAAATTAACTTCAAGCAATGACAATTTAGATTTAGATGACTTGAAAACCAAAAAAACAGAACTGAACAACAAAATAGTTTTAGTCAAATCAAAAATATCAAAACTTAATTTTATAAATAATAAAGAACAAATTATAGAATCCAATAATAAATTTGAAAAACAAAAAATGGAAAATATAATATTGTTAAATAATAAAATAACTTCTGAGTTAAAAATTATTCCAAAAAATAAAATTCCAAATAAAATATTAGAAAATTTGAATCAAATTTTTGCAAATATAAATATTCAAGATATTGAAAGTAAAATAAATGATTCCAAAATATTTATTCTTAATTTGGAAAACAATATTAATCAATTGAGTAATACTATCGAAAATTTAGAAAAAATAACTCAAAATTGTGATGATATTATTGATGTGAACAAAATTAAAAAATTATATAATACCATTCATTACGATAAGTATTGTAAAAATATGAAGTGTATACTAGCTGATTATGATGAATATTATGAACTCAATAAAATTATCGAAACTAATACCGATATTTTAACATTATTGTACGGTTTTAATAAATGTATCAATAAGTCTTGTACTAACTGTGTAAAACATTCTAATGATATCTCACAATTATTTTCAAAACTAAAAATCAATAAAGAGTACAAACTAATTCAAATAAAATTTAATGAATTACATAAATATAAATTAGAATATGATGAAATAGTTACTTATCATAATAAAATTAAACTTATTAACTCCAATAAAACAATTGAACTTTTTAAATTAATTCAAGAACATGAACAAACTAATTTAGAAAAACTTTTGGTTCAACTTAATGATAATACAATTCATGATTTTAAAATGTTTTTACAAGATAACATATACAAATTTAACCAACATAATTATATTATTGAATTAGACCAAATTACTAACACCATTTATGAACCATATCAAATATTATTAGAACAACTTGAGAAAGCTAGCGAATATAATGACCTTGTTAATATTCTGGAATCTCAGATTTTTGATGTCAATAAACAAATACAAAATTATGAAAAAGATAAAGAATTATTAAATAAAATTGATTTCAATAAAAATAAAATAAGTGAACTTAAAATAACTAAAAATAAACAAAAAATTATTAATGATGAATTATTAAAATTAAAGTATAAACTGGAAAATATTTATAACTCTGAATATAATACTGATATTTATATACAAATAAATAATATTAAAAATGATATTCAATTAATTACACAAACTATAATTAATAAAAATAATATTTTTAATAACAATAATTTTGAATACAAAAAACTTAAAAATAATAAATTAAATTACATGAAATTTATTGGAGAAATAAATAATTATAATAAATTAATTGATATTTATGAAAATATAATTAAAATAACTGGACCAAAAGGTATTCCTCGTCAAATTATTAATATAAAATTACAACAAATTGAAGATACTGTTAATGGTATTATTCTACCATTTGTTAATAAAAAGATTAATATAACAAAAGATATTGATGATATTAAAATTTTAATTAATGATGGAATCAATAAATATTATTCTTGTGGTGGTATGGAAAATTTTATTATTTCTATGGCATTTAAAATTGCATTTACCAATACATTTAATATACCAAATATTGGTATTCTAATTATCGATGAAGGAGTTAGTGTACTTGATAAAAACCATACTAATAATTTCTCTGTTATCTCTACTTTTATTAAGAAGTATTACAATCATATAATTTTAATCACTCATATTGATACATTTTATGACTTCACAATTGACAACATAAATATTACAAAAAATAAATACAAACAATCACTCGTTTATTATACGAATCAAATCGTAGAAGACGACACAAATAAACCTATTAGTAATACAAAACAAATGAATAAGACGAAACAAACTAAATCAAAGAAGAATAAACTATTGGAAATTGATGTGTAAAACTTTTATAAAATATTTAAAAAAAATATATAGTAAAATTATTTTTAGATTTTTCATTCAAATTAATTTATCTGGTCAAAATTTCACCAAATAAATTTTATTTAACTTTTTTAAATTATTTTTAGATTTAAAAAACAAATATTAGAAATAATGAATAAACAATGTAAAGTACATCCTAAAACTTTTACCAAAATAAATAAACAATTAAATACCATAAATAATTATAATATTATTCAACTAGGTATAAAAAAATTATATAAAGTATTCACTAAAAAAGAACATTCAGGCAAAAATCTTTGATTTTTTGCCTGAAGAACAAATTGAACTTCTCAATACTGGTAATATGTGTCTTGAAACATTAGTTGAGAAAGCTCATTTTAATCATAAATACCCACAATTTAAAAATATATTAATAACAAATTTACAAAATAATTTAGCATATAAATATAATGCTATTACTAATAATTTTGATGTGGTAACTAAAAAAGAATTATTAGAAGATATTATAAGCGAACGTATGTATGATATTGAAGAATTTTTTAATAATTACAAAGATGATAACATAGCTATGTTAAACTGATAAAAATAATATAAAATTATATACATTTTATATTATTTAAAAATTTAAAAATCAATAAAATAACAATATTATTATTTTATTATTATAATAATATTGATAAAAATCATGTATTTTTTAACAGTTAAACATTGCTATAAATACTTTATTACAGAGGGGACTATTTTAAATGACACGAAATTAATTTAAAGATTTATTATAATTAATGAAAGTAAGTGATTTTATTTCATACCACGTTATTAGTTTGAATTAATACCATATAAAATGGATTAAGTCTAGATGCGAATTAATTATATGTATAACTATATAACATTTTGGTTTTCATTCATACCCATTTCACAATGGTTAAACTATATAAATATAGTTTAAAAGCAATTAAATGATGCTTGTATTACCCAAATTTTTATAACGGGTTCATTGAGACTATTTTAAATCGTGTCATTTAAAATAGTCCCCGCTGTAAAATTAAGGTTAATGATATTATAACTAATTTGGAATAAAATATAATAAATATTTTATTATCTAACTTTATTTTTTAATTATAAAAACTATTTCTGATTCATAGATAAAATATTTATTATATTTTATCTCTAAATATTGCTATTTTATGATACTAAAATACGGCTTTGCCGCAATATACCTTAATAACTTTGGGCGAATTTCAGATGATATGACGTACGTTCTCCAACAAAGTTGGAGAACCTAGATTGGATAAATTAAACATTTATTTCCTTGGAATTTTTCTTAGTCTTCTTTGGTTTATCAACAATATCTTCAACAATCTCTTTCGTTTCAGTTTTATCTTCTTTCTTATTATCAGATTCCGATGATGATTCATTAATAATTTCTTTTTTACTTTTACATGAATGTTTATGTCTTGCTAAAGATCTTAAATTATCTGTCTCATATTTCTTACATATATCACATATCAATAAATTCTTTTTATTATTTGCATAATAATTTGATAAAAATAATTCTAAATTTGGTAAATTAATCTCAGTTAATTGTTCCAAACTTTTTTTATAATACTCTTTTAATGATGTTATTAATTTATCCTTCTGAATTATAAATGACTGAAACTCGTTATTAATATCATATAATAATTCCTTTGATATAGTTGTTTGTTTATCACTTATATTATTTATTTTATTCGATAAAATATCTATTATATTTACAGCCAAATTAATTTTGTAAAATTCATTATCAACATTATGAACATATACTAATATATTATTATCATGAATATCTATCTGAAAATTATCTTTACCCACTATACCAGATTGTTGTGATAACATTATCCCATTTGATTTATTTATACTCACATCTCGTAAAAATTTATCTACCTCATCTTTATTTACATGTGTATTATAATTCTTATTCTCTAATAATATTACATTCTTATCTTTTCTTTTTAATAATATATCACACATACCTTTCTTACCAGTTGTATTAACTATTTCAGCTGATGGATAATTTTCACATAAAATATTATATAATATTCCTTCACCCAGTTCACCTTTCCCTACCGATTTTTTATATTTATTTAAATAATTTGTTAATTCATCATTCATCTTATCCTGAACAACATTATTTTTTGATGATATATCTTTAATATTATTCAAATTATTAGTTAATCTATCTTCTGTCATTAATATATATTTTAATAACTGTTCTTGGATATTTGATATCATATTATTTGATTTCGTTTCTATAATTAATGATATCTTATCCATCGACATATCATTCATATTATTATTTATCAATTGATTTGTATCTTCCTTAAACTTTTTAATTATATCATTAAAATACATATTCTGAGATTTTGGTATCACATCATTTATCAATAATTGAATCTTATCACTTAAAATCTGATTCTGTTTCTCTAATGTCGCACTTACGTTAAGTATAGATTCATTCTCATTCGTTTTTAATGTACTCTTCACCTCATTAACATACATTTCTTTTGTCTCATACATCTTAGCAACCAATGATTGAGTCATATTAGATAACAATAATTTGATATGTTCCATATCACTTTTTATACTATCATTCGTACTCATATATACACTCTTCAAATTAGATAACTCATTTTTATATACCTCAGATGATAATGTTACTAATGATAATAAATTATTAATATCTTTATTCTGAACAGTTAATGATCTCATAATCTCATTCACAACAATTGGATTATCTAACGATGCAGATGATATATTCTCTAATAATTCTACATATAGTAAATTAATCTTCTCAAAATCTAGATGCTTGTTTTTATTATAAAATTCTATCACTTTTTTATTTGTAATTACTAGTTTATCATTTTGAACAAATTTACTCATTATATTACTATATATTTTATATTTCTTTAAAACCAGGTGAAAAAAACTATAATCACACTTTTTATAAAATCATAATTATATAACCAGGTGAAAAAAACTATAATCACACTTTTTATAAAATCATAATTATATAACCAGGTGAAAAAAACTATA
>Ga0164293_10002317_pt1 | contig 16153 bp, 12 predicted proteins | sample GEODES118metaG_FD_111487 | JGI IMG/M metagenome (GOLD analysis project Ga0164293, IMG submission 111487) | Eutrophic lake water microbial communities from Lake Mendota, Wisconsin, USA - GEODES118 metaG | ecosystem: Environmental > Aquatic > Freshwater > Lake | place: USA: Lake Mendota...
CTCTAGAAAAGGGTCATAAAGAATCTAGTTTAGAAAGTAGGGAAACCCAGCTAGAAGAGAGTGAACAACAAACGGAAAGAGTAGATAATGTAGAACAACCTCTAGAACAGGGTCGTCCCGAATCTAGTTTAGAAAGTAGGGAAACCCTGCCAGAAGAGAGTGAACAACAACCGGATAGAGTAGATAATGTAGAACAACCTCTAGAAAAGGGTCATCAAGAATCTAGTTTAGAAAGTAGGGAAACCTTGGCAGAAGAGAGTGAACAATCAATGATTGGAGAACAAAACACTATAAGAACAAACAACGAAAACGATAATCAATCATCAAGTTTAGCAGATAAAGAATCGATTGTTAAAATAGGAGATGAACAACCTGTTGAACATAATGAATTACTAAAGGAATCTATACATGATAAAAATAATAATGATAGAGTAATATTAAATAAAAAAGAATTTAACAATTTATTAATGTCTATTCCAGATAATAGTTCATTAAGTCAAAATAACCATAATTTATTAGTATTTAATAATGATATTAAAGAATTACTTAACTTTAATACAAATGAGAGCACTCATATTTTATCAAAAAAAAAATTATTACTATACGATGAACTAAAAATGTCTAATGTTGATATTAAATCAACATTAAATTCATATAATAGAAAACTTTTAAAATATTAATAATAATATATGACAATAGATACAAAATTATTATTAGAAGTTATTCAAGTTCCTGCTCCTTCCGGATTAGAATATATAATGAAAGAATATTTATTAAAATTTGGTAAGGATAATTTAAAGGATACTGATGTTTTAATAGACAATGGAGAAGTATTTTATTATAAAAAATCAGAGAATAAAGATGCTAAAACAGTATTATTTGATGCTCATATTGACCATGTTAGCATGCGTATTATGAATATAACAGATAATGGGTTTTTAATTTGTCGCAGTTTTGGAGTAAATGATGCTGACCTATATGGTAAAGAAGTCAAAATTCTAACAAAAAAAGGATTAATAAGTGGTTTAATAACAATAAATCCTCCACATCTAGATATAAAAAATAAACAATTATTGGTTGATATTTTTGCTAAAAACAAAAAAGAGGCTAGTAAATTAGTAGATATAGGAGATGCTATATTTTATAGACCGTATTGTAAAATTATAAATAATTTTTTAACGGGAACATCTCTAGATAATCATATTGGTGTTTTTTGCTTATTAAGTTTAGCATTACTTGTAGATAAAATAGAAAATATAAAATTTAATATTATTTTTCATTTTAGCTCTCGGGAGGAGACTGGAAATCTTAAATATATGTCGATGCTTTCGGAACATACTAAATTATCAAAAAATATAAATTTAATATTTGTTATTGATGCTGATTTAGCAAATGATGTATATAATCTAATAAGAGATGATTTACCAGAATCAGCATTAGGAAAAGGTCCTATTATTTCTCGTAATATACGTGATGATTATGAAGTATATGAATATATAATGAGCATAATTGGTAAAATACCATATCAGTTAGTAATGTCTGATGGTGATGGTGGTAATAATTTGTTAGAATATGGTAAATTAAATGTTTATGGACAATCAATAGGTATTCCATTAAGATACATGCATAGTTCAGTTGAAACATGTTATCTAGACGATTTAGAGTGGACAATTAAATTATTATTTAATATAGTATCTAATTTAGAAAAATTTAAATGGTAAAATCTCTATATAACAAAATTTATAAATATATCTTATAAATTTAAGTTATATTACATTAGTTAATGAAATATATTTATGCGTCATACGTATCATCTCTATATAGTATTTGACATGCCCCAGTAGCACATGAATACCCGGTTGGTCCTAAAGATAATAGTGATAAATCTCTAGCTAACGTCAGCGGTAACGGCTTATAATATTGTTGATTCATTATATTACTTGGGGATTTTCCGTCATCTGGCACAACATTTCTAGGATTGAACCGATACCAATCTAATTGGCTAACTTGTGGCTTACAATGATAAGCTGATTTTATATCTCTACACTCATGTGTATATTTAAAATATTTATCTGATTCTGGAGTATAATCATATGCATATAAATAATCAAAAAAAGGAAACATATTGAACCGATCCTCGTTAAAATGTTCTTTAATCCTGGTTATTAAATCATTAATTAACGGCATTCTTTCACCTTCCATTTCAAAAGGGACGGTACTTCGTGATGATTTTTTTAATTCTATTAATAAATCGTCAGAAACTCCATCTAAATTTTGTTCATTAATTTGTTCACTTTCAAACATTCGTGATGGCAATACAGTATCTTTTTTTCTATTTAATTTATTTCTAATAGCATTAAAATCATTCACACATATATAATAAAATAATTCAACATAATCATTAAAAAATGTATCAAAAATTGATCGCATATTATTTGGAATCACGCCGCAAATTAACTGATTACTTCTGCTCATCAACACCATAAAAATACCAAAATATTTTAATATATTCATAAATGCTAATTTATTATTAATAGGTAGGTCATCATATACATTTGTTCTACCACAATATAAAAGGTCTAGAGTATGAGCAATTGTATGTAACCAATTAACTGCTGCTAATTCTAGTTGTTCAGGTGGATTCCATAAATGTAAATATTGTAAAAAATGATTAATTTTTCGTGTATCAGATAATCCATTATGTACACAAGGACTAGCCGATAAATGGAAATGTTCTGAACGTAATATCCAAGTTGTATTATTTGAATCTAATACTTCAAGTAAGTGTATGTCCGGATAGTATCTAGAACGACCAGCTATACTTGTTATTTGATTAATTGCGGTTTGTAATATTTGAACTAAAAACAAATTATATTCATTCGTTGTATCAAGTAATAATAAATGAGGATCAGGTAATCGCATGCTATGTAAAGTGTTAAAATTTACATTTAGATATTCAGGTTGTATACATAAATTATTGTACATAGTTAAATTAAATAAAGAGTGTTGTATCGATAGTTTACTTAGATTTTCATTTTTTAGAATATGAGTACAACATTCATCACCTATTCCATATCCTATTGAGCAGACAGAGCTATTTTTTTTTAGACCTTTAATTTCTATACCATTATCCTTTGAAATACTATCTACTAATTCAAATACATTCTGATGTTTTAATTGTTTAATACCCTTATGATCAGTATATATATATTCTTGTATTCTTTTTTTATCTTCTCTAAAATATTCATCAATAATAATAACATATTCACAACACATGCGTACAACTGGGTCAATAAATTTATATGTAATTACACAATCAAATATATTTTTTATTGACAATATTGGTTTTCCTCCATAAGCGATTATCTCTTTATGTTGTGTTTCCTGTGTTAATTTTTTTATAGCACTATGATTTGGTTTTGAAATAGTAATCTTATTGTAATCAATAATATTATTTATAGTTTTTTTACTTAAATTCGTTATCTCAAACGTATAATTATTATCTATATGTATATTAATATTATTATTTAGTTCACTAATTACATCGAAATATCGACTTTCATATTTATTTAAAATGACTTGTACTGTATTATTATTTAGTATTTTATATATATTTTTTTCAATATTTACATTCTCAATGGGCGGCATAATCATTTTAATATCAGCAATCGCAATAAATTCAGAATATTCTATTTTTTTAGTATTATCATCGATAAATCCAAAAAATATTCCTTCCAATTCATGATGATGTGATTTGATAATTCTTTGATAGTAAGGTAATTTTTTAACTTCTTGCGATTCCATATATTTATAAAGTAATATTTTAATAATGGGGGTTTAAAGAAACATAATTTTCATTATGCAGATTAGCTGATAGAGTAGGGTCATTTGCGTTAATATTTTTAGGATTCATTTCTCTCCATAGATTATTTGATACTTGTGGTCTACAATGATATGTATTTCTTTTTACATCATAACAATTAGGTTTTATATTAAAAGAAGTGCTATTAGGAATTGGTTGAAAAGAATATTGATAATTAAAAAATGGAAACCCATTTAGTCTCGGACTATCAAAATCTCTTTTTATTCTAGCGATAATATCATCTATTAATGGTTGTCGATCATCACCATGTGTAAAAGCTACTTGACTATTTGATGTAGCTTTCAATTCTAATAAAAAGCTGTCATTGACACCATCATCATTTGGACTTTTTTGTCTGCTTAATTTTCTTTGAATTGAATTCATATCATTCATGCATATGTAAAAAAATAACTCAGTATAATTTTGGGAATAACGATTTAAATATGGAATAACACCACATATTGGAAATTTATTTTTATTCATTATGCGTATAAATATTTGAAAATAATGTAATATTTTATAAAACATCCATTTTTTTGGTTCACCGCCGAAAGCGATATGGGTAACTGGTGTTCCACAATACAATCTATCAAGGCCATGAGCTATATTATGTATCCACGTCACTGCCTCAAAATGAACTAAATCATTATTCGGCCATAAATTTAAATATTTTAAGAAATAATTAATTTTGCCTTTAAATGCTAGACCATTATGAACACATGGGCTTTTAGATAAATGATAATGTTCTGAACGCATAATCCATATATCATTATTTGGGTCTAGTAATTCTAGTAAGTGAATTTTAGGATAATAATTTTGTTGTGCCCGTAGTTCTGGACCTCCGTCACGACCTCCTGTTACTATCATTTGATTAATAATTTCTTGCATTATTTTAACCTTAATCACATTAGCTGGAGTATTATGATGAGGAAGTAATAAAGTATAAGCGGGAGCTAAATTTAAATCATACATACTATAAAAAGGTGAGTCTAAATATTTATGATGTGTTTTTTTTAAATTATATTCTGTTACATCAAACATATTGAATTTTATTGATATAAACTGATGAATTGAATGATCAAGTATACTATAACAACACATTGAAATATTTTGATCATCTATATCGTTATCAGTCCATCTAGAATTCATCCATTGTTCTACTCTATCTTCTAATATATTCCCGCCAGCATCTATAAAAAAATCCACACGATTATCTATAGGATTCATCTGATTAGCAGGAATCCCTCTTCTAATACCATTTATTTCTACTACATACATACCAGGTATAAGCTCAGCTACTATAATACCATTTAAAGGACTGCCCAAGATCTGGACACGGCATCCTGAGTAGAATCGTTTATTCACATCTTTATCAAATTTAGCGACATATTTACAAACTGATAATATAACTGGCTCATAAACTTTATAGATTATAGTAAGATCATAGTGTTTTCTTAAATTGAATAATCTACCTCCCGTTTGGTCAATATTGACTATTTTTTTTTCTTTATCATTTTCTTCTTTTGTATCAGTTTTTTCATCAATTTCATCAATTTCTTCTATTTTGTCTTCTATTTCTTTTATGTATTGATTAAAATTTTTAATTTTTTCAATAGTATGTTCATTAAGATTATTTAATAATAAAGTATATTTTTCATGAGGTGATTCTTTATCAGGTAAATTATTATTATAATCAAAATAACGGCTTTCAGCTAAATTTAATTTAACCTGTACAGTATTGTCATCAATAATTTCATATATATTATCTACTGTATCGTTATTAATTTCAGGCGGCAAAATCATTTTAATTTTATTTACTGAAATAAATTCAGAATATTCTATAGTATTTGTAGTATAATTAATAAAAGCAAAGTATAAACCTTCAAATTCATGATGATGTGATTGGATAATTCTTTGATAGTAAGGTAATTTTTCAAAATCTTCGTTGAATTCCGATTCCATATATTTATATAAAAATATTTTAATAATATAATTAAATATATATTTGAAAGATTATATTGTTGTAGCAAAATTATTTTAAAAATGATTTATTAATATTAAAAATAGTAAGCAGTAAATTATATGATATTGTAAAAATAATTAAAATATTTAGTAATATTATATGAAAAAAGTAGCATTTATTCAATCAAGAGAATATTTTACACAGGACCAACAAAATAAATATTTAAGTGATATATTATCTATTACCACTACAAATCCTGTTGAAATTTACAAATTTATAAAATCTAATGCTAATAAAAATTGTATTTTTAAATATATTTTACATATTGATTCCGGTGTTTTAAGTTCGTTAATCGATTATATCTATGAAAAGAAAAATAAATCAGTTAATGTTAAAGCACTTTTATCAAAATGTACACTAGTTGCTACATTTTCTAATGCTGATAGTGTTAGAGAAAAAAATATTAAATTACAGACAAATATTTTATTTTCACTAAGTCCAATAAGTAGTGTGTTAAAAGTATTAAATGTTCCTCTGGGAAAATATATGTATATAATATCTGATACTAATACACCTTATTATAATGAAATATATAATAGTATTTCTAATCCTAAATTTAGAATTTCTGACCCTAATTTAACCATTGAAGTGATAAATAATTTTAATTTAATAGGTGGGTTAATAGTTTTTGCGTTAGATAAAAATGAAGAATATTCAAAGTGTGCTAATTTAATTTTAAGTAGTGATTGGCGAAAAGCAATATGTTATATAGAAATTGGTAATAATGATAGTATATTAAAATTAAAAGATATCGTAGCAAAAATACATTGTATATCATCTGGTTTATCAATAACAGGTGATATTTATTATTATAGTGATCTAAATAATTTATTATTATACGAAAATTGTGCTGTAATATTATTAAATCAATATAAATTATGGGAACAACATATTCAAAATAAAGTAATTTCAATAACACCAGCAAATCATAATACTCACTGGACATGTATTCAATAAAATATCATTCTAATCCTATTTTGTTATATTAAAAAATATTCAATACTTATAGTTAAGTGTATTAAATATAGAAAAAAATAGTATTAATTTTACAATTATATAATAAAAATATAATAAATATAATATATGGAAACAATTCAAATTGATGTATTGATGTCTTTTTATAAATGGCAATTAATGGTAAAGTCTTTTCATTTTTGTACAAAATATAATGTAAGACATGAAGCAGCTGGTAAATATTTAGATAATTTTATGGAAGATTATGACAAATTTATGGAAGTATGTATGGGACATCATGGTCAGTTAGAAATGAATAGGGAATTTAATATAACACTAGATGAAATAAATGATGATAATATATTAGAACATGTTGAGCAATTTAGTACAATTTTAAATCATTTACGTGTTCCATATGAAGAACATACGGATTTATTAAATATAATTGATGAAATGGAAGCAAATCTTAATAGACTAGTATACTTATTAAAATTAAATTAAATAAATATTATAGAAATAATTATTTCTTTAAAATTTATTTACTTGGTTGGTTTTCTTCCGCGTGGTTGTTTCATTTTTTTCTGTTCTTCTATTTTTTTCTTTTCAGCAGCTTCTTCTTCAGAACGTATTGTTCGCATAAATTCCCATTCATCAAAATTAAAAAAGAAATGATTTTGAGGGGATATATATTGTTTATGTCGTAGTAACAATTCAATTAATTCACATAATGAACCTGATTTAGCAAAAACTTTATATATATCTTCATGTTTATTAATTTTACTTTTACTATCTAAAAATTTCTCTATTTTTTTACTTTTTGTTCCTAATAAATATTGTATTAAATCAATCAATTCAGGCTTGTTAATATTTAAATATGTAGCTGTACCACAAACAGCTCCTTTTATTTCTGATTTATTTTGTCTAGAATCATCTTTATTTTTTTTAGTATTATGATTACGTTTATCAACAAGATAAAATTCAATTTCATTCTTAAATTCTCCAATTTCTTCTTCTGCTTTTAATTTAGCCATACTACGTCTTTCTTTTTCTTGTAAATATCCATATACTATATCACTTACATAATCAATTTTTAATTGGTCATACGTATAACTATATTTTTCTCTATAAGAAATTAAATCAATTGATTCAGCGGGTTCAAACATTAGTGTTTCTACATTATATTTGAAAAAATATGCCTCAGCAATACGTTTTTTTGTATCTGGAAAGTAAGTGCTATTATATAATCTAAAAACATTTGGGAGTCCACTTCCATCTAAACGAAAAATACTATTACGAGTGCTACCATTTTGCGGTTCATACATTTCAAATATAGCATTTTCCAATTTATTATTAGGATCTTTGACGCCACCATTTTTTATATTATTTTCTAATACATAACTAATCAAAATACGTTTATTATCATATGATAGACGGTCAATTACACTGAAAATAAAATATAATTCTAATAAAGCAAAACCTACTGAGGGATCCGGATTATTATCAGTAAGTGCTAATAAAAATTCTTTATTAATCTCGTCAACTAAATCACCATAAATAGTTGATTTTGATATATACATTTTACCTACACTATCAATAAATTGCCGAAATTCCTCAATAAAAATAGCTTCATCACCTTCTTTTACTTCTTTTTTAGCAATTTTAACTAATGTATTATCTACATCCGATATAATAATAGAATTGTTTCTAATTGGCAATGGAATAGTTCGGGTATATAGACTAATATTGTCTTCATCTAATTCAAAAGGTTGAAATATATAATAAGGATGTTTGTAAATAATAGTTCCCTCTCGATGATAACTGTCATATATACTTTCTCTATTTGATACAATATTATTTAGAGACCTAAAAAGTAACTTATCAGTTATATTCTGGTCATATCTATTTATATAATCAATCATTTCTTCAATTGTATAAGCATTTTTAAGTAAATATAGTCTGCCTATAAACTTTTTACCCTGACTTAAATCTTCAGTAGCTAAAATATCATCATACGTATCTTTATTTGTTGGAATTAATTCATATGGCCCTTCAGGTTGTCCAAAACAATTATAGTTACATTTTTCATAATCACAAATGATATCATAATCGTGATCTCCATAAAATTCGTTTCTTAATATTTTTTTTTGACTTGTAATTATATTTAAAGGCGTATTACCAAAATAATCTACTGTTAGTTGATTCCCATTTTTATTTAATAAGCAATCAACAGCATTTTGTTTAAAAATACGTGTTATAATTGCTATTTTCTTTGATTTATAGTAAGCATGTCTATAAGTTTTTTCATCTGTAGTTTCAATACGTAAATCATCAATTGATTCATTCTCTAAAGGTATTGTAGCACAATAAAGATATACACTTACATTACGTTTATCTGGAGATAAATTTTTATGAGAATAATTACGAATAGCTCGACCAACGACCTGTTCTGTTCTATTTAAATGATGCCATGGGTCAATTACATGAACTTCGCGAACATTATACAAGTTAATACCCTGTTCTAAAACATTTGAACCTAATACAAATTTTATATGTTGTCCCCATAGATTACTACTAGTTGATTCTCCTTCTCCATTACATTGATCTATATAATAATTCAGAGTGCTTTTTGGTGTTTCACCCGTTAAAAAAATATATCTACCTTGTTTAAATGGATGATTATCATTACTAAATGGTTTTGTTTTATCATATTTAGGATGAGGTTCGTGATTTGTTTTTCCACAAAAACATCTTTCAAATCCAGGTGTATTATATAGCATATTTGTTGTTATATTCCCTTCCCCAAATCGAGCATATCCATTTTGTTCTAACATTAATGCCAGAGATACTATACCTGGTTTTAGATATTTAGAATAAAAAAATGATATTCCTTCACTTCTTTTTATTAATTGTAAAATATTATAAAATTTAGAACTGAATATATTTAAATTTGTTTCTGATAAAAAAGGTTCCCCATTATCTAATATTGCTTTCTCAGTGTATCTATATTGTAAATTAGATTTATTTTCATTTGTGGGAGCAATAGTATAAAATGCTTCACCAAATCCTTTATCACCTTGTAAACAAATTATATTTTCACCCGCTTTTCCAATAGGATAAACAAGATTACTAGCAACGGTAGAAGGAATACTAAAATTATCTCCATCTCCCATATCTTCTTCTTCATCATTTTCAACGTCATCTTCCCCATGAGCAACTAATTTATATACTTCGTATTGTGTTTTACTCATATTACATTTTATAAATGATAAATCCTGAATTTTCGTATTTTCAGGTAATTCAGTGAGTTCTCTATTTTTAATTGTATAGACTGGATTAGGTATATAACTATTAACAGCATCACCTTTATCAATACTTAATTCTGGATATATTTTAACAGGAAAAGTAATAGGATTTTCACCACGCAAATAACTAATATATCCACGCGATTTTTCTATTAAAATATTAGCGCCATTACTAGTAAGTTCATAACCATCGCTTTTAAAAACTTTATGTCCTTCTATAGGAGCACGTTTATCATTTAATAACATTATATTCAAAATTTCTATGATTTCAATTGCTGAATTATACATAGGAGTCGCACTTGCTAAAATAAATTTATTATTTTCACCATAACGAGCTATTAATTCCAATTTTTCAGCAATATCTTTATTTTTATTTTTATTATTAGCATATTGCCGCGTAAAATGAACTTCATCTAAAATAAATATTCTATTGGAATATTTCTTTCTTATTAATTCTATTTTTAAATATTCACGATCTTCACGTCCCTTTATCATTTCATTGATTTCTTTATCTACCTTATTCGCAAACTTACGATATCCCATAAATTCGTAATATTTGTTGATTACCTTATTTACTTTTCTAATTTTACTATCAAGTGTCATTTCATCATAAAAATCCATTTCTTTTTTAAATGTATCTCCAGTACATTGAACATTAATATTTTTATTCGTATTTTTAAGATCTTTTTTCAGATTAAAAATCTGATTTTTCCAAGATTGTATTAAACTATCCGCCGGCAATAAAACTGTAATTTTAGAACGACTTAATTCCCCACCATCCTTTCTGTAATTTTCAGCAGCAGTTAAAGCAGCACATGTTTTACCAACACCTACACCTAACCATAGTAATATACTATTAAAAGGAGTGTTTGGAGACATATATGCTCCAATAAAATTTTGTGTTGGATTTTTTACAAATTCAAGTGTATCTTCTTTATTAAAACTATCTATAGCTTGTTTTTTTATTTGGTATCTATTAAATTCTTCTTTATTAAAAATTTTAAAGTTAAATTTAGGGTCATTTAAATCAGGATACCCTTGCCATAGTTGTTGTAAACTATCATCATCTATAAATTTAACATAATCTTCTAGTTTATTTTTATATATATCAAGATGCATTTCGATATTTAATCTATCTCTAATATATTTAACACTATATAACATATTTTCATATTTATTTATTTGCTTTGTTAAAAACGGCAATATTTCTTCAGGAGATAATTCTTCTAATTCTATATCTGTTTGTTCATAAAATGATTTTAATTCTTTAGTACGTTTAAAATCTTTAGATACTGACATATATAATTAAGTTATAAAAAAATTAAATCACTTAATCCTATATCATATTATAATTATACTAATGACTCTAGAGCTTTTTTTGGATCTCTAATATATTTGAAAAATACTTGATTAATTTCAGCTGGACTATATTGATAATCCTCTATTTTTTCAAATTCATTCTCATCAAAACTAGCATCATTTAAATCATAAAAATGTTTATACATCTCTATAATTGTAGCACGAGTAGTTTTTTTAAAATCTAATATTAAATCGATTCGTCCCGGACGAATAAGAGCCTTATCTAATTTTTCTGGATAATTCGTAGTCATGATTAATATACGTCCCGGCACTTCTAATACCCCATCTAATAAATTTAAAAGAAACCCAAGAGTTAATTTTTCAGAGTTAGTCCGCATATTATTTAATTTATCAGTTAATTTTTTTACTTTGTTATTTGTACAGCCAGTATCTATATTTTCTAATTCTTCAAATGGGTCACTATCATTCACTTTTTCAATCATATTATTAGTATTTTTATCATCTTTTATTTTACGATCTAAAACTAAATCACTCATACAATCGATTTCCTCTATCGAATATAAACGCTTGTCTTGAGGTATAATGTAAGTATCACTGACATCATTAATGTTAATACGATCATTAAAAAATAAATGATTCATCTGCGTTTGTGTCAAAAAATCATGAAATTTAATATTAAATGGATGCCTACCAGTTTCTTTAGTAATAGCTTTAACTAGACTTGTTTTACCACAACCAGGTTGTCCATGTAATAATAGACCAAATGTATATGGAATACCCTTTTCCGCATACCAAGCTTTATTATTTAAAAAAAAACGTAAACGACTTATTACTAAGTCTACATCTGGACCAAACATATTATCTAATGATTTATTTGTATAAAATGGAGTCATATTAAAACGAAGTGTTTTAGGACTATTATTATATTGAATATTTCCATCAATATCAATAGGCAACGGAGTCATAACTTCATCAAAATAATATGTCTTATCACCTAATTTATTTAATTTTTTTATTTTGTAATTTTCTACTATTTCATTTACAAATTTTCGCAGTTCAGTTAATTCCGCTTTATAACTATAAATTTCAAATGATATATATTTTATTATATTATTCTTTTCATCCATAGTAAAACCTATCATTTTACAGTATATGGGATTCATGTTATAGTTAGATAATAACACTTCCTCTTGATGTGTGACTATATATATTTTACGATATTCAATATATCTTATTCCATCATAATTTGTGATATAATCTAATAGAGCATCAGCTAAATCATTTTCAGTATTATCATATACACGTTCTACTAAAATACTACTTGATTTTTTTTGTGTAAATGTATTAGGCATATGTGCCAAAAAATGTTTTTTTTTACTATCTAAATACTTTATGAATAATGTTTTTATAAAAACACCAATTATTGGTAAGTATGCTAGTAAATGTTGAAATAGACTTATTATTATAATCGCAAGTATAGCATTGTAAATACTATTGTTCGTATCATTTTTAGCATCTTTTAACATAAACATAGTCATAATTTGACTTTTAATATTATCATATATATCAATAGAATATGTATTCATATGTATAATAATTTGTTTATAAAATATTTTTAAATATTAACACTTTTAGCCCGATTATATACAATTGAGTATTCATTAGATAATTTCTCTATATCTTGATTCGATTTATTCAACTGTTTCCCATTATGATCATATATTTGTCCTGTTAAATACATATGTATCCAGACTTGCTCTGGAAGATGATTAAAAAGTTCATTTTTGATAAGAACCATTGATTCTATAGTGCGATTGTATAGTGATTTTTGATATTCAATAGCTAAACGTTTTAAAATAACATCATCATGAAAAAAAACCCCAGTCTCTTTAAAATACTGTCCTGTTAATAATTTATGATACCATTTATCAACATTAATATCATGTTTACCTAATTCTTTTTTTAATTCATCATTAATATTTACTTTGTTTATTAAACCAAAGTCCTCTTTTTTATGATGATTCACACTTGTGTTTTTTTGTGAGTGATTTTTATATGTATTACTCATTACTATATATTTATTAATAGTCTAAATTTTAATATAAAAATAATTACAATTTATTTTTAAAAACGGGGATTATATTCTATAGGAGCATTATCAAGTGCTTTTGTTCGATTATTAAACGCATTTTCAATTGGAACAAATGAACATCTATTATAATATTTAGGTGTATAGGTAGAATCAGTAGTATACGGTAATTGAAAACAAGCATTATCAATATTCCAACGATTAATAATTTTCACAATTGTAGGATCTTTTTTAGTAATTGTTGAACAATCTGGACATAAACCTCCAAACAAACAATATGGATTTGTTTTTTGATTATAACATCTAGTTAAAAATTGAGTTAGACCCCTGGTATAACTATCTATATCAATTCTACGCAAATATTCACTATAATTTGGATTTCCGGGTTCCATATTATTTAATATACGGCAAAAAAAACAATCTCTATCATTACGATATGGATTTAGATTTAATTGTTCAATATTTGATTCTAATTTTACATTTGGATTTTGTGTTATGATTGTTTTTTTGTCACAACTTATTTTACCTGTAGGTTGAACTACGTACTCATTTCCACATTTTCTAAAATTAGGTCTCGGATCAAACATTGGTGGTAAAACATATTTAGGAAATCGTCTTTTTAACAAAGTATTATTCCAATGTTCTATTTTAGTAGTATTACAAATATTATGACAATACCAATCATTTTTCCCAATATTATTTATCGACATATATTTAATTATAAGGTATTTTTTATTTTACCAAAAATATTTTGTTGTGTTAAAATATAATAAAATATTAATGGCTAGTCTTTTAGCAGAAAGCATGTTAGAAATGGTCGGCACATTTGTCTTCTTACTATCTGTATTTATTGCCCCTGTAAGTTACAATATTGCTATAGCACTTTTTGTAGCTATCATATTATTTGGTCAAATAACTGGTCACTTTAACTTTACTATCTCACTTGCTAAATATGTACAAGGTGCTATTAATGGTTCCCAACTTGCCAGTTTCGGTGTTGCCCAATTTATTGGTGGTGTAGCAGCTCTTGGTGTTTCCCAACTTGTTGCCAGCGCTACTGCTAAGTAAGATACTGATAACTTATTTGCCAAGCTGGTCCAAGACATCCTTTATGATTTTTCCATCTTAGTAAAAACTTAAATTGTATTGTTTTACTATAAATGATTACTGTATTATTATTGAGAATATTAGGTTCAATTTTCAATAATTCTACATCAATTCTATTCAATCTTTTTACTATACTATATTCAGTCTTATCGCAATGATACAAAATAATAATTTTATTAGTTAAATTATTATCAAAATACTCCGTTAATTTCTCTAAATTAAATTTCATATAATTTTGTTCTAAAAATAATTTTATAGATTCATTTATAAGGACAAGATTTTTATTATTTTTATTATTTTCTTTTAAATAGTCGAAGAAATATTCATTCTCTGTTAAATTTGGCTTTGTTTTATATACATCTTTTAGATATTCATTTTTACTAATCATTGGAATCATATTATTAACGAATTTAGATAAATAGTTATCATAAAAATATCCTGGATAATCTAACTCATTTACAATATAATTATTACAATAAATACTTGCTATTTGAGGAATATTATTAGACTTAAATTCTAATAAAATTTTGTTATTATTACATAATAATTCAAAATCATTATTATTTTTTCTACCCGCTTTCTGCCTAATTGAAAAATCACTACTCTCGCTAATTTCTTCTAATAAGTTTATGGTTAGTGTATAAATATATGACCATTCTTCAATATATATATCATCTATTGGAAAATTTGGTATATCCCGAACATTTGCTATAATACACTCTCGAATTTTATTATATTCATCATTTTCTGCTCGTGTAGATTTATTATAAAATGTTAATATATCATTACTTACTAATTCACGTTCTAATCCTTTTATAATTGGAAATAACATTATTTTTTTTCTTATCAATTATCATTAAAATTTTATCAATTTTTTTGAAAATTTGATAAACGTATTGAATAAAATAATGAATTAAAAATGTTAAAAAAAGGTCAGCATTTACATCCAACATTTTACGCTGTAAAACCTTGTTGTGGACCAGAAAAATATGATTGTATTATGAAAAAAATATTATTTAGTGATGGACTAGAACGATTTATTTGTACAAATAGTGAAGTTCCTGAATCATATTGGCCAAATTCTGTTTATCAATTCAATGAAATAGAAGGTGGTTATGATGAAATAGGCTCATATAGAACAACATATAAACTTTCTACAGAAAGACTTAATCCTCAAACATTATTATGGGAAGGAAATCCTAGTGTAACAACATATTATTTCATTCCCAATTAATCAATTTATTTTATATAATATATATATAAATGCGTAAAAGTATAAAGAACGTGCGCAAAATTAAGAATACGCGTAAAAACAGGATGATTTCTTCTATTCATACACGTAAAAGTAAAAATAATAGAAAGGAAAAAGTTATACGCTCAATTCAACGAAAAATGAGAGGTGGAAATGATAATCCTATCCATATTTTGTATGGTTTAGGACATAAAAACCAACAAAATCAAGTTGTAGTAATTGCAATTAGCACAAATATAATAAA